>JGI24022J15233_10003780_pt1 | contig 15269 bp, 10 predicted proteins | sample Ectturendosymbi2_FD_15233 | JGI IMG/M metagenome (IMG submission 15233)
GACCTTCGCCACTGACGGGTCGGTGCCGCTTGATCGGGCCAAGAGATAGAGATATAACGTAACGCAGTGAGTAACACGCGGCACCGGTGGACAACTGTGTACGGTGCTGGAGACGACGATGTTCCGACAACAGGTTGTCAAGCACCCGTGGCGTTAGACAACAAAAAAGTAGCAAGTCAATTTCAGCAGCTCGCGTTGATTACAGCAAGCACAATTAAGAAAATTGAAATATTTGGCACTCGTGGAATTTCAGCAATTTTTGCGTTGCGTAGTTTTACTGTTGCGCTGTCGCGGAGAACAAGAAAAGACTGCTAGCTCGTCGTGCAAACCGCTCAAACGCCTCTCAATCTTTTGACAGATCCCCGATGCGTTATTGACAGCCGACGCGCAATGTGAGACTGGGGCGTACCGAGCCCATCAGCGGCGTAAGCAGCGATGGAATGACAATTAGACGTTTATAAATGGCCGCATCATTGGGTAGCGTGTCAATTAGAAAAACGAGGTTGCCTTTCGGGACAAGGTTGTCCATCAGCCGGTTGTGTGGTCTTTCTGCGGTCGTCTGAGCACTCCCGTTTGCTGGGGGAATTCTAGACTCCCTTGAGTAACTGTTTAGGGCCTCATCAAATTAAAAAGGCTACTCGAAACCAACCTGCGAATGCTAGGATCCATTAAAGCAAAGTGCAGTCAGGCTGACAGACTTTAACAATGCTGGAATGTAAAAACGCATTACAAACGTTGAGCAAACTCAAAGGTTTTGACTTCATTCATTGTTGAGCAGTGGGCAGACTTTGAATAATAAACTGCTTTGCTCAGTCGCCTGCTTTTTTCGTTGACCAGAAATCCGGGTGACTTTTGTTCATCGGTCAAATTTTCCGCGGGTTTGACCTTAGAGAAAGCTGTACCACCGTGTCACGTGCCAGCGAAGATCAAGTTGCTAGATTGAGATAACTAATGGAATTGGAGGGTAATTAGATCTCAGCCCAAAACGCACTTCGCCAGGTGAGATCCTCATCGCGTTGGTTTTGGCGCAGTCCCGAAAGAGGGCGCAATGGTCATCTAACATCAGATGTTTATGTTGCCACTACGCTGGAGCGTGAGTATGGTTACTGCTTGCCTGAGAAACAGGTGCTGGTGCTGCAATGTCTGCCGCTTTAAGGCCAGAAAGAACAAATTGCACGAGAAAGAGTTCAAGTGCTGACCTTTTAATGGCAAACTACACCGTGGGCAAATCACAGTACAAGTGCTGTTTTCGGAGAACAGACGTCAACCCAACTTGACAANGGCCGCACTCTCCGAGCCTTCTGTCAACGCGTAACAACGTTGCGGTTCAGCAGGCAGGAGTCGGTGCTGTCTGGTGTACATGGGAAAGACGCGTCGCACTCGATTGCCCACAGCACGCTGTGACAAATCCGTACAGTGCCAACTTATCCGCACAGCCCTAGAGATTAAAGTCATGCAAGGACGGAACTCATCACATTTCAAAGGCCCGCCTTAATCATAATTTCCTGAACTTCATGGTTCGGTTAGCAATTACTATTTAACCTAAGTCAGGATGGCCAACGTACAGTACCAAGATGCCTTTGCCCGTGTACAGTTAAAGCCGCACTGACCAACGATGCTCAAGCAAGTGGCAGTCGTCATTGGATTCGCTTGTGCCCAACCTCTTGTTGACCATCGTAATGATGTAATTGAGTAAAAAATAGAATATCGACTACAAACGGCGTTCGTTGAAGAGATGGCATTGCAGCCAAACACCTCGCTGTGTGAAAGCCAAACGAATGCGAAGAGAAGCCATCCGATCGAAAAATCACCGGTTTTTCAACCAGCTACAAATTGCTGCCGCCTTTGATCTGCGAGGGCAGCGTAGGGCAATAATCGTCCTCAGACAGACGCGCTTTGATGACCGCTGACGCGGCAACCTCTGCAACATGGGAAGCTCCTAACAAGGGTGACTACAAGTAGAGCAGACACAGGCAAGGAGAAAAGAGCCAGACAACTGAGATTCGGTCATGTAAGTTTTTCCCGACGCGACGCCCGTTGGTCCCAAGGCGCATCAACGCGGTCCCGAATCTTCCAAATGTGAAAATTGTTTGCTTGACAAAGTGTTCAACACCGTTGCAGCATTTTTGTCCAGGTTCCCACATGATTTAGTCAAGCTGTCGAGTTTATCCCAAAATTTAAAATCTGATAAACAAGCCAAATAAAAAGTTGCATTTGTTCACTTCCTCGGCTACTTCAATTTCCTGGTTGAACAGACAACTGGTGATTCTTTAAACAGATCCTATTCGTAGACAATAAACGATACGACAGCCATTCAATAAATTTTTATAATTGTTCCCAAAAATTCCATAACTATCATTGACGAAGAGCAATGCCGACATAAACGGAGTTTGAAGCTGGGTCCAAATTCTTAGAATGAATGTTCCTCCAGATCTTTTTCCGAAGATTGCCTTAGCATAGTTTCTCAAATACCGAACGTCAAGCTCCAAAATAACGTTTGGACAGCAACAATTATTTCTGTAGTGTATAAAACATGACTCCCGACGAAGAGAAACAAAGTCCCTTACCCAACGATGCATTTCTAGAAGCATGCATGCTTGCTCTTCTAGGGTCTTATACATAGTCTTGTGAAGTAACGTTTATAAGCAAGCGCCATAGAACCATATGAGATGGTATCAATTGCAACAAAAAAACAGATCAAAAGCAGACGGAGAAAACAGTTTCTTGAACTGCAACGTTTCGTTTGAGGTACCGCGTTTTCCTGATAAATTTTCCGTTAAATTTTCTCAGTTGACTCGTAAACTTTTCCTAATTGTGGGAAAGGCTACCGCAACCATGGCACCAGCTGGCGACGATGACGGGAGCTCTAATCCGAAGATATAAGCCTCGGGGCTGTTAGAAGCTAATTAAGTCATCTTCCGTAAAAAGTGGTCCGGAACTGCAATTGTTCCTCCAATCAGCAAGATAAAGTACAATGAATACCTGTTTACCACTAAACGTAAGCCTTTACTCTCAAGTGCTTGATTTCTGGACAGGTTTGATAACCGACAAGAACGTATAATCTAGACAATTGCGACACCGTTGATTCAACGTTGCTGGTGGCCAGCCATCGCCTGCGTCTAAGCAAACGAGGTGCGAGGCCAGCATTATTCTTGTTCGGCGTCTCTTGAAGAGCTGCCAAAGCGACAGACAATAGAAAACTGCCACATTTCTCAGCCATACCATTGTTTGCGTCCTTTCCACTCGTTCTTCAAACAAATCGGATTTGACACCAGTTCACGCATCACTTGATTTAGTAATAACCGATTATTAGCATCTTGTAACGCTCAAGTTAATTTCCTTTTCGGTTGACATTGCGTAGGAGGGACACCTGTTGCCGCTTCCACACTTACAAGAGCTTTGTGGAACGGCGTATGCGTTTATTGTTAAATTTACGGCTCATGAGCTCGCAAGTTACATGGATTTGCCGTCGTTTCCTTGAGACGTGGAAGGCAAAGGCTGAAATTTCGTACAAAGGCTGCTCTTTGAAGGTAGAGGCAGGTATCATGCCACAAAGCTCGATAGTGGCACATGATGCTTTTTTCCGGCAATATTGTCAAAAAATAGTGTCCGAGTTGTGTAAATTGTACACCTGTGACTTTCTTCAAATTTGAAATAGTTCCCATTGGCAAGATTACAATAAAGGCTTCATCTGAAAACCTCTAGGAATTGAAAAAACGTTTTGGAAGCACTGCTGCCAATGCAACCTTCCCAAGAGAAAAATCGGGTGTAGATATTGAACGAACAATTGACTTTCTGGAAACATTACAAACGGACGACTGTCGCTTTTCAAATGCTAGTTAACCTCAGCGATTAAGTGCGTCGCGTGGGAACCTTGTGAAGTTTGCTGTTGACAAAACACCGCTTGCCGAAACTGGTACCTTGGGAAAAAAGAGCCCCTCGGGATGTACTCGACGTGCCACCTGTGGACTCCGAGAAGCAAGTATCTTCAGGGCTGCTTTTGCGCAAAAACGTGAGCGGTATGAATGAAAACACTCAGTGAAGGAGCTGGCAGCGTAAATCTCGTACGTCTCATTGCCATGCAACGCAAACGCGTCAGTCGTATCGCACGAAAAACACTCGCAATTTGCAACACGTCGAGGGCTTTGAATAAAAGTTGAAACGATCCCACGTTCAGAAGTACCGGTTCGTTATTGTAACGCGTTCAACAGGTGAAAACTAATACAGGGTAAGTTCTGCTCAAGCGAAATGACGCACTTGCGATCAACTGCCAGCTGAGAGGACCACTCTAAATTATCCTGATTCTGTATACGTCACGAAATAAAGTAACCGATAGCTTTCTATGAACACTTGAAGTTGGCCGCAGGCAATCACTGTGACCGATTACATCGAGGGACAGACTGCAGAGATTGCGTGTTCAACAGCAACAGCGTGGGCAAAGATCGCGATAGGTTCACTGCATGCACAAACTACTGCAGCTGAAACGTTCCCACGCTCGTGACGATTCGGTGACCGTGTCGCAGATGTCGAGTTCTTTATCACACGCAATCGATAAAATGTGACAGCTACAACGAATTCAATCCTTCAGCAGATAATCCACCACCCAAGTTCACTTAAGCAGCGACTCAGCATCGGTGCTTTGGAGTCACACGAGTCCACGACAACCAGCGTGTTGTCATGCAGACCGGTCTAGCAACTAACATGTTTATCCCGCAATAGTGTAGTTGGCTGCTTTGATCAAGTGCACGTCCAGATAAGGTCGACACAAGTACGCGATTCCTACTTGTTTTTGGTTCTACCTTTAATTGTCTGCTCAGGTTCTTCACTTAAAACTTTATATTCAGCGTTTCGCAATAAAAACTTTCAAACTTTCTTGAGATAGATTTTGTCTTACTGAAATCGTTTGGGTTAAAAATGATTGAATCCGTTTGAGTCTGCCTTGAACAGACTGTGGCGAAGTTACCAAAAACGAAGTGGGCAATGGCTTTATTTGAGAAAGATATGCGTTTTTAAGCCACTATAAATGAGAGTTTTCAGATGTGGATCTCAATGACGACATAAGTCGCGTTTTAGGTAATACATCAAAAAGTATAAAGACGTTGTTCGCCTTCGAAAACGTGGTGAGGCGGCGTTATCCCGCGATCCAAACCACCATCGGATTTGCTCGCCATTAACCCCTGTCCTTCAAGAAAGCGATTTACATTTACACATTCCTTGAAAAATCGACTTTGCGTTTTCTACCGTCTAACAGAACGGCCCAACCCATTGCCACAGCGTGCTTATTTTGTTTATGCATGAAAAACGTACTTGGATATCGCAGCCAATCGGTGACTGTTGACGTAATGTCGAACGACACCCAACCTTCCTCTGAGCTGTCCATCACTCGCGATGTCAGGTAACGTTTCTCGGGGGTCATGTTGTTCCGAACAGAAGGAGTCAGTTGGTGCAACTCAACCTGTGTTCAAAATCAACATAAAATTCCTGATAAAAGACGCTGCGCGATTATAAAACTCCTCTGTGCACGCTCTGGACGAAAGCGAGCCAGTCACAGGTAGGTTAACTGTTGTAAATTTAAGTCGTGCAAAAAAATGCATTTTAGTGCTTGTCGCACTCAAGACTAAAACCACGTGGAAGGCTGATTCGAGTTACTCCCACCGATCAAAAATGACCGGGTCGGTACAAATCACCGTGCAAACTCACCAGTGCTTTCAACTGCTTGTTTACACTCAAGCGGGTTAAACCCATGCGAGCACTTTGCACTTTTTTCTTGTGCAATGTATCCAACGCTGCCAGAGAACGCTAATAACGTTTTTTGGTAACTTACGGAACATTCCATAAACACAATATACATTGCGTGCAAGCAGCAGCGATACATTTTTGCGGTTTTGTGAAAATTTCTACCGACACCGGTTGCGAATGAAACAAGAAACATTTCGTCTTGAAACTCGCAAACAACCACGAACCAAACAAAAACAAACAAGATCAACTGTTCGTGCGAATGATTTTTACACAGAGAGCAGGTGACCTAAAGTCATGGAAACGCTTTCTGCCCTGGTCACACAGGCATAAGAGATTCAACTGGTTACTGCGCGAGACACGGTTTAATTTTCCACGAAGCCATGCTGCTTCGCCGTTAACACGCAAAGTGAAGAAACATCGCAGTTTTAAAATCAATTAGCAATTCTTTTCCTTGCAAAACAATCTGGAGCAATTCGTTCTTTGCATGTTTTCTCTGAACAAAGCTTGACGAAAACTGAATTTTAGAACGCTTGGCAATCTATCGCTGAAGGCACCACAAACATAAAACAAAACTAGAAGTTTTCTGGTCGAATTAAACAGATCGTATGGTAATAGTCCAGAGGTCTCAAACTCAAATTGCTCCGAGGGCTTAATGAGGACTTACAAAGTAATCCGAGGGCCGTATTGTGACTACCCAAGGGTGCATTATGACGCTGACACAACAATGGCGGTAACTGAACCTTCTTACTACAGTAGAAACAACTTTTACATCTTATTTCCTGTGAAAGGCATCGTGAGTTCAGGCAAATCGTTTCTAGTCGCCTCTACGTTCGTTTAAAAGGTACTTGTTCACTCGCTGGCCGATAACTTTTAAACACCGGTGAATAAACTAAATAAAGCAAATGCTAATTATTTGTAAAATCGAACAAAGCACCCCGGGCCGCATGCGGCTCGCGGGCCGCGTGTTTGAGACCCCTGTAATAGACGTTCCGTAAGGTAAACGTTTTTTTTCGGCGAAATAAAAAGGAAAATCATTAAAGTGTTAAAAACGCTGATAAGATCGCGAGCAGGTGCTCAGCTCGTGCAATCAGGGTCACGAAATTTACTACACTTTGATACATGAGAACTTAACAATCCGTCCACCTGCTCTCGTATGTCCCGCGCACCGGGGTTGGGCACTTGGTAGATTCTGAGTGATGCAGATACTACCGAATCGGGATCGATTCCGGACTTGGACAGGTCGAAGGTGAGGAATTCCGAGACACCTTGAGTTTCTTTGTACGATTTGTATCGAGCTGTGTCAAAATATTTTATGGTTGAAACGTATTGCAGCACAAGACGTTTAAATCACACATGTCACAAAAAATCGGCCTATTTTACATAAAACAGATGGTTGTGTTTGAAGACTGTAAAAGTGCAACAGATGATAACATGTTCTTGATCAAAGTTATTCGCGCTTTAACACCTTTAGATCAAGGTTTTTTACTCCAGTACAGTCAGTTCAGAAAACTATCAGACACATTTGAACTGGGAAATTACACAAGAACCAAACACCTCAGTGAATGATATTTGCGATTAATTAGCATCCTTAAAGTTTACATGCAACCATTAACTAAACTTACAAATAAATTCTGACATCAAAAGTCACAGCCTGTATCTGATTCCTGGAACCTCGTGGGTGGCGAGACGAAAATAACATCACGAACTTGAAAGGGCCTTCGATTTTCTTAAAGTGACGTGTTCAACCAAGAACAACCGTAGCGTCGGTTGGAGGAAGTGACGTCAGAAGGCTTTCGCCGCAGGAAAAGTAAATATTTTTTAAATTTGCAGTGCAGAAAATACGACGCAGCAAAGACTGTGTTTTGCCTCGCCAGCGGGTGAGTATTTTTAGACGGGCACTTTAAACGTATCGTTAATTATCCGTTCCTCACAACCTTCACTCATGTTTTAAGTGATGTGCCCGGAGCGTGAAAGTGCAAGGACGACGTTTTACCTGTTTATACGTTCGCCAAACTTTTGAGGCGACACGCAACAAAAACTTGCTGTGTGCGTGTCCAGGCACACTGGCACCTGCGCCGGAAATACAAGTTTTCGTTGGCTTTATTTTCGAACTGAGCACAACTCACCAAAGGAAATTTCCCAGACACACAGTCTAACACGGAGAGGAAAAACAGGTGCCCAGCGCAGAGACTGTCACTGCGAGCGTCTTATGACTCAGCAACCACGAAGCCAATTGCAAATTAAAAACTTTGCTTTTGGCTTCGACCTAAACGTTGTTACGTTTGGTTAAAGCACTTTACCTCAAGTGCCCTTAATTTAAACTAACCGTACAAGGCTTAATATCTTGTCAGGTTACTACCATCCACACTAGTGACGAAATGTGGCTGGAAAGAGATTTTCCAAATTGCTGGGCTTTAACTTAGGATGTGGTATGCTATCAACTCTAATAAAAAGTGGATTGCCGGCACAAAACCACACAAACGTAGAAGATAACCAGGAATATTTGCACATATCTTAGCTTATACAAAACAGAAAGTCACAAAGTAATCATTGCGTCAACAATTTACCGAAAACGCTATAGACGGGAACCATGTCTGAACTTCAACGTTTGTCTGCTCTGTTTGCTACTTTTTTGTTGCCATGGGACGAATTTACTCCCTTGTAGCGAGCTTCCGTCAGTTGCGTCAATTTAGGTCTTCTCGCAAGTTATCATAGACCACTGGTTCTCATTTGGGAGTACGCGTACCCATTGGGGCACGTAAAGGGGCTCCAAGGGGCACACGCGATTTATATATTGAAATTTCAACGTAAACGTACAATAATTATGCGCACATTTGTAATTATTGTGCTCGTGATTAGAGTCAAAGTGCAGTTGATAGGAAACATGGTTGCCCAATGGGTACACCACTTGACAAAGGTTGAGCACTGTAACACAGGCTATCACTAGAAGCGTTTCAGAAGCGCATAGAAATAAAGTAGATTTATTAAAAGGTGCAACAAAGCTTAAACAGTGATGCAAAACACGTAAGTATACTGTGTTTACAACATGTACCGAGGATAAAGAAAACGCAATAACGAATAATCAACGGTTAGGTCGTCAGCTGTTCCAGTCTCGTCTTGATCATTTTTGCTGGAAGGTGATGAGAAAAGTTTCCAATTATCTATCTGTGTTATTCTTAGAAGATGTACGGAGTGTGTATCGCTAGAATAAATGCATGGAAATATATAATGACTTGTTTATTTTTACCCTTCTTCCTATAATGCAGCGGTATAGACCTCACGCTTTCGTGCTGACAGGAGGTAGATCTCACGCTGTAGTGTGGTAGACCTCACTCTACAGTAGCATCTAATAAACTACGTTGCATCGAATTATGAAGCAAATATATCATCCTAGACAAAAAAAGATAAAAAAGTTTGCTGAAATGCAGGTGGGGTTAATTAAAGCAATTTGAAAGTAAGGTTGCGTGCAGCTAGGACCATAAACGCACCACCACAGGCCGCGATCCCATTGTCGCGCGCAGGCTCACTTGCTGAGCACAAAACTTTCTGCAGCAAAGTCAGAGCAAACCGTGAGCTGGAAGTTGCTTATAGTACGAATGGATGTTACGCCACACCAAAGCGCATGCTGGCACAACATCGAACAGGCTCCATCAGATAACCACGCCGGCTGCGATTGAGTGGTTTTCTAGTGGACTAAGCGCGGTATCGACAAAGCTCACCGCTGCGCAGATAAGGCTGATCCCGAGCTACTGCCACGCAAAAACGAAAGGACGCCTCCAAAGTTTAACAACCCCTGACCCTGGAAACCCTTGACTTGCGGAAAAACTACAAATAAACGCCGAAATAGCTGTTGCTTTTCACTTAAAATGGTCAAACTTTGATATACACTCTGACAAACAACATCGTATGTGAAAGTTAATGACCAAATAGCTTCATTATCAAAACATAAATTCAGTAAAGTATAAACGCGTAATTTCACTTTAAAGAAAAGCTTTTTTTGCATGAAATAAAAAGGTTTTGTCGTCTTAAAGACAAGCGTAGCGCGACATTAGTTTCATTACAAATGCCTTGGTGTTAAATTCGTGAGCCTGTATACGCTCGTTGCGAATATGCTATACACAAATTTTTCAAAAAAAAGTGAGAATTCCGTGCTTGCATTCATGTTTGTGTCAATTTCTGCGGTTCATCAAATTCATGTTGTGTCAACCATATCAGAAGCGTAAGTAGCGGGTTGACCAATCTGCCGACATAGAACAGTGTTTCCGTTGGGCTTGCGCTGCGCTGATGCAGGAGGGTTGCAACTGTATTAGTAACATTCTACACGGGACAGATTACCTCTCGGCTAGATTCGTTGCAAGGTGTCTTTCACAGGTCTACGTTTCCTGGTATTGACCCACTTTTCACCCGGCGGTTCCTCACACGTACTGAGGATGTGATCAATTGCTTCCGTGCCGGCAATTGATTCAAGCATACAACAACCGGTAAGAGCAAGCCTACGCAGCATTTTTGAGCTCGCTGTCTCCGCTGTGCCACACGCAAGAGAGGGAAGCTGCAATTATGTGGAAGCTGTTACATGCGACCGAGAACCAAACCTAACTAGCACGTTATGAATATCTTTTGCGGCAAGTATGAATACAGCGTGCCACTGACGCAGATTCGATTTTTTGTGCTGCGCGACAAAGTCAAAGAAAATTTGTTTCAAGCGTGCCAAGACTATCTGAATATACGCTCCAGGAATACACAACCCGCTCTACATCTCTTACTAAGCAACTCTACCACACTTGAAAGCCGTCACGGTTGCACGATTGTCACACTTGATTGCCCGACAGGGGACGTTAATCATCATCTGAGCATCCGCTTCAACGTGCACATCGTTTCACCCGAACGAAAAACTTAGCGCATAAATCTATATTTTTACTGCCTTGTCTTTACGCCAAACCACTGTGCAACATTTATGCTTAAACGCGTATTTTTTATTTCATGCACACAAAACGCCATAATACCTGCTTGGGAATGGGCAATCATTTTTTGTGGTGTATAGCAACAGTTTTATCAGAACGATCACAACCTTAATTTTTTTACGTAGTGAGGTGGTTGCGAATGATACGTCTCTGAAGAACCTGCAAGAGTACTGCAGATCAGGCAACTGCTGTCAAAAAGATTTTGAGTAATTTGCCATTGGCGTAGCGATATATCGGAGTTGTTTTTGATTTGTGAAGATGTCAAAATCCTGTTTGGCACGACCAGGTTGGCTAAATTTGTTGCTTGTTTCTATTCCTGACCGGTGGGACTTCGCCACGTTCTACGTAATTAGTGGAAAGTGCAGGAACCTCAGAGGAGACAAGCAACCCACCCTTGTACCTTTTGGGTCCTAAACTCAATCGCCATACCAGGTACCTTGTCACGTGATAAATGTTTAAAATGCTATGATACGCAATGTTTTGTCTTGCAACTCACGTGCTTTAAAGAAATTGATGCATTGCACTTCACGCGCTGGCTGGCTAGTTGTTGCCTTAAAGCATGTTTCAAAGAGCCGATTATCACTTGGTGATGTAATAAATGAACTGTGCAAAAAGCAAAAATCACATTGCGGACTCAACGTCTATGTTGTGAAGTGCTTATCCAAGCTGATAAGGTCTTCAAAAGTGATCTACTGGTGTGGTGGGTGTTGTTCATGTCCACATAAAGTATTACTTGTTGCGTCAGTTGCACAAAAGCATTCTGTTTGAAGAACTGAAGACGCCCATTCAGTAGAGGAAATATATACTCTGTAAACAACATATAGTGTCTGATTCTTTGCTGTGAAAGGATCGCTTTCGATAGATATGGTATTGTTTCCATTATCGAAATGTATGAGCCTACTGCGATTTTTTTGATTCCTGTTTGCGTAAGCAAAACGTAAAAAAAGAAGCCAGTAACTAATTCCTTATTTTCCAATCCATCTTTATCGTAAAAACGGCACAGTTGTTCATTTCCGAAACAAATTTTCTCTTGCTTTAAAGACCAGCCAACTGCTGGCAACATGCTTATCTTGGTCACTTAAACACACCACACAATTTGCAAATCTATACTCTGGCTCCAGTGGATTTTGTTGTGACCATCACAGATTCAAACATGGAGTTGTCTCAGCTCGTCCTGCTATTTTTGTTCTTGAGCTTGTGTGGGCACTGCAGAGGTACAACACGACACAGAGGGCGCGCTGACACCGACAAGTACGAATTGTCATTATAGCCAACGGCCTCATGAGCGTTAACATGAACGTTTGATGTTTGCGCCACTTATCGACTAATTTAACAAGTTATATTTGAAGAAGAGCTTATGATGCCTGCTTATTAGGCGAAATATATACTCTGTAAGGTCTTAGTTTCTGATTCTTTACTGGGAAAGGATTCCTTTCGATAGACAATTTAACAAGTTAATTGATATTGTTTCTATTGGTGATTTACGCGATTGCAAGCTCTTCGCCAAGTTTTTAAAGGTTTGTTTTTATCACCGTCTAAAGAGGTCCTGCAAAAACGTACGTTCTGGCCCAGATTGTACAAATCACAGCACTCCATGCTAACTTTTGTGCCCGATTACCCTCAGCACATGTGTAATACAGCTTTCGTACTCAAAGGTCAAACGTGTTCTGACTTCGCTTTAGGCAACGCGTTTGAACGAAGTTGCTTTTTCAACAAGTGCTTCTGTGCGATACAAATGAACCGAAGGCAAGACACAAAAAAGACGTTTCACAAGTTGAACTCAGCCAAGAGAAAAGTGAAATGATTAAATGTTTTGTTGTGAAGCTCTGTTTGAGTAAGGTCATTTTAAAACCGTACTTTAAGTACAGAACTTACGAACTTCCAGTGTTATTTCAGCAGCCGAGGCCTCCAGACAACGTCTTCAAATCATCTCATAGCGTTTTAGAATATAGGATTGCCGCAGATTCTTAGACTAGGATGAGTATCACAAAAGCTCTTGCAGTTTGAACAAACCACATTCGGGCTACAGGGCGGAAGCCCACGTAAGTAGTGGCCACGTAGGCCTGAAGTACTTTGAAACGAACCAAAACATCAAGCCAGCCACTCGGTCTAGTCGACAGCCACAAACGACGCTGCCATTACCACCATGACCGTCTTGTTTTGGCAATCGCTCAAGTCTGCAAGGCATTAGGCAGCACGAAAGACGTTTGTCTGGACTCGATACCATTGCTGAAAATGCGTGAACCACGGTTGCCTATGCGCCTTAAATCCAGCCCAAAAGTGGAAACACTGATTAAAAATGCGTTCTGCTGGCTGCAAGCAGTAAATTTGCCGAAATGTTTCAACAGACTTAACTCGCACTTTGCTTCAGTCATACGCACAGTTCATGTTGCAAAATTATCGTTAACCGAACAATTTGTTAAAACAACAACTTCGAAAGATGAAAGAAATTATAAACTGAGTAGAAGCAAAGTCTCTACTGCTTATTTTTGATTTCCTTAAACTCCGGTCAAAAAGCAAGGCTATGACGCCTCGGCGTAAAAGAGTATATAAAAGTTTTATATCCTCAATAAATTCCTTTAGATATCAGGAGGTGGGTTCTCGTCGGGAGATGTACGTCAATAAGCTGCTTTAACTAGCGATTTTCACACTTGTAACGTTGCGTCCACACTTACCAAACACCTAACCTAAATCTGGCCCAATTCGAGCGTCGGGTTCCACTTTAAAATCAACTCAAGGGGTTCGCGCACGCAACAGCAGTTTTGATAAAGACGCTTGCGTCAAATACTTTTAATTAAGTGATATGGTTTTATCTGATTATAGGCGAGGTCTTGCTTGATGGGATTGAGGGAAGAAAGGCTGAGAAAGAGACCAGCCTCAGCACGTGCAAAAGCTACCATCGCACTGCACGCCCTGGATAAAAGATTTAACTTTACAACTGTGGGCTGCGCTACACAAATGAAGACCGCGCCCATCCGATATTAAATTCGGTCAAAAAACGTGGCGTTAGAAGTCTTGACGAGCGCACAGGAACCTACAACAGATCATCTTGATACCCCTGCTTTAATCCTCGCAAATTCCCTCTCCTCCGAGGCACTTATTTTAGGATAAACGAGGAGGGGCATTCGAAACCAATATGAGTGAGTATGCAAAAAGATATCCAATTATTACTTCAAGAAACAATCTTTAAAAGTTGGGTTTCATACAAAGAGGGTAGAAAGCCAATCGCTTCCAAGTAAGCGCAGGCTACGCGTTTACGCATAAGACATGGTAGAAAAAAAACAGAGTTTTTTCACTCCCTCAAATCGTGCAGGTTGCAAGTGGTTGCTACATGGTGGCAACAAAGTGATGAACAGCTCGAAACAGCCGCACTTTTTTCTAGTACAGATTTACCAACGAAGGAAGTCGTAAACCGGCAACTTTGCCAAAATAACATCCTTTCCAGATATCTGCGCATGGCAGATAAAACTGCACACTTGTGTTTTCCCAGTAACCCGTGAGGCAGGAACTGAGCGGCCGGACTTTTATCGTGGCTGAGTGCACTTCCACAAGTGGGAGGATGGCGGCGGGGTACTGACCCGGATGGCCAAACGCCGTTTGTATCTGGCGAACGATCTTTTGCACGTAAACGTAAGCTTCAAACAAGTTTACGCTCCGCTGAGCAGTTGAGTCTCTTCGTAAACAGTTTTCCGGCCAGAAGGACATAGGCAATCAGCCCAGTTCAGAACGTCACTTTCACTACGGTGAACACCAGTGCGGACTAAGTTACGGTTTGGCAGATGATTGATCCGCTTTAGTTCAACGCCGAGACTTTGAGCAGGGCCTAACAGTATTAGCGAAACTAATCCTACCAACACATGTAAAGGCTGCGAATTACGCCGCGAAAAATTGTGCTTCTATTTCATTGAAAAAAAAAAGTTGTTCAGCTGTACTGGAAAGGCGTCGATTCTGACAGAGACGTTTTGTTAAAATAAAGGTGTGTAGCACCAAATCACACCATGGTTGTAATGTATATTGTTGCCGTACACAAGCTGCGCTATCAAGACCACAACGCGCATTCGCTGTTTGGCCCAAACATGAACTGCGAACAACAAACTAAGTTTCCTTTTTAACGGGTCAAGTAAGTCATCACCTCCTAAAGCAGACACATTTTGCTGCTTGGTGGTATTAACTCAGACCGTGACCGTGATGAATGCGTCTGCGCTCACGAAGATTAACTAGACATCGGAGACGTCATAACAAACCCTTTCATTGTCTGCGGAAGTTTCACAACATCACCGGCTCCTCTGCAAGCGGAGCTGACCAGTGCTGGCAAGCCGTTACAGGCTTTTTGTTCTTCGGTCTCGACGGCATGGAATTTGAACCGTAAATACTATACTTACATGGTTGCGGCGATTCGGCGCTGTTACTTCGCTGGCTGCTCGTGTACACAGTCTTCACCTCTTGCGCGTAGTAACTGTCTTCCGGCTCTTGACATTCTTCTCGCTTTCTGCGGGCTTCTTCTAGCACGAAATCCCGCGTGCGATTGAACTGCGCTTCGAGCTCAGGCGTGACGCTGTCGTGAGGCGG
>JGI24022J15233_10003781_pt1 | contig 15267 bp, 9 predicted proteins | sample Ectturendosymbi2_FD_15233 | JGI IMG/M metagenome (IMG submission 15233)
TGGCACAAATTAGGTTTACACTGAACCAGCGAGGTAATATCCCACCGCATGCTCAACTGCAGCGGCGCAGCAATGTTAATGTCGCCCGGGGCCCTCCAAAAAATGCTTCCACTTTCCACTCCTCACATTTGCTTACAACAATATAAAATGAGAGAAAATAATGTAGGCCTATCATGCTTATTATAACAATAGGGAATAATAAAGCATCTTGAACATCACAGTCAAATACTCACAAACTGAAAGGGTTCTTGTTTTTAATTCTCGATTATGGATCTTGCTTTCTCTACGTGTTAGCCACTCTTTTCGTCATTACTTTTCCTATTTTGTCTGCCTTCTTTACATATGCATGTATGTATGGCTAAATAAATATCATATTTAAAACATGCTAGGCTGTGGTTCAGCGGGAAAATTTTATTTTTTGTCATTACATGTGAATCAGTTGGCACCGTGGATTCGATGTGTTTTCCATGGCAACAACAAAGTGAAGCCCTGAAGCAACTTGGGCTTGCTTTTTTGTCTTACTTAGACCAAGGTGCTCGTAGTTGGTCATTTTTTACAACTGCGGCAGATCTTTTGCAGGTAACCATTGCCTTCGTATTGAAGATTTTTTCTTTCTCTGATGAAAAGAAACTATTAGATGTTTTCGACAGGCGTTGTTGGGATGCAGCATGCTACAGCAGAATGAGCGAAGTTCGGGATTACCGGTGCAGTTGACTAGCAGTGAAATAGTGTAGCGCCTTCCTGCTGATTTTATGGCTCTATGTATAATTCCTAGATTTGCTATTTTTTATTGACAAGTTTTTATATTTTCAAGTTTTTCATAATTTCCATATTTTTACGTTAAACTTATATTCACAACTGTTACAAATTTCCGTTTTTGCTGACACACTTAGAGTTTTCGCAACACCGCAAGTCGGTTAGAAAACGCAGAAAGGCCGTAAAGCCTGTAGCAGCACGTTAAAGTAACTGATCAGCAATGACGCATTATTTGCTCTCTGTATAAACTCTTATGAGCAAAACTTTTCCTCAAGAGAGTTCCGAGGTATTTTTGAACTTAAAAAGTCTGCATTACGCAGAACAAAAAAACTTCATCAGCGTGTTTTAACAAAGTGCTTTGAAAGGCACTTCGAAAAAAAGACATGGTTTTATTTGGCTTCTCAAAACAGAAAATTTTTGGCACTCTCCCACCTCTTTTGAATAAACCTATGGGTTTCATAACAAAACTCTTGGAAAAACAGTTCAAAGAGAGTCTTCAGCAAAGTACTCCCAAACTCTTGTTGCAGAGATTACGCGCTGCGGTTTCTTTGTCACATGCACATTTTTCATTGAATTCAGTATAAATTCTAAACGGGATAGAGGGCAAATTGTTTTCTCCATCTCGCAAACAACATAACAACAAAGAAAACTTAGCCATTGACCTCTTTGAACGGCTAAATTTTGAGCAATCATTTTTTAAAACCGTTTTTTTAAAGAACTCCTTGCAAAACTTCGTAAAAAATAACCTATGTAAAGTCTCGAGACGAAGAGCTCGAGACCGAGAACGAAATCCTTCGGCACCAAGACGAGACCTGAGACCTTCGAGACCGAGACCGAGACTCCAAAAAACGGGTCTCGAGACACGTCTCGAGACCGAGACCAAGTCTCGAGACTCCATCAAGTCTCGAGACGACAACTCTTTAGTGGGTATAAGAGTTGCTATAAATTTGGCAGTGTCTAATTTTCCTCATGAGCAGGGCTATTTAAAGTCATAAAGTCGTATTTTTTGCTGTGCTTCAGGAAGCTATGAAACGAATTTTTAAACAAAAATCGCACCCCTACGAAGTCTATGAAAAAAGTTACAAAGCCATTAAAAGTCATATTTGCAATGTTAGGTCATAAAATCATATTATGCATATTTCAAACTAATTAAATGAGGAAACCATTAAAATAATCTGAAAATATCAGGTGAAACTATTATATTGCTAGGTCTAAGCTGCATTCTGCAAATTGAACCCAGTGGGACACCCTGCGAATATTGGCAAAGACGTAGGTGAATCAAGTTATTTGGATCAAATGTAATGCACTGCCTGAAAGCGCATGTTCTTGCTGCTCCATATAAACAAACCAATGTCCATGCACCTTTTCAATTTGCTTCAAACCAAACTATACTGTATATTTTGTTCATGTTTTGAGCTGTTTCTTTTAGTGGGACTTCAACAAACCATTGGGCTACCATACCTTCTGCCCATTTTCACTAGCTATGCTTCTTTGTACAGTAGTTGTATATTCTAGCTCAGTCATTTTTGTTTGGCCATATAAAGTCATACTTCCTGAAAAATAAAGTCATATTATCAAGCTTTTTAGGTCATAAAAAATGGTCCGAAAGCAATAGCACTGCTCCAGCTATTTTGCCTTTAGCCGAAATTCATTGGTTGAAATGGTCACATGACACGTTCGAAATGCACGATATGTTAAGTTGAGTGTGGCATGTCCGATGGACAAGTTTGTCATAGTTTCATTGCTGGCAAGATGTTAGCAGCTGATTGTCTGCGTTGCCGGAATTGTAGGCTAAACCCTAACTGTAATCTTTATCCTTATACCCTAACTCTGAAAGCTAACCTTGCATTGTGTCAAAGTTTCAGAAACGTTACATGTGCTAGATGCCTGTTGCAATTGAACATTGGTCATGTGATCATGGGCCACCCCTCTGAATTTTTAAAAGTTTGGCAAAAACCGGGTACTTTTTAGTTTCGAGTGGGAAAAAACAAATTTCGCCATTTTTTCACCCCCTAGAAAAATTTTGGAAAATTCCCCTAGTGGCTCCCCCCTGGAAAAAATCCTACCCCCGCCCATGCATGTGATACATTATATATTTCAGCTACTATCACAAACCTAGTAAGTATGGCAAGGCATGAAAATTACAATCATTCAAATTGAATTACGCATTTGCGGCATTGTACAGTCAATATAGAGATGCCATACATTTATAGTGTTGCCATACAGTCAAAACAGTGTTATATGGTATACTGATACAGTACCACGTTCATATTATGCAGAAGAGTGTATGATTAACAGACTTACAGCCCTCAACCATAAAATTGCAGTCGTGAAAGCAGTCTACTTTTGTAGTCAGATACCTACCAGCAGGGCCGGCCTATAGGCGATTTGGACTGATTACTTCCAATCGGGCCCCGCGCCAAAGGGGGCCCAGCGTTTCGCCTTACATTTAAATCGAAGCTCCTTGCGTAGCGCCAGCGTGGGACCCACAGTATTTTTAAGCGTGCGAGGCCCGTTACCAACGAAAATCAAAGTGAACTGCGCGGTTTCTAACGCCCTTAATCCTCACAATTTGTTTTTGAAACGTAACAATGACAATTATTTTTTGGTAATGTGTAACCTACTTTTTTCAACAGCTGCTGTAGTTTTTAGGTGGTGAGGGCTTACATTTTGTAGCTGTTTTCTGTTGCGGTTATAAGTGTTTCGCTTTTGGCAGGTCAATTTTCAATATTTGCAGCAAAATGACGTTCGATAGTTGTTGTTGTTTCAATGGTTACTGCCACGTGTCTTCCGAAGGTCACCTTTAGTGTGTAATGGCAAATGTGTGCTCCTTAGTCATATTAAATTTCTCTCTCGTGATGATATGATGAGGCAACCTGACATTGAAGAACAAATTTAAAATAAACTTAGTTTTAACGAAGCGAACTGAATGACTACTCCCGGTGTGCAGAAAATAATGGCTCCTTATAAAATTAACAGAAAATTTCCTTACGAATGCTGTATTAACATAAAGCCATTTGCAAAGAATCAGAATTGACAGTTACGTTTGGGCGAAGTAAGCCTTATGATGTTCTTGTGGTGAAAGTTTCATCATTGAGTACTGCTGGTACAAGAACTATGGCATCAATCTCAAACAGATGGTTGTCGTAGTTTCAAAGATATAGCCTATCAAACAGAAAGTTGCAAAAAGTCTGTAAAAAGTGAAAAAATGGGACGATTTTCCTGAAAGTTTTGGAGGTTACCAAACCTAGTCTTACGGGGATCTTTGGTTTAGAGCGGCAAAATTTTCGATTTGCCCGAATTTTTAAGCCACTAAAATACAATCTTCAACAGGAAAGTTTTGCAGAGCGATGATTCTGTTTAAGCAAATTACCCGAACATATCGGGCAGTTTTGCTCGAACTTTTTTTAATCATGCCAGCATCTGGGAGGAATCGCCCTCCCCGCCTCGTACGTCAATGCTACCAAAGTACTTGCCTATTCTGAAAATTTCTAAAAGGTAGGTTGATAGTTACTGGGAAATCTACAATTAGGCTACTTCATATATTTCTTCCATGTTAGAAGAGATAACAATTTTTTAACTTTTTATTGAGAACCTGGCTTGTGAAAACCTGAAAACCTGGCGATTTGTGCTCTTAACCGGTGCTCTACAATAACATCATTTAAGCGTAAAGTATACACTCATATACAAGTCTTATACTGGTGTGTTTCATTTGTGGTTGTAACATTCGAATGTGAGTAATATATTTAAGAATATGTTGTTTCGATTCTGTAATTTAGCTGAATAACATGAATCACCGACCAAGAGACCTAGGCCGAAAGCATTATGTGGCATTCAAAGGAGGACTAAAGCTAAAGCTAAAAAAGTCCGAAGCAGAAAATGAGAGATGCGTTGGATAAGAATTTAGCAGAACTACCATAGAAAATCCAAAAAAAGCTCTAGAAGAGTCAGACCACAATGAAAATGGTTCGCGTGCATTTTAACACACTTCAAATTGTATTTTGTAAGGCAAACGCTCCTGCTACATGGCGAGGCATAATGAGTCGGAATGGTAGGGACTATTTAGCCCCCGCGGGATCACCTATACAATCACAACAGAAGTTTTTCCCGAAAACGAAAATGATGAAACTCAGCTTTCTAAGTTTCACTGAAAAAAGTATTACCAACTAGTGAAGCGGTAGGTCGTCCCTGGCTATTACACTCGGCATGGTAAAATAGAATATGTTGTTGACACCGCAAACTTTTTAGCTCTGGGTATCCACTCACTCTACACAGAGTACCTCCCTTCTAGAAGTATTGAGAGTAGTAACTCATGGATTTATTGGGTGTTACGACGCTAACGTCTTTTCTGGAGAGGTGAAACTGGGGTGTAGTAGCCATTCGTACCTCCCTCTTTCATATCATTTATATCATTATGACTTGATACTCCTCTTCAAAAATTTCTGCACACGTCACTGAGTGGGGCCTACAAAAGTGCTTCCAATCGGGCCCCGCACTTGCTAAGATCGGCCCTTCCTACCAGTCAGCTACCTGTTCGAGTCCTACACGGGGCGGGTTAATCCGCGCAGGTTGCAGGTACCTGCATTTACGGGGTGGGTGCGAGAACCCGCAGAGTTATGCGTGCGGGTGCGAGGTGGGCGTGGGATAAGAAATTTTTTGTACGGTAGCTGAAAGTCGACTCAATGCATGTGAAAGTGCCATGAGCAAAAAAATAATGCCACAGAAAGCTTGTGGTAGGCCTACAAAGTTGTAGAGAAACTTTGCCAAGAGAAATGCTGTATACTGAGCCGAAGGCCGGCGCTACCATTAGACGAACTAGGCGGCTGCCTAGAGCGCTAGGCCAAAGGGGGCGCCAAAATACAATTGTGTGGTTGAGAAAGTGACGAACGTACACCAAAAAAACGGAATGAACATGATGAAAGTGAATGAAACACACGATCATGGAGTTTATGAGAAGATGAAGGTTTTACACTACTTCAGTTTGCTGCAGAAGGGTTAATATTTTTCCTATTAATTTCGTTTCACATATACTAGGCAAGCTACGTCGCAATTTGGTATAAATTTTAACCCTGTATTAAAGTTTTCTAATGTACAAAACATTCTTCATATTTCCGTAATGTATGTGATGAGTAGAGTAAGGATCTTTGTATAGGAGGGGTGGGCCCTGGAAAGGATCTTGCGTAGGGTGCTCATACGTCTATCAATGATCTCCTGTCAGGACCAGTAAAGCATGCCCTTGAGGCCATACTTTATCAAGCTCACTCCAAAATTTAAAGGGTACCATCTCTGTCGTTTTGATTTCTAGATTTTTCCTGGTTGCGCCGTTTTTACACGTGTAGGTTTATGCCGAATCCTTCACTAAATCATGTTTCAATCATCAAGTGTAGTCAGATTAGGAAACGCTGCCGAAACGACATCATTATTGACAATAGTAGCCTAGTTAACCAGTAAAATTTAGATTATGGGACGCATCACCTTTAATTTGTGTAACAAAGAGATATCAACTGGTACGCAACGTAACCAACACTGGTGACCTTCACGAATGTCAGAGCTTTGTTGTGCATGCAGAACGTCGTCGATTGTTACAACACCAGTGTAAAAACGTTTTGAGGCCTATGCTAGAATTTTTGTTTATGTGAATGCTGTGACGCCTGTTACTTGTGTAGATAATATTTTGATGAATTTGGTGTTCAAATAAACTCGGCATGCATCGAATAAATTAGTTTGATGCAAAAAAGATAGTCCATGAAAGGGTCTTTGGGTGGAGAGGTGCTGGAATGTAAGGCCTACCCTGTCTAGGGCGCACCTGCTAATTTAAGATGTAGAAAGAGCAAAAACAATAGGCCTATGTTTGTTTATGATTCAACAGATCGTGCCAGGGTTAATTGAGCAGGATGACGATATAAGCAATGAGGAGCGCTGAAAATGGATCTTGCCTAGTGCGCTGGAATGGTTTGCGCCGGCCCTGCCCGTACTGTAGCTTGATGTGGGTGTCTGACATCTAACCAAAAAGTTTTAATTTAGCCTACACAAGACACATGAAAAAAGTAATCACCAAACGTTATTCCTTTACTCTGAGAAGCAAAATAACTGACAAACAGTAATAAGTCGCAAGTTCCGCAGAGGCCAAAAATTTCACTTGACAGCGGAACAACTTTCCTGAGTTCCAGTGATGTGCCCGAGTCATTTTTTTGAGTCAAAGTGGAGTCAGTGTCACAAGCCCTTCGAGTCAGAGTCATCTAAATTTTTTGAGTCGAGTTAGAGGCGAGTCATGACTTGGTCGAGTGGAGTCGCAAGAACTGTCGAGTGACTTTGAGTCATTGGCTTGTTAGCTTGAGTCAATGTCGAGTCAGTTGAAATTCAACATTTCCTCTTTGATTTTTCACTAGAAATTGGTCCCCAACGAAGTACAAAGTGGTGCCAAATGAGATAAAAAATGATGCCCAATGACTTCAAAACTGGCGTCCACGGAGCTACAAAATGATGCCCAATGATCCAATAAGTTGTAACCAATAGTGTTTTAGCAATTTTGCTTCGAGGTTATTTAGATGTCAGTTTTTTGTGAAACAATTTCCATTTTAGTTCTCTCCTTAACTTTTAGTCATTTCCACAAGTCTAGAAAAACTTGCTACAAGAAACATACTCCTTGTTTTTCACATGACTAGAGATGATCATGGACTTGGATTTTATATCTTGCTGCATTCTAGTAGTTAGATGTCTTTGGATTTTATAATTTTTGCTTAACCAGATTTGTATTGGATTTGATAATATAGTTTTGAACTTGTTTGCAACTTTTGGTTCAGTTTCCGGATTGCAGATTACTGTATTGGATAGTTTGGTTCAGTGAAGTTTCTCAAATCCGTCGCGATTGTATATTATGTTTGTTTAATGTTGAGTCTTGTTTTTGACCAGCAAACCAAGTCTGCTCTTTCATGTATCATGTCATCAAAGTTGCAGAATTATGCTGACTTACATTGATATAGTTCCGTTTCTTGACTCGTCATTGTTATACATACCACACTGCCTATACCTTATATCTAGGGCAACCAATTTTTTGACCTAAAAACTTAAAATTTTGGCTTTATAATTTATAAATTTTGACTTCATTTTGACCTATCATTTTTTGCGTTTTCAATTAAAATGCGGAATGCAAAGCATATTCATATGGAGTATTAGAAAACAAACCGATAAGTTTGTTCTGTTGATATGACACAAAAAATAGTTTATCTGCAAAATCTGGCATAGCATGTTTAAAAATGTCTGGCTACTTTGAATTTTATGAAACGAACCTCGTTGATGCTTTGCACTGCGGCAATGTGCTTCCACCACAAACCTTTTGTCACTTTTCACTGAGCAGTCACAGAATTTGCAAACTAATTCACCCTTAGGTGTTGAGGTAAACTCAGAAACATATTCATGCAGTATACTTCGAACTTTTAAAGAATTTGGTTGTTTAACCTTAGGCATGACATGTTGATAAGTACATTAATAACTACAGTAGAGTCAAATCTAGTGAAATGGATGTGTCTTACTGTGTGTGGATGGTTTTCGTTTTCGCATTGATTCTTACCATGACAAGGCACCTTTCGTGTTGGTATTGGTGTTTCCACTTGTCATGGTTCCGGTTTTATTTACTTTTTTCAAAAATTTCTAAACTTTTGTGTTCAGATTTGCGGTATGGGCTTAGGGTTTAGGTTGAGGGCTTTGGTTTGGGGATTAGGTTTACTGTGTTTGTACCAAGCATAGTGCAGTCTACTGCAGACTTGTCATGGATTAGTGTTGTTGCGATAGGAAATCCCGAGCGGCATGTGCGCAAAGCTTCGCATCGTGGCAGCAAGCAACAATAGAGATCATGCTCGCAACCTCTCTTACTATTGCTTGCTCGCGCTACATATATAATGGTATTATTCTCACGCATATCCCGTTCGAGGTGAATCACACAATCAACGCAACACCACCGGATAGGTTGCAACAACATCCCCTTCTTTTTACAACGAACCACACTGATCGCACGTTCTTTGTGTGAAGGCTAAGCTGGGCACGACCTCCACATCCCGGTCACAGCACCATTTTGTTGCTATCGGAAATCTCGAGCGGCATGTGCGCAAAGCTTCGCACCGTGGTAGCAAGCAACAATAGAGATCATGCTCGCAATCTCTCTTACTATTGCTTGCTCGCGCTACATGTATAATGGTGTTATTCTTCACGCACATCTCATTCATGGTGAATTTTTTCGGATATGGATCAGGAGTTAAAAAATCAATATCCGTTCACCTCTGCCAACTACATGTTGCTTGAGATGTCCTCAGTCTGAAAGGTAGGATCCCGAGCGGCAGGGAACATTGCATTCTGTCGATAGAAATTAGACAAGTAGATTTTTAGAAATATGATTTCGAAATAAAGTAATTTTTCCTGATACAACTATTATTCCAATCAAGATTTTTTGCATAGCCACATTTTTTTGTCAATTGGATAATCCGGATGCGGTTGAAAGGGAAACTATATCCAATCCAAATCCAAAAAAATCTAAATATCCGGCGGATTGGACTCCAAATCCCTTGTCCTGTACACCACTGGTTTGCACATGACCAACAGTTGAAAGAGCAAAACGCTATAATAGGACCACAACTGGAACTTTATCGTCATTCACCCATAATGCTGCAAGGATCCAGTAGCGTGAGAAAAATGAAGGTATTCTAACATCCAAACTTTGAGGCAAACAGCTTATAGAGAAAAAGAAAAAGTGGTCGATTGTGCATGATTTAGTTTTCAGATATCCATTGGATTGTGAAAAATAATTTTTGATTGGAATTGGATTTGAAAAATACAAATGCTTTTATCTATGGAAAAGATCCAAAGCAAAAGTATGAGACCGACTGCCATGGTGACAATATGCAAATACTACATTGAACTACGATAATGTACTAAATGTATTATGCCCTGCTGACCCCTCAATGAAAAAGTCTCCAGGTCTACCTCTATGTTAAGTGGAACACTTGATACTTATAGGAGACACAGTCAAAAGAGAAAATTTGCACCAATATTGATCATCACTGAAACAAAAACGCTCATTTCTTTGTGTGCAAACAAACTGAGCTTGTCAATCAGATGCTTGGAGATTTTGTAAAAATGACTCTGACTCGAGCCTTTTGATTATGATTCGAATCAAGTAAGAAAATATGGCTCGAACCGAGGGTCATCGTTTCACAGAGTGACTCTATTCCCGTCGAATCACCAAAAATCGCTGCTGAGTGCATTCATTTGCCCTTGAACACTTTTCGCTGTTCGGTATTAATTTGGATGGTTGAATGATTTGGCGGGAAATACTTTCGAAAATTTCATTTTCAATACCGTAACCGTGCTTGCTGCCTGGTCAGTCAGTGCCAGTGTTGCCACTGCTGTGTTTTTTTCACTAGATCTGGGCTTTTTCTATTTTGTCTAGGGTTCTGGGGTTTTTTGACTCTGGTCAATTTTTAGCAATATATGTTGTATTACTGTATTTTCCATTCGATTCAATAATAGGCGTACAGTAGTTTCTTCCACAGGCGTAATAAATATATGCGAAGCATTGCTGCTATATCTATGTCCTGTTTTCTTTGTCTGTGGCTTACAAACAAACAATGAGTTGCACAATGTCTGTGGTTGGCATTGCAACGCATTTTCTGGGCACTTTCACTTTGTGTAAATTTGATTTTGTAATCTAGTGCTTTTTTGTGTTTAGTGCTTTTGATCTAGTACTTTTCTTTTCCACAACAACAGAGTGACAACACTGGTCAGTGCCAGTGGATGGCTCATGCCTGATTCATGATTAGTTGTGCGATGCCACAGTGACATTTGATGTCATAATATCAGATTTGATGTTTTCCGAAATGTATTTGATGTTAGATGATCACGCTGCCAATTTAAAATTAATGTTGTAAGCTCTTTTCAATTCATATTATAAACATTGCTAGGTTTTCTTATTTTTCACATTTTTTGCAAGATTGTTATTTGCGAGATTGCTTAAATTTAAAATTCAGATCGGTTTTGGATTCAGGGGCTGGCAACCTTTTAGTTTTTCGCACTGCATGCAGACCGGTTTCAACCCGGCATTATTTTGCAGACTCCCCCTCAATGAAATGATGGGTATTTGGCGGATGTAAATTTATTACAACTTGTTGTAAGTCATCGCCATCGTGGCTCTGATTCAGTAAGAAATTTGGGCTTGCTTTGCAGCAATAACTTAAAAGATGCTTTGATGTATAGCTCATTAACTGTAGAGTGTAAGGATCATTATGGTAGTCAACGGCACCGGTGGTAGTGGGTTCCTTGTTAGTCGTTCTAGTCATTTTTAGACCAATTTGGCTTTGATACTGTGCGACCCAGGCTGGTAACAATGTAGTTCCTTTGCAGACTAGCACTAGGTCACAATATGGCATTTGCGGACCCCTGATTTTATTAGTTCTTTATATTGCCTGTGGTATTACTATGTACAATATCATTCTACTTGAAAATGAGAAAGCATACATTCACATTGTCAAAGCAATATTGGTTGTAACCTTAATCTAACAGTTACACATGCTTGTGAGGGATGTGTGGATGGGGACATACTTAATAATACTATTGTATTAAACAGAGATTCAGGCGGTATAGCCTAATTAGTTTGACTCCAGAGTCACTCAGTGCATTGGGACTAACTATTGTAGCCTAGTCAAACCAATGTGAAAAGAATCACATTTTTGAATTGTCAGAGATGATGATTTACGTTGCCAGAAGATTCAGTAGCTAAGCTCATTTGTCTTTGACAAATGATTTGTGCGGTTTTTATGAGAAAGCAAAAGTAGCCAATACAATATAAACAATAAAAAGAACTGAGGTCCGTCAGTGTGGATATTGTAAATGGATATGTGATGGCATCACCGGAGTGGAAAAAAACCTTATTATGCAATAAATGAAAAAAGATATATAAAATAATGGAAAAATTTATGTAATTTTAATTTAATATAACCTTCCCCTAAACAATGATGCTAAAGTTGCAATGTTTTGAACGTTTCTTTTTGCACAAGTGTTGAAACCTATTTTGTGTCATACTAGAGGTGTTTACCAAGAATGGTATAAGTTATAACCTTGGTATGAGAGTGATGGTAGCTGAAATTACGCTTAGGCTAGAAAAAAATATTATTTTTCACCTGTTGTGGTGTCAATGCTCACTGTCAAATGTTGGTTTTTGCAACTCTAGTTCTGTCATTTTATATTTGTAACCAAGACCCATTTTGACGGATATCCATCTTTTACAAGTCACCAAGTTGCCTACAGTCAGTTGCAATGCTTATTTTCTATCTGATAAAGAGTTGATTGTTTCATAGATGTAAGAGTTCTTAACTTCTTTTTGTGATATTCAGGTTTGATCTGATTTTAGTCATTGCCTGTGTATTAACCAGTATTACTGCCCACTACTTATTATATCGGGAAAGGGAATTTGCTTGCTACATCTATAGGGTGATCCAAAAAAGTGCCCTGTTTTGTACTTACTTCCAAACTTGAGTTTCAGAAGTTTTTCCTTTGTTTTTCAAGCAGTGTAGTTAGACAGTAGGTCTAAGAAATTGTTTTGACACCAACATAGATAATGGTGGACACTTGTAGCATTGTTGCTTTGGGATTGCTACTCTAATAGAGATTACATTTTTGATGAGAGGCTTTTTGCATATACTTTCTAACACCTTCATTGCCGCAAATCTTCGAATCTGCAATGAAAAGAAATGTTTTGGTTTTGAGTTTTTTGTGGGTGACGTCATAAGTGAGGTAAGTTTTTGGCCATTTTGGCTCATGGTACCTGGCCTACGACCCAACCACTATATCAGGGGTTCCCAAACTGGGTACATGTATCCCTAGGGATACATTTGTTTATCTGAAAGGGTACATGTAAGATTAGCAAGAGAAGGCAAAAGTATGTTTATACATTATTCATTTGAAACTGTTTATACATATGAATTTGTCTGAACCGTTGCATGTTACTAATCATGTTAGACAAGGGAGAGTATTGAGACCCTACTTGTTTTCTGTATCTTTAGATGATTTATCTCTTGAACCAACCAATATTAAAGGTGAGTGTTATATTGGGGAAATCTTCTTATTGAACCACATGATGTTTGCTGATGATATTTGTGTGTTTTGAACAAGTGTATGTGGGTTGCAAGGAATACTAGATGTGTGTCAAGCTTATGCAGAATTGCACTGGAATATTCTCAACTGCAGCAAAACTATTTGTATGACATTAAGGCTAAGAGCGCAAAAAGCACGGTCATCCCGTTACTGACACTGCGGTGTACAAAGAGCAAAATCTGTTTCCCACTACAAATATTTGGGGATTGTACTGGATACTGAGCTTTCAGATGACAGAGCCATTCAAAGACAACTGCGATATCAAAAGCTTCTTTTTTCCGATGTTCGAACGCAGTGAAAAATGTACTTTTTCGTTTCTGTTGTATGCCCATGTATGCATCACAATTATGGTATGATTTCAGAAAGTCATGCATGCAGAGACTGCGTGTGCTGGCCTATAATTTTGGATGCAGAGCTCTATACAAATGGTCTTGGAGAGCGAGGGTTAGTAGTCATCAGGTTCAATGTAACATTCCTACGTTTGAGACCTTGTTACGAAAAAATGTGTAGGCTACCTGTTTCTCGAATGATGCAGAAAATCTAACAACGTATGGTTTGATGCAGTCAGATTGTTTATATTCATACTTATTCTTTGAACACTACAATCGCATTTTACTGTGTGACTGAAGGATAGGACATTTTTGTGTTGGTTTGAGGACGCGTGCAGGCCACAACGCATTCGTACTTCACTTGGCATTGGCCAGGTTTGGACTCTATTTCTTAACATGTGATTTTCGTATCCTACTCTAGTACTCTGGATGTAGTGTTGTATCAAGTGTTGTGAGTTAGAAAACAGGTGTCTGTAATGCTGTGGTCCTGCCACCAACACCGATACAAAACGTTCTGTGTCTATTAATGTCAATATTTGTTGTGCAGATAGTGTGTGCTTGTGCTCTGTGGACTTCGTGTCTGGTTCAAAGGTTAAAATAAAAAACAAATATCAGTGAATATTATTTTCAAAAATTATTAACTCTTTGGCGTCCGTTAGGTTTCGGGGATTTTCGGAATAAAAACGCCTAAACGCACATGGCTTTGTGCGGGAATTTCTCCGGTCTGGTATGCTCTACAGACGCGGCAAGTCTTCTAGTCTGCACTCTAAAAAAAATTTTTTGCTTGGGGATGCGGGTTTTTTGTGAGTGACGTCATATGTGGAGGACTTTTAGGCCACCTTGGCCCACTTTGCCTGGCCCTGGGCGCCAACTGTTAGGTGGTAATATTTCGCTGAAGTTTTTACTGGAAACTAGGCTACAATCCAAGTCTTTTGATACTTTGGATGACCTGCTGGGTTTCAGGTTCAAAAGTTATGATGTAAGTAAGTAAAAATATTTGACTAATTAGCTATTTATATAATTGATTAATTTGTTTATTTTAGATCATAACTTTTGAACCAGAAACGCTAGAAAGTCGATCAAAGGCTTGAAAGACTTGGACTCGAGCCTAGTTTCCCATGAAAACTTCAGCGGAACACTTTGTCCTAGCGGTGGGCCCTAGGCCAGGCAACATGACCCTAAAACTACTTCACTTATGACGTCAGTCACAAAAAATCTGCACCCCCTAACCAATAATTTTTTTTAGAGTGCAATATACTATCTAATCTACTGGCTGATCCGTTTGAGCCCTTGAACAGCTCTCTAGCGCATTCGGCAGAGGAGCTAAGGCGTTGGTAAGGCAACCGAAAACTGCTGTTTTTTAGGTCGAAATCGAAGTACGAATATATCGTAGACCGGTTCTCAAAGTGTTAAGTGCTTATTAGTAAATATCTTTTTGTTATTTTCTTCAACTTTTTTGTCATAAAAAGTTTTAGGGGCATGGGCGTCAGAAGGGGGACAAGGCTCCAAAGGATTTTGATATTGACATTTTTCCATCAATTTTTTTGCAAAAAAAGTTGTTTTCGTAGTTCTGAGTGGTGAAAATTAAATTTTGGCACTTTTGGCCCCCCATGCAAAAGCATTTTTAGCCCGCCCCTCAAATCCTTTTTTAGCCCCTGCCTGGGAAAAATACTTCTGGCATCTATATTTAGGGATACATGCTCATCTATAGAAATGCCGAAGGGGTACATGGCCAGAGAGAGTTTGGGAACCCTGGCACAAGATGGAAGTATTTTGCTGAAGTTTTCATTGGAAACTAGGCTAGAATCCAAGTCTTAGCCTTTGATCGACTTTGTAGCATTTCTGGTTCACAAGTTGTGGTTGTCGTAAGTACTTCCTTGTGTAAGCGTATGTGCTTATGCTCAGATATCACTTCTGGGTACCGTATTTACTCGATTGTGAGCCGCGGCTTATAAAGTTTTTTTTTTCATCATGTTTGCGGCTTAAATTCAAGGGCGGCTTACATTTTTCTTTTTTACATTTTTTTCATTTTTTCAGCTTC
>JGI24022J15233_10003784_pt1 | contig 15264 bp, 7 predicted proteins | sample Ectturendosymbi2_FD_15233 | JGI IMG/M metagenome (IMG submission 15233)
ATGGAAAATGTGACTTTTATGACTTTGTAACTTTTGTTATAGACTTCGTAGGGGTGCGATTTTTGTTTTAAAAATCGTTTCGTAGCTTCCTGAAACACAGATAAAAATATGACTTTAAATGGCCGTAGTAATTCCGTTGCGCGTCACGGGATAAGAAATCATAAAAAGGGGACGCATTTGCTGTCGGCTAAAAGGGTCTTTTGACTAGAATGATGATCATCTTGGGGCAAACACCGCAATACCCCTCCTTTAATCTGACATTACTGTGGATCTGGTTTTAAATTCAAATCTTTAAGATTTGGTTGAAAATCGAAAATTGCCAGGATTTTTCGTAAACTCATGGCAGTTGAATTGCTTGCAGTACTGAAATGCATGCGACTCAGGTAACTCATGTTGTTTCGTAGCTGTTTTTTTCCACCTCGACAAATTTTTGTCAAGCACTTGTATGGGGCGCTGTTCGTAAAAATATTATATCTGACAGATTTAGCACAAAAACTGCTATTTCTGCGCGTATTTAGCTATCTCTGCACACAGATAGCTATCTCTGCCCGCATTTAGCTATCTCTGCGCAGACTGGTTTTGGGCTTACATTTAGGGGTTATGTTTACAGATTAAGTGTCAGGTTTAGATTTGGGTCTAGGTGTAATTTTGTGTTTAGGTTTTGGGTGTTGGGTTTAGGTTTTGTGTGTATAGGTTAATGTGAGTTTAGGTTTTGGGTTTGGTTTCAGGTTTGGGTTTTTAGGTAATATTACAAGGACTTTACGCTAATCCAAGTGTATCCCGTATCGTCCTTGTCATTTGACCAATCCAAACAATCGGATTCTCCTAATGGCAAAATAACTCCAGCAGTGCTTTAGCTTCATGAGGCAAAATAGACAATGCCTTGTTAAACTTTGGAAATGCCTAAAGGCAGTCTATTTTGCCTCATGAGGCAAAAGCACTCCTACAACTATTTTGCCTTCAACCAATCATATTTGGCTGAAGGCAAAATGGCTTCAGTGGTGCTTTTGCCTCATGAAGCAAAATAAAAATTCATTATTTTACATGGGTGGATCAGGACTGGATCGGACTGATGATTTTCAAAAATTTTGCGGATCAGGACTGGATCGGATCCAATTTTATCGGATCAGGACTGGACTCAGACTGAAAATTTCACAGTCCGCTCATCTCTGAAAGCTAGGTGGTTTCAGGTCTAAATCATACTGGTTTGATAATAACATAGGTTTGTGCAGACGATGGGCTACAGTAAACTTGTGGTGGTGGTCTCAGTGTTAGTGCCATGTTTTGCTTAAAGTTTCAAAGAGGATCTCGTCAAGACTGACCATTCCAACTGTTCTCACCAGGCGCAGCTCACCGCCTTCAGGTGCACAAAAAGAATGCTCTCACAGAAAGAGCGCGTTGAAAATTAAGTGCTCGCTTGTAGACGAGAACCGTTTTGTAAAGAGAATAACGCTGTCATAGAAAAAGTGCATCGAAAGGAACTGCTCGGTTAGGTTCTTGCCCGAAAATAACGTTGGCGACACACATCACTTTAGTAGCATTATCACAGTAGTAGCATTATGCTTGAAAGGCCAATTTGCGCAGTTCCGATCCGCTGTTCATTTGAAGAACAGCACCCCTCACTTAAACAAAAGCTCATGAACGTTCACTATCAAAGGGTCTCAGGTTATTTCTCACAGAGACACAATGATATAAACGCAATTTTCCAAACCTGAAGAGACATTAAAGAAACTGCGATACCTTTTTTGAACACAATTATCAGCAATCCTAGACGGGGCATCGGTGTTTTCATTCATATTCACCGTACTATGAGGCAAAAATTTGAAGAAATTCTAAGGTGCAATCAAATTCGGTCACTGATTCATCTAAATATCAGAACTACCGACATCTACAGGAACAGCCGGTATGCCAACAGTGCAAAACATGGCGAAAACGAACAGACCGTTTCTCCTCACCCTGTTGTCGGCAGAATCTTCGAATGTGAAACGGCCTTTCTGCAAAAACTGTCATCATTACCTGCCCAAGAGACTACTTTCGATAACAGGTACGTTTCGGTGCCGCTGTTTTGGCGACGACTGTATCGCGCAGGCGATTTGGCGCCCAACTGTTTTAGCATCATCCGTTTTATCACTGAGCTGTTTTGGCGCCAGTTTAGAAACTGACAATAGCGTGTAATGAAAATGGATAAAAAACAAGGTTGAAACTTTAATATGCATATCGTGATTGTAAGCTACAGCTCGCAAATGTTCAAATGGTACCCGAAAAGCATTGTGACAAATGGTACCCGTTAGTCACAATGCTTTTCGATATTTGGTTGGGAAGTTATCCCTATTCATCTTGAACTATTTTGAATGCATCCGTTTATAATTGTTGACGGCACTTGAAGAATTTCTTGAGGTTTACGTTTCAAGATTGTTTTGAAACAAGCTACCTCTTCTTCCACTGCTAAAGCACCGTGGCAGAGTTAATTTACTTTCTTCAATACTTCGTTATACAGTATTTCGTGTGAACCCGCCCCTTACATTCGTTTTTAGTTCGCATCTCCAAAACAGCAATATTGGGTCACTTTTGCTACATTTACCTAACACGTATAGATACCCATCGAATAAAGGAAAACTTTGGTTTATGCCTCTTACTAAAAATCTTTTCAACCATTTCTGGTATGGACTCGAAGATAAAAATGAAAGGAAGAAAGGAAGATGTTACGAAAAGCATGTTTTCAGCAGCTCAGCGCCAAAGGGGTGATACCAATAGTCCCATTTCGATGGGAGTTTATCTTCAATATCAAGGATTGTTACATCTACAAAAAGTAGTGTTTTCGTTTGACACGGTCACTCTTCCGACAATCACTAATATCCCGGGAAATTTTACTGTGAATCTTGTTTTGAACAAGATTTTCCCAAATAACACTACAGCTTTTCGTGGCCTCAGTAGACGTTGGCTGAAAACTGCTGCAATGATGCGTGAAATATACGAAATTCCAGCAAGTTTTCTAAAATCCTTGGATTTCAATGTCCAGGGCCTAATTATTATGGGTATAATCAGATAGATGCCGTCGCTATGGGATTGCCAACGCTAACGACCGATGTGTCTATGCATTACGTTGCCAATCACAATTTCAAATCTTCCCTGTCCTAGCACAAAACCAATCGTGCTGTTATCGTACAAGAACGATCTGATAGGGATTTTTGCAGAACCCTACCAATGTGGATTTGTTTCTTGATAAAATCAATAAAGTTTTTAAAATGTTTGTTTTATCAAAGAATTGGAAACTAATGGTTGCATTGCTTTCTTGACCTTTTATTAAAAAAAAACTGGGCGATTGTTACTGCCGTACCTACAGCAAGTTCAGCCTGATTTCCCAACAGTACAAAAGAAACTTGGTTAATTCTTTTTTACATTGCGCCAACGCAATATCGAGCTCTTACCGAATCACACACGAGGATGTCACAGAAATTAAGCAAATACTGTATAAACAACGTTTCACCCTGCGTTTCAGTTAGAAAATTTCTGTGATAGCAGCAATCCAAGCACAACGTAAAGCCAAGATAGGTGCTCAGGATAAAAGATCAGGCAGCTGAACACAAGAATATTTTGCTTAAACCACCGTGTCGGGATCTGACATGAATTTTCTTAAATGAAAGAGTTTGACTTCAGCTCAGAGCTTCTGACTATAACCGTCCTGAATAGGTTTCTGAGTTTCGTATTTATTATGAAACCAACAGAAACAAAATTTCAGGATACTTACATCGGAAGTGAGAGATTTGCCACCGCAGTGTTTACATGGCTTTATTACCAAGCTACAGTCTTCTTCATAAACGTGATTTTTCTGCGGAACGGTCGATGATGGAAATGAGCCTGCAATCAGTCGATTCTATATAGTTCAGGGAACATTCCTAGCAGAAAGCGAGCGTTCAGAATGTTTGTTGACGTTTTCGCAATATTTTTGTTGATTCAAACAAGCGTTGATTCAACAAGCGGTTTAAACCTCGAGGGGAACAATATAGAAGAGATTGTTTTAGCAAAATGATGTGAAAACAATTTATCCAGACGGCGTTTAATTCACTGCAACACAATTTCATCGCACGGGGGAAAAACGCTATAAATTCATTTTCTGCTCAGAGTTGGCAATCGGAAGCAATACGTTTCAAACACACTTACCAGTTTGCACACTACAACGCAGTACGCATGCCTGTTAAGTGAAAAATTAGTACATGGCATATACAGCAGACAGGCTTTCTAAGAAAAGAATAGCACAAAGTAATTATGTTAGCGAACACAAATAGCTTAAGCGATAGTTTTTATGTAGAAGCTTTTCGTTTTTTTTAAATATGGACTCGTTCTTTTCCAGCAAAAACATCGGCAACGCCATCTAGTGACGCTTGTAACTCAAAAATTGATTTCAAAATGACGAGCAGTTTCCAACTTTTGGCGGAACAACGTCGATCCCCAATTTATGAGCGAGTGTCATGTACTTGCTCTTGAGCTCGCACAACTTCAAGTATGTACCCTGAAACATTTAATTTAGGCCGATATTAGTTTGTCACCTTCACATTACAGGACAAGAGTAATGGCACAGATGCTCAGACAGTCTAAGAGACCAAAACCATTACGACGTTTCTAATTTGTTATAAAATATTCGCGATTTCCTGTTTTCTCTCATGTTTCACTGGCTTTTTGGAAGCTCATTCATTTTTACCCACATGATGATTGGGATAAATGTAGTATACTTAACTTAATGCTACTTACCGAGTCAGGTTTTATTTAGCATTTTCTTAGCCTACGCCGGCAGCTCCAACTATTGTGTAATCGCCAACACAAAACACGTTGAATTTTTTGAATGTTCAGACAAGAGAAGAGATATCGGTTTAAGATTTTGTTATGAGTTCAGCAAAACCTGCTTCAAAGTCTTGTTTTACCAAACAATTTCTGAAGACTACAAAGTACCCGAATCTGTTCAATAATGAATGAGCTTTACCGCAAAATAAGCAACATTATTAAGAGAAGTTGAATCAACAAGCAAGTTTTTAGAAAAATGTTTCATGAGAAAGAATTTTGTTGTGATGTGAAGCTGTTGCAGAATTGACCAGAATATATGCAAATACTTCCAAAGCAAGTCAGTAGAGAATTGTAATCTAAAAATTTCGATTTTTGAATTTTTCCAGCTGGAAGCCTGCTACTTTGCTGAAATGTCAATCNCGAAACCTTTAACACGCAAATTAGACAAAGCGTTCTGGCAACATNTTTGTANAAGCAGAGGGTGGCAACGTGCTTAGGACATTAACCGTTAGGTAATTNCTTGCAGTAAGTTGGTTTTGATTAGTTAAAATGTGACATCTAAACAAATAGGAACACACAGTAAATTGACTGTAAGTAACAAACTGAAATGCAATAGCAGAAAGTCAGCTCACAAGTGGCATTTGCAACGACATGGATAAACCGAAAATGGTCACTGCAAAATAGCAAAGGCGCGTTACCAATCAGCACATACCGCAGGGTGGCAGTGGGGTGGGAACGGCGTTCCCACACCTCTGTTTTTAGCACTACACCACTGGCATATACATCACAACCGATTGCAAACACACGAAACTTCAACTAGCCGTCAGCAAATGCCCAACGATCATTTCACGTCGAAGGTTGAAGCTCTTATGCTTACCATCGGCTGGTGATACGTGAAAATTACGTGCGCTATACTGCACTTGCGGGTGTACTTGTTTGGAGCGCTTGGTACGTGCATTACGTTGAGTAGTGCTTTATCTGAATCCTTGCTCGTGTGTGGTTTCATTCAGTACAAGTGCTAGCCACACGAAACAACTGCCACTGAAAAACAGTTTCCTTAATGAATTACCGCAATTCAATTTTTGCAAAAACTTTTCAGTGGATATAATTAAGATAAAAAATTTTCTGGCAAATAAAATATTTGCAAAATCTGTTGAAACCAGGTAAGATGCGTCTGCATTGAAAAAAGGGAATTACTCTTCACCTTTCAAAAGCTATAAAACTGTTCTACGGTAATGACATTTTGAAAGGTTTGTGTGCATAAGCTCACAGGACTTTTTTCTTAGTCAAAGCCGTGCAACAACCGTATTTGCTGAATTTGATCCTTTGCTGAAGCGAAGCGTCGCTTCTTTGACAGAAACAAAACTTTTAAATGACGCAGAAAACCGGTGTAGTTGATGAAAGAAGTTGCTGATTTGCTGACAGCTCTAACTAATTTTCCAGATAGTAGAAATGTTCATAATGTTTGCAGAGTTGACTTTTGAACGAAGCATAGCATCGGTCACGAAAAAGCACTATGAAGTGCTGTATGCAGCCAGAAGGTACTTACACTGAGGTTGCCGCTTTCTTGCTTTTTTAAGCTATAGTTATTTTCTGATCAGTGGTTTTAGTAACTTTTCCATGGTCTTTAGATCAGATTCTGTTTGTCCATTTATCAGTGGAAAATCACATAATGTCGACTGAGGACTCATACGGCCACTAACGCCTATGTAGAGAATTTATTTCCGGACGGTCAGAAAAAATGTGTTGGATTTTAATACATTTTAACACATTTCTCCTGGATTTTAACACATTTCTTTCTTCTCATTTCTTCGAAGAAGTCGTTATGCAGTCCTTACTTGCAAATGCCTTTGACCACCGTTGGACTGAAATGCTTCCCTGGCGTGGCCCAGTCGTCGGTTGTTCATTATAAGGAGGTCACCCGGCTCCAGCTTGAATTTGTACTGAAACACAAAATAATTGATTGTGTCAAGTGCAGTGATGCATAAAATCCGATGTGACAACGTCAGTATTTAACTATTGAAGCGTCCCGTGTTCAAGTGCATCAAGGCAAAATTAGGCCTCGTTTCCCTTGGTGAAAAAAGACAGATGCTTATAACAAACTGCTCAAATTTATCGAAAAAACATTTAAGCCAATCTGTAGTTGGGGCGGCAATAGTTCAGTAGTAAAGTGTCCACCTCTCAATTGGAAGGTTGAGTGTTCAGTCCACAGCCACTGAGTGAATTGCTGTAGCGCTCCTTGGGCAAGAGCGTTCACCTCAACCGCCGCGGCAAGAAGCAGGATTCATGCTTCGGCCTGCCGCCAATTGCCGTCACCAAAATTAACAAAAAAGTAATACTTCTTAAACAGTTATTCGCGTTATGTGTAAGATTTGGTTAGGCATCAAACTGAGTTTAAGTAAGATACAATAGGTATTGCACTGAGTGGTATCTACGACGAACTTAAGCTTTCTTCTAGCTTCGTATTTTTCTTTCCACAACTCATATCAACCTTATTTAGAACACCAGTCAGATTAATGACAAATTTTTGCTTGTAGCATTCACCTGAAAGACTTTATTTCTCAGTATGTCCATAAACTTGCAGTGAGCTTTGTAATATCTGTCTACGTCACTTTCTTCGACCCGAATAGGAGATGTCAGTGATGGATGCCAGTTCACAGCCACGATCTACCGAAAAGCATTCGATAAAAACCTTTTGTCAAAACGACCCATGCACACCAATCGTAGCAGGTATTATTAGGTTGGTAGTGGCGTGAAGCGGAGTAAGAAAAATGCACAGGATCGTATTACTTTCCTAAGTTGCACGCTATTTCGCTGTGCCTTCTGATCTTTGCTTCATTTATTTACCTCTCCCACTGGAGATAATGTTTCAAGTAACAGCAAGTACAGTCTTGTCGCTGCGACAGCTTTACGTTTTTTTAAATTTTTGTGGATAAACCTTGACTGTTCACGGATAACTTCAACGTTTCCCATCCGCTCCATGTTAAGTGCGGAACGTCAATGCAGCAACCTCCCAAGCGTGCGATAGCTGTGCGCATTCAATAAATCAACAAAGTGCGCGTTCTGCAAACTTGTCAATTTAGTTTTCAAGCCAATGAGCAAATAGCCAAGCGTGCATGAGCAAAAAGCCAAGGGTATCCTACACATGGCTTACCCTTCCAAAGTAGTCGAGAATTATGTGATGCTTTTGATGGTACAGATAGACGGTGATATCACGTTTGAAATCAATGGTTGAAAAGGAACCAGGAACTTCGACAAGTGTTTGAAAATCTTCCGGAGACTCTTGGCGAAGTTTTTGAGCAACCTCGAAAAGGTCCACCAAAGTTGTTTCTCCTCCAGTAACACAGGAATCAAACCTTAGGAAAATGTAGAAAAAGTACGAAATGCTTGTTATCGATCGTTTAGCATGATAATGACTTTGAAAGAGCTTCGTTTGTTTATGTGAAGTTTTCGGAAACAAAGTCATTGAAGCAACTAAAAGAAATGTACAGTAAGCCTAAATGTGTTCATCTAGAAAAAGGCAAAGAAGCTGTAAAAATGTTTTAGTTGCAACTAATCGACGTAAAAAATTACAAAAAGCTTTTGTTTTTAAAACAATTGAACCAATTGAACATGAAACATTTGGTTTTATTTTTTACCTTAATTCTTCACAACCTTGCTGCAAACACCTTTGGCATAAAAAGCTACAATCTTGACGTACAATAAGAAAATAAAATATTTTCTCATTTGATATAATTTATTGTTTCATATGACTCAGCTATTGAGCAGAAACAAATATTTCGAAAACTGACCGTCTCCAGTATGAAAATTGGCCAAGGCAGGTGGTTCTCAAACCCTTGGTCAGGAACCGCATTTGACATTCCCAGTTTGAACAACGTCTCGTAAACTTTGATTACCACGTTGACAAATACATGCTAGGCGAAGTGGTTACGCCATAATCTGCGCACTTACTTCAAAGCATGCAGAAGCTGAACTCCAGGACAAGTTTCGTACTGAGGCTGGTCTTGGTGAACTGGCAGCTTCAGAGATGTGTATGCAGCGTTTTCTTTGTTGCTGATTACGACATCAAAGGTCTGTAAGAAGCTAAATTATTTAAGCAAATAAAACCGCTCGTTTTTATCCGGAAAAACGCCCTTTGAATACTCTAATATCATCTATAACTTTTTCCCATTTGAACGACTGAGAAAAACTTCGATTGCTTTCCGCTTTAAATTTCCCGTGCAACATAACACAAAAAACTGCTCGCGAAACTAATTCTTTAGAAAATTGAAACATTCTTTACATGGTTTGTAAGTGTGTTAGATCAAGCTTTATACTAGAAAAAAATGACGATGTCTATATTTGTTAGTTTCTTATATAATATTTTAAACGCAACACACTTCTTGAGTTCACGGGTAAATCATTTTACGCAGTTATGTTGATCTCATCTATCACTCCCACTTGATTCTTTGTTTTTTATATTTTTGATTTTATAAGTGCTTTTCAGTTTGCATCTTGGTAAATTGAAGTAAGAAGATTCTGCACGAATACAATGGTGAAAGTTACACGATATATAGCAGCTAAGTTGGTTCCCAATGATAATATATAGCGATTTTTAAAAGTTTTGTTTTACAGTACATTCACCATTTCATGAAATATGTTTCAAAATGTACTAAACATTTTAAAATCTACCTGAAAACTGAGTAGAAGACGCTTTCAAAGTCAAATAGTAATTTAGCGGAAATCACATAATTTAACAAAAGAACAGATTAAATGCTATTTCACCGCTGACATACCCTTTAAGTCCCGCGCTGGCCATAGTGGCCCGTCAAGTTTGATCGGCCATAAATCATGTACGGATTGGGCTAGAAAGCCAGTGAAAACATCCCTGGATGCGGGAAACATCCATAAATCCAATGAATTTGACAAAAATATACCTTCACGTTTGGTATTTTGAAGGATATCCATGTCTGTGCATTAGCCGTACTGATTTTTGGCAATTTTCAGAGAAAATAAAAAAACTCTTTCCCCGCATCCCGTTTAGCTTTTTCGATCCGGTTTTCGCGCTTCGCCGATGTCTGAACAACCCTAGAACACCATGTGCTCACAAATGTGGGTTCGGGCCGTTTTGGGGGGAAAATTATGGGCTAAAGACGTGTGGCCAGACGGAATCGGCCAGACCGAAAAGTCGCGTTCCGATGAAAATCATATGTTGATGCTGACTAACTGTTGGATCTTGGATCATGTTTGTTGTATTTTTATATAAAACTTTTCGTTGATGTAAGTACGTTTGCATTAAAAAGTGAACATGTAAGATTCTGCAAGATTTCATAGTCTGACCGAAATGCCTCGGGACCAAAAAGTCCCGCGACCGCAACGGCTCAGACCGAAACGGCCAGACCGAAAAGTCGCGTACACAATTTTTAAGACTTTCCGAAATGACTACGAACAAAAACCTAAAAATTACTGAACTTCAACACGACAACAATACGTTTGCAGGTCGATTCCACGAAAGAAATTTTACGAGCTGTTTGCATCGCACATTTACTTTTGTGAATATTTTTTAAGTCAGTGATTTCACCAGTCGCTTCGAAACAATTTAGGTTTTCGTGAACTGCCTACAACAGTTGTACTGTTTGAAAGTGAAGAGTTATTAGGCAAGCGATTGCAAGGCTTAAAATATTTGTGTGATAACAATGTTCCAGAGGCCTCAGCTTTGTTTTGTTGCGCTATAACCGACATTGCTAAAACTCTGAAATTATAAGACTTTAATTTTTTGTCTTGTTTTACTCATTTTGCCTTTAAATGTCTAAGAAAATCTTAATATTCAATTCGAAACTCAGGTCAGTTGCATGATTGTGCGTTTCTCGTAAAGTCAAGAGCAATAACGCGGTCATTAGCTGCTGGATTAGATTTCTTTAAATCTGTCAAACGCATTTTTGAAAAAAATGCATTGGTGTTGCAATGGTGACTATATGACGATACGCACGAGGCCTTACCGGATGAGAAGCTCTTTGCTCAAGTGCAGGCTATGTATCTGTGTTTGACATCGAGTAATTCACTGCTTTTAAATATCTATAAAATAGAGATTGTTGACGGTATGGATCTACAATATTTTTATCAAATTCGACGAGTTTCCCCCAGAATTTTTCCTGTTCGCGTTATGGCACGTGGCCCAAGCTCTTCTTCCAAAAGTGAAAACGTCTTTCGGGATGATGCAAATCAGGCTTAAAATCCTACATCAACTAACACTGTTCAAAGTAGTAATAGAGTAAAAACTGACCTCGCCATAAATGGTCGAATATATCGGTCCAATTTTTCTTGCAACCTACAGTACAAATGAAAAAAATGTTAGAAAAATCTCGCAGTTCATTACAAGTGGAAAATTGCTAGTCAAAACCACAGGTATAACTTGAATTTACTTTGGAATTATGTTGAATAATAAATGAAAGTTTAAACAACAATGAAAGATTCATCTTGCCTTTAGCAACATTTTATCTTCGCATGGAACGTTTTTGACCACCGAAAACCCAACTTCAATGAAGCTCTTCAAGACTCTATTAAAAAAGGTGGAAATAAAAATAATCCATTGAGTGCTCTGGACAAAGCGTTTTGGTGTTTCAAAAAAAAACAAGTTTTCCTTAAGATTTTATCTCCGTTGCAAACAAGCTTTCTGGCCATCACAACTGCTTCGTTACCTAGACAAACGACAGGGAATATTGATATCTTTATCAAAAACTTTGCAGTGGCAACTGAAGCTCCAACAAAAAGACGTCCTGGGCGCAATACAGGGCCTGAAGTCTATCAGGGATATTAGCAAAAAGTTTACTATGAGATACAATAGCGAAGTTCACAAGTATACATAACTTCTGGTTGAAACACTGGGTTATTCTTTTGCGCATGTAGTTTTGCCACGTAGCAAAATTAGAGATGAACCTGCCATGGTACGGCAAGTTGTGACACACTTCCAACACATTTCGCACTGATAAACCAACAACGTTTTGTGTGCAGACAATTGAGACCTCTACATTCGAGACCACGTTCTTCTGAGACCTGTTGGTTTAGGACTCATTCGTTTGAGACCACATTCATTTGAGACTTGTTGAGTTTAGACTGGCTCATTTGAGACCACATTCATGTGAGACTCGTTTTCTCCCGTGGTTGTTTCGACCAACGCAAAAATACATTTTTTATCGTCTTTCGTTTCTCGGTTAAAAACTGAAACTATTGCGGCGCCTCGATAATGGACACGGACAGGAACGCAAAACATAATTCTTTGACTTAGTCTAACAGAGTGACATTTCAACGGTGCAACGCTCCCTTCCAAGCCTGAGGTATGAAGAGTTTTCTGGCCTCTACGATGTTTTAAAGTGCGAGTGCATTTACAACCCAGCGTGAGTCACCTTGCAAAACTTCAGTTCTCCCGCAAAGAAGTGGAAGTTAGATCAAGCAAATATGATTCACAGTAAATCGAAACAGCTTCACTTTAACATGGCGCAAAATGAATCTTATCTTAAATGAATGTGGTCTCAAATTAATGTGGTGTCAAATGAATGTAGTCTCGACTGAACGTGGTCACATGTGAATGTGGTCTCAAATGAATGTGGTCACAAAAGAAAGTGGTCTCAAATGAATATGTTTAACATGAATGTTGTCTTAAATGTTGTGGTCTCAGATAAACGTGTTCTCAAATGAATGGTCTCAAAGAAATGGTCTCAAATGAATTGGTCTCAATAGTCATGTAACCACAACAGTTAAACGGTGTTATTAGCCATTGACTACAATCGTATCTAAATATGAACTAGCAAATGCTGGTATAAAGTTTTTGCAGCGAGAAAAGCTAATTACCAAGTTCTTTCAAACATCGACTCGAACATTTCGTGGAGTGTTGCAGCTTCAGCCCACTAAAACATTTAAACACTTCTAAATCTTGGTATTCATTCCACAGGTGTAGCCAGGGGACAAGGGGGCTTAATAGTCACAAGATTTGATCCCCACTAAATTTTGGGATGGCTACGCCACTGGTTCATTCCCAAGAATAGCACTTGATAAACAGACTTAGAAGTGTTACGTGTTTTTTATTTATCATTTGTTCCCAAATATTTATGCATATATTAATGAATTTTATTTTCAATAATCATTATGTGCTAAAGTTGCTGAATATATCAATAATATTAGGGGCAGGTAGGTATGGTAGGGGAAGGTGGGGAACAGTAGGACTAGGAGCACAGTCNTCTTTTTTGATTTATTCAAAAAGTTGCAAGCGTTGAACTTTAATGTTGCCATGGTGATTTAGTCTCATACCGGCCGTAGTACTGAAGTGATTTTTCCTTGATGGTAGCCGTTGTTACGAGTTACTTGTTTTTTCTACCCAAACGTAATTTATAAAATCGCATTTAGATTTGCGTTTTGTCCACGTTAATCAACATCTTCTGTTCTGAGTTTTTGTGACGTTGCAGTCAGGGCAGCGCAACATTGTTTGTTAATGCAAGATTTTGAATTATTTTTAATTTGAGTTGGTACTTCTTCATTTTTCTTTTTAGATATGCATGGGGCACATCTGACTAAAAATGGGGCACACTCAACATATCGCCACTAGGTCAGTTTAAAGAATGTAAAGCTTGAGGGGTAATATTGGAATGCAGTACAGAATGATTCTAATCTATGAGCATTTTTAGGTATATTATGTGCTTAGAAGCACATCATATTTGTATGGTAAAGCATGAATTTCAACATACTGGGTTGGTTTCATTTAATTTTTGGTAGTCATACAAACTTGCTTTGCCATGCAGTGATAGTGGGTAATTGGAATGTGAAAAAAGTGGAGAGGCAGTTACATGGGAAATTACATGATCATGATGCAATGCATGCAACCCAACTTTTTATTGGCCGGTCAAGTGTTCCCCAAGCTCATGTCAAGTGTGCCCAGGCATAGGGCAAATTCGACACAAAAAGTACCCTTTTAAAATTTATTGTAAAATTTTTATGAAGGGCGGTGTTTTCATGTTTTGGCATGGTATTGTGTATGTAGAGTTGCTTTATTGTGTGACATATTTTGAGCTTGTTTGGACTTGAAATAAAGTAGCAGTGGTTGAAAATGCAAAAAAGTGTCATCTGTACCTCACCTTCCCCTATGTTCATGCATTTTTGTAACTCAAATCACGAAATAACACGAATGCAGCAAGAGGAAAAACAGTAACATCAAAGATCACAAATTAATTTCATGTTGATGAGAATATAAAACATCAGAAATTGAAGGTTTCACAATTTAAAGATCGTGTTCTAACATGTTGAATCACAAAGAGTTGGTGAAAGACCACCTGGGTCAAGTTTGTAGCCAGCCCTGTTGCTAGCAGTAACCAATTTTTAATTGAAGACGTTTCACAAGTAGTAAAAAGTAGCCAAATGCTTCGAATCAACGTCAGTTAAATAAGCAAAAAAAAAAACTTTACAAAAACAGTGAAGAAAAGCATGCCTATGTACAGGGGGTGGGGTGAGCAACTGCACAGGTAAATGATAGGAGGGAAAATAGGGGCATCAACACATATTACAGAAAGTGAGAAGCGTGTAAAACGAAAATCAACAGGAATTCTGGCAAGATGGCAGGACGTTTTTATTTTGTTTTCCAAATGGATAAAGCGAAGAATATTTCAGATTTTCAGGCATATCAGACAAAATTTAGGAACCAATATTCTTTAAATAAAGCTGACCCAAAGACGTTTTCATTCTGGGTAAATAATATTTTTGCAAAGAAGCAATCTTGTTTCATATTGGTGGGCTGATGAAATCTCAGTAAAGTAGTTACCAAAGTAATCAATAAGGTAATCCACCATTATAAAAGGAGTACATAAATTTGGCAACTGAAAATTTAAATAATTCTGGTATATTTAAAATTGTGCGCTTAGAATAGAGTACAGATGTTTTGGTTTTGTCATATTCAAGTGTTTTAACTGCTTTATTCTGCAATCTAATTAAAGAAAGTAAAGTAGTCTTATTGACCCTTCCCAGTTAAGTACTGAATAAGTTAAACAGGAATGGAAAAGAGCAAAGCAAACAGATTTGAGCACTGAAATATTGGTATAGTGTTTTAATTTGAACGACATTCCACATGATTTGGGGAGTTGTGTCACCAACTCTTCAATTTGAGGCTTCCAATCAAATATATCATAAAATATAACACCAAGATATTTTAAGCTACTTTGTTTTGATATTGGGTGATGATTAATTGAAACTGAAAAATTGATATTGTTATGCTTGTTCATGAGCGCGGAATTGCTTTTGGAATAACTGATACATAATTTGTTAGCACGAACCCAGTGATCAAGTTTTTTGACTCCACGGTTAACTAAATTTTCTAAAATTTTGTGGTTTTTCCCCGAAATATGAAGATTGAAAAAAAGTAGCCTACATGCTCATCTGTCGAAATGCTGAAGGGGTACGTGGTCAGAGAAAGGTTGGGAACCCCTGGGATGGCCTATAAGAACAAGGCACTCATCGTCGTCCCAC
>JGI24022J15233_10003787_pt1 | contig 15260 bp, 9 predicted proteins | sample Ectturendosymbi2_FD_15233 | JGI IMG/M metagenome (IMG submission 15233)
AACTGCTGAGGGGCATCGACTCGACAACCTTCCGGTTCCTTCAATGCCCTGGCGTCCTTGCACTGATTTGGGTTTTTTCTAGCTGGATATTAATTATCGCCAAATAAAATCAACTCAACTCTCTACTTATTCGTTCGTTAACCATTTCTTTCAAAAATGCCTTTATTGAACCTAATGGTGATCATTGCAGAACTGGCTACACTTTGAAAGGACCTGAAAACGCTACCTGCGGAGAAGACCAAAGATGGATCATTCCTCAACCGATCAGTTGCATTGGTGAGCTTCAGAAAAGTTAACTACTACAGAAATTTACCTGAAATTTAGGAGGAAATCAACAGCTCTGCGTACGATTTAAAATTGTAAATTTATCTGTTCCTTGTTTAAACCAGCAGCGAATGCTGCAATCCGGATTGCACTCAAATTATCCCATTTGTACCAGTGCATTCAAATTAATAGCTCGTCGCAGGTCTTCGTATGCGATTAAAACCTGAACTTTTACCAGATACTAACGAGTGTCTCGTTAACAACGGTGGCTGTGATCAAATCTGCGAAAACACCGTGGGAAGCTTCTTGTGTCACTGCCGAGAAAACTATAAACTTGAACCTGACGGAAGGACTTGTCGTCGTAAGTAACGGTTTTTAAGCAAAACCGAATTTGTTTTAATCTTTGTGCTGAAGCACGGCTTTCATTCTCCCGTGACGTCTTCTTTTAGTTGTCGTTTGTCCTCCTCTTTCCAACGATCCACTGCGTGTGCTGGAGTGCAGTAATGATCGAAGGATTGCATCGACCTGCGTGATTTCCTGTGTCGAGGGTTACGAACCTGTGGGTGGGGCTGCTGAGGTAACTTGTCGGCGCGATGGAACGTGGAATCAGGTGCATGGTACCTGTCAAAGTGAGTCTTGACACTCTTTTGAGTTGCTTGAACGATTGGAAAGTGTTGAAAAATTCCTCTGATCCCTGTATCGTATTGCAGGGATAAAGTGCCCTTCTTTGCGTGCGCCCTCTAATGGAGATATGGAGTGCACGAACGTGAACCTGTACGAATCGATGTGCAGTCACTCCTGCAATCAAGGCTATGAACTGGTCGGTGCGGAAGAAATCACGTGTACATCTCGAAGACTCTGGACAAATTCTCAGCCCAAGTGCAGCAGTGCGTTGGTGTGATATTTTAACATGCCATCAAACAAACAGACGTGGCCTCATTAGATTCAGTTCAAAAAGCCATCACATGCAACTGTTACCGAATACTAGGGCGGTTATTTGAATAAGAGCTGATTATAAGATGAGCAAAGTATACAGTCTGATAAGATCATTGTGTCTGATTCTTTGCTGAGGAAGGATTTCTTTCCATAGACAAGATCACTGTGTCTGATTCTTGGACGTGACAGTGTCCATTCGGTTGACAGTGGACTTCGATTATTTTTTTTTGTTTAAAAGTTTGCGTAATGTGTTCAGACATCCAATAATTATTTTTGAACTGCAACTAGTTGCTCAATATTTTTCAGAAAGTTAATTGGCTGCAACTGTAAAAACTAGTGTGGATAGTTTGTGTCAGGGCTCCCTAGAGTTTTACCCGTTCGGATGTAAAACTTGTTAAGAATATAACGGTTATACAGAGCCCTTCGCGATTCGATGAATGCCATTTAATTTCGACTAAGATTCAGAAATAAATATTAATCTTCCGAAGCAAACCGTGTTCCTCACTTGTTATCGTTATGAAGATTGATCATGTCATGACCAATTACCAAAACCTGTTCATTGCACAGAGATCCAGTGCAGCGAAGATCGCACCGCCCTTGCGCACGGGAGAGCGATTTGCACCGATTCCAACTTCTACTCGTCTGAATGTCGATATTTCTGCAACGCCGGTTATCAGTTTGAAGGCAGGGTGCCAACTGCCGGTCGATCTGGTTTTCCAACTGGCAGGTGTTTAAGTAACAGAACCTGGTCTTCGCCAGCAGTTACCTGCGTAAAGAAACTCTGCACCCCAGCTGTCACGGACTTAGAACGAGTAAGTTTTAAGAAAGCTTGAGTGGAATTTGTGTGTTGCCATATGCTGCATAATTGCCATTCGTCGAACAACTTTTCAACTATTCTTTTGTTTGCCCCAGACCCCGCAACCAGGTGGGTGCAACCTGGAAATTACTCCCCAAAATTTTTGAAAACATGTTTCGTTGTTGGGTACAACAACAAGTTGCATCCATTTTGTCCCCGGAAATATCAGCTACATGGAGCCCTGGTTTGCACCATGCTTAGGGTCGTATTCATAAAGCAGTTGGCCATGAATAAGTTTTCCCGCGAGCTGACTGCTTAAAAATCTTCAGCACAATTTGCACCCGAACATGAAAATCCTCTTGCACTAAGCGTTTGGTGGAAGCCTCTCTGCTCTTTCCGCCTCATTGTTTACGTAAACAACAAACCTGGCAATGTCGCTTTTAGCTGCGCCCGAACGGAGTAATCGCGTGCACGGATGCCAATCGTTACGAGTCAACTTGTGCCATTAGTTGCCCGACCGGTTACCGACTCTTCGGTCACAGCCGAGTCACTTGCACCGAACAACAAACCTGGACATATACCCTCGGTTACTGCGGAAGTAAGTGCTAACTGACTTTTTCTACCGTATTGCAACTTGACTACCTTTGTAATTGGTTCAATGTACAAATTAGGTCATGTTACCTTAACCTTTTGTTAAGGTGCTACTTGAGGAAACGAAATCAGGTACTACTCGAGGAAGTGAAAGCATTCGAAGCTAAATGATTGAGTGATCAATGCGATAACAATCTAACGCCTTGCCGTTTTGCATCCAACAGAAATCCAGTGTCCCCGCTTCACAGACCTGAGAGCAGGATCGATAGTATGCACAGAGGAGAACTTGTTCGAGTCTGTCTGTACTTTTGCTTGCTCCATAGGACATAATCTGATTGGAGCCAGCACATCTACCTGCCGAGCTGACCGGACCTGGAGCAGTTCTGCACCGCGTTGTCAACGTAAGAAACGCTCGTCACAATTGTTGTTTACGTGTTGTTTAAGAAACAAAAAGCGCGTTTTTATTCTTTCCCAAACGAAAGATGATTAAATTTAAACTTAACAGCTGTCGACCATATTTGCACAGTATCTTTCTGCATGTTGATAGCATTTCTGTAACCCGCGTATTAACTGACGTGTTGCGCGTTTCTTTTCGGTACGAAGGTGTGACGTGCGCCGAATCAAGACTCTTTGCTCGAAACGGCAAAGTGACCTGCACCGACGAAAACTTTTACAACACCCAGTGCCTGACGTCATGCAACGCCGGTTACGAGTTTAATGCTGCAACGGTTTTGGAGAACACAAGGAAAAACAAAGTTGCCCGACTGAACAATGCTGTCAAGGGTGGCAGCGGCGACGTTCACACTAGCCGCTGCTTGGACAGCGGGGAGTGGGATACAGCTAAGCCCGTATGCGTCAAGCACAACTGCGCACCGCCTGCTGCATTTCTTGATACGGTAAGTGAGCGATCGTGAAGGTTCTGAGAATCGGCTTTTAATGGGATAATGACCATCACGCTTCACACATTTCAAACTGCGCTCATGCGCAGTTGGTATTGCGGACGAGAACGCTTCTACAATAACAAGGATTCCGCGTGATGCCTGAACTTGGTGCGGTTTTTAAAGAAACTTACTTAATGGCAGTCGGTCAGCAAACCTGCAATGTTCTTGCAGTCGCGTCCAAATGGAGTGGTAACTTGCACCGACGGAGAGCGGTATTTGTCTGAATGCACAATACGATGCGACGTGGGTTATGAAATCGTGACAGGAACTGAATCAACCCAGTGTGGAACTGAGCGGCAGTGGATTTCACAGCTGGGACGATGTGCTCGTAAGTAAACAGAGTGTTGCCAGCGCTACGCACCTAACTCGAGTAAAAAGTAAAAGACATTTTATGACAATTCCATTAACAGGTAGAAAACTGCTTAAAGTTATCGGAAAAGTTCGTGTCCTTTGCAAGGCTTTGTTGCATGTTTTATTGCAGTGGCTTGGGTACAGCAATTTGTGGCCGTATTAGTGATATGACTTGCAGAAAACTTGAAAATAGTTTTGTAGTGGTTTTGCAGACGAAACTCATTACAGTGCTGAATATCCTGACTAACCTTTTGTTTGAACGTCTTTTTGTCAGGTGTGAAATGCACTCCTTTCACCACTTTCCACAACGGAGTGATCAGCTGCAGCAATTCGTTTTTGTATGAATCAGTGTGCGACTTCTCCTGCAACGCAGGTTATGAGTTGGTGGGAGAGGCAAGCTCCACCTGCCAAGCAGATAGGACCTTCACCAACGTACAACCTTTTTGTCAAAGTATGTTGTTTTCAAAAATGGCACACGATGTTTTTTCATGCTTGGAACATCACAACCAGAAAACAGTTTTCTATGCGGATTCTGTGTTTGACATTTCCCAGCCAATTTTGTCTGTATCACCAGAGAAACGGTTGCCTTTGGTGAAGAAAGAATAAATTCGGTGTTTGATCTAATCTGCAGAGGTCACCTGCCCCGCCACGCATCTTGCTCTTGAAAACGGCAACGCAACTTGCACGGATGCGGCAAGATTCGAATCACGTTGTTCGTACGTTTGCAATCCTGGTTATGAAATGATAAGTGGCGGTGGTGAAGACAGCGATGTGGTGGTAATCACGTGCAGAGCTGACCGCACTTGGGAAGGAGGTTTGCCCGAGTGTAGAAGAAAGCAATGTTCTAAGCACGACGGTGCCTTAAGCAAGGTAAAGCACCTTTTTCACGGAAAAAGAACGATTCTAGCTTTTGGTTGCTGGACATGGTGATGAAAAATTTCGGTTGCATGTCAGTAAACGCAAGCCCTATCACAAGCATCTAGACGGATTGCTGTCACCTTGTTATTTTTCAGGCAAAATTGAATGGAAGAGTAGAATGCACTGAATCTGTGTGGTTTGGTTCCAGCTGCACAGTCACGTGTAACGCAGGGTACCGATTGGTTGGTTCCGCAACTACGAGCTGCACTGCTTCAGCAGACTGGGCACCTACGATTGGCTACTGCGAAAGTAAACATTATTTTTTATTGCTGTTTTGCATAGATATTTGGAAGAAACGAATTTTACAATAAACGAGTGCTGTGGTTGTTGCAATGTATATTTTCAATTTCAATGGTTGCTGCAATGTACAGTTTTACTTTCTTAATCAAGTTACTTCAAGACATCAGACTCTTTTTTGTTTTAAATTCGTGTCAATATTATCCGCTGTGAACTACATAGCGGTATTGTAGTGTTGATGCGAATGTTTTTTTTATAATTCTTATATTTTCGTTTAGCTATCAGTGTGTGTGTATTTTGCTTTCAGAAATTGAGTGTCCTGTCATTCCTATTCCATCCAACAGCGTCATGACTTGCACCGATGCCTTCCGCTTTGAATCAGTATGCACTTTCGAGTGCGTCAGAGGTTACGAATTAATCGGCAGCGTTTCAACAACGTGCCAGGCTAACAAAACGTACGACAACAGTTCGCCTTTCTGTAAGGGTGAGTCCGCGTGGACGTTATTCGTATTTTTGAAGTGGATCATGATATTTTACTTTGATCAATGTTCATACGTGCAAGTTTCGACCTTCTAGCCTCGCAAACAATACTAGCTGCGTTTTAGTCGAAATTGCCTTGGGCGGAAATTGCTTTCTTGCTAAACCGGATTCTAAGGAATATTTCCAATTTTAAGATAAAAGATTTTCAAAAACTGCGAGAGCGTTTTTAATCCGTAGTTGCGGATCGAAAAGACTGATTTTGCCTTGGGCGGAAATTGCTTTCTTGCCAAACCGGATTCTAAGGAATATTTCCAATTTTAAGATAAAAGATTTTCAAAAACTGCGAGAGCGTTTCTGATCCGTAGTTGCGGATTGAAAAGACTGATTTTGCCTTGGGCGGAAATTGCTTTCTTGCCAAACCGGATTCTAAGGAATACTTCCAATTTTAAGATAAAAGATTTTCAAAAACTGCGAGAGGGTTTTTGATCCGTAGTTGCTGATTGAAAAGACTGAGGAGCAACTAAACACTCATGTACAGTGCTAGAGCATAAACGACGGTTGTAATGAATCCCTAAAAAACAAATTCGTCATAGAGAAAACAGAAGTAAAACAGAAAATGGTGCTGTTACTGAGCTTCTTACTCCGTTTCGTTACCTTGCAGAAATCATATGTCCGGAAACGTTTCTTGCATTGACCAATGGACAAGCAACGTGCACTGACTCTAACCGATATGCGTCGGTGTGCACGTATGTGTGCGATGACGGTTATAAGCTGACGTCACAAAGCGCCATGCAAGCCACGTGCTTGATGACGTACAAGTGGGACGCAGAGCAAGAACCTGCTTGCGAAAAGAAACGATGTTCTCAGGGGGATCCAATTCTGTTGAAGGTGAAAGTTTGTAGCTGCAATTTGTTGGCAATTTTCCCACGCATTAATCAAATCACGACAGAAATATCGCTGTAAAACTTGTCTTCTTTTAGTCCTTTGCAACGTTTGTTTTTCTTTAAAACGAGTAACAGAATTTTACTTCTGCAATTGTGACAATGTCTTTCTTTTGTTACAAATATGTTTCAGAGATTTTTTGAGGTCCCTTGCAACTTATAATAGTATCATACTGCAGCAACCAAAACTTCTTTTTCAAAAATCTTGTTGTTTAAGTCATCAGTCCAAACCCTATTCATTAAAGGATTCATTTACGCAATGCAGGCTCTGGAGCACGGAACAATGTCTTGCACAGACTCGGACCGGTTTCAGTCCGTTTGCACCATAACATGCAACACTGGTTATGTTTTGACCGAAGGTGTTGGAAGCACGCAATGTAAAGCCAATCAGAAATGGGAAGATAGCTTTGGATTCTGCATCAGTATGTAGCCAAAAACAGCAAAATTTGTTATTTTTTCTCTAATTTTTTTGTATTCAAGATTGGAAAACAAACAGTGATTTGAAAAAGACAATCAGTCAGTCAACTTGGTTCTGCTGCGAAATACCCTAATGGTATGAATAAAACAGCAGTTTTGCAAATTTGTTCTAAATAGATTTTTTCAGATTGCATTCACCTCGCAATATTTGCTTGAATTCTTTACTTCAGGTGAAAGACAGCTCTTGCATTAAAAAACAGCAATGTAGAAGCTTTTGAAAAAAATATTGAAAAATATAAAAAACATTTTTTGTCCTAAATTTATTTTTTCTCGGTTCAACACGAGTTCAAACGTTTCTTTCCCGCAGAAAAACGTTGCACTGCTTTCCCGGAGCTCGAAAATGGCCAGATGTCGTGCACAGAAGAAAACAAATTCGATTCGCTTTGTTCTTTCACTTGCAATGCTGGGTACGAACTGGTTGGTGAACCTTCATCAAGATGTCAAGCCGATCAAACATTCACAAATCCTCTTCCAAGCTGCAGGAGTAAGTGTATTGGTTGATTGCTAGTGCCAATCTGATAGAAGCTTGTAATGGGTTTAAGTATCTTTACGTATACTCAACTTTTATCAGTGTTTCGTGAAATGCTGAAGATAATTGGGTCAGTTGAGTCAGTCAAACAGTTACAGACGACTAACGCGATTTAAAGAAAAATCGCTACTATTGCTGGAACAGCAACAAAACGATTGTTTCAGGAAAAAAAAATCAAGAGTTCTCTGACTGTTTTCTGCATGAGCAACTGCCTGCATTTTTGTCAGAAAAAACATGCGCGGAGACCCATCTGTCAATCGAAAACGGCAACACTTCTTGTACGGAATCGAATCTCTTTGAGTCGGTCTGCAGCTACCAATGCGTTGCCGGCTACGAACTGACAAGTGGAAATGCGTCAGTAACTTGCGGCGCCGATCAGGACTGGAGTGCAGCGGAAGCTACTTGCGAAAAGAAGATCTGCGACAGCAACAGCAAAGACCTTATAAGAGTGAATATAAATTGTTTTGAAGCTCGTCAATCTAAACCTTATTTTCTTGTTTTGTGTTTTGTTATTTGGATTGCGGCAATTAGAGGCATACGGAAGCCTGAACTCTTGCCTCATGCTGGGTGGGTTGAGGAAGCTGTTGTCCACGCAGCTCTACTGCGATTCGCTCAGGTTTTGTGGATCGATAACTGAAGTTTCCATTGCGACTCGGTATTTTACTACGACGTTATTCTTCACTGTTTTCTGCTACGAATGAGTTTTAAGTCTTATCTGTAGCGAGCAGAACTTCCGCTTTTTTTAGTACTTACTGAATTTTGTGGCAGGCTGAACTACACGGCAGAGTTACGTGCACTGAAGGTCATCTCTTTAACTCCATTTGCTCAGTGGTTTGCGACACCGGTTATAAACTTGTTACTGGTGGAGCAATCTCAACGCGATGTAATGAAGAAGCCCAATGGGAACCTGCGATTGGCCATTGCGTCAGTAAGTGCATCAGTAAAACTGGGCGGTCGGTTTAGCAGCTTTACAGTGGTCTAAAAAAATGTATAAATTTTGAATGTGAGAGAAGCTATTTATTGTCACTCCTTGCCCGGTGACATTTCACAGCTTTTCATTGCATTGGAGTTGCACTGGTTAAAAAACACAAATGCGAAATACTTGGAATGTCAGAACGATTCCTTCCTAGAAAGCTTGTAATTCTGACCTTTCGTGAAATTTGAAAACTCATTGATTGAAATCGGTGAAACATCCGATCCAAACCCTTTATGATTAGCTTACCAAGCTATTGAAATTCTGTCCAAAGCCAGCGTTCAAACCATCATCATCATGTAAAGGAGATTTATGGTGACATAAGTTTAGAAATATATAGTTCTTTATGAAAGTCTCACTGCGGCAGTTGCATGTGGAAAGAATGAAGCATAGACATAAACAGCTCTACCCTAAACATTTGCTTGTACTTAAAGTTTTCCAGGGCTTAGCCTAACAGGCTCCGTTCTACACGTGCACTCAACAAGTTATTTAAAAGCATTATGAAGTAAACTGATTATTTAAAGTAGAATCCATGCCTGACAACGGGGTTTTGTAATTTATGGTGCGCACGTCTTTTCGTCCAATCGCAGAAAAGGAATGCCCGCAGTTTGAAGTGCTGAGCAACGGTGTGACAGTTTGCTCGGAAGCCAACTTGTACCTATCATCTTGCGACTTTGATTGCTCGGCGGGTTACGAAATGGAAGGATCCTCATCGAGTGTATGCCAGGCTAACAGGACGTGGACCACTCCACTGCCGTCGTGCAGCCGTAAGTTGCAGCAAAGATAAGGAAAGGGTTTACAGTAAAACGTAGTGTTTTTGTTTGTCTGTCACTGTCAGTATAAACGGGAAAAAGTTTTCAATGGATTATGTTTGCTTCGAATATGGTTCTCATTCGAGTCGATTCTAGCAAGCAGTTGACTTAATTTTTAAATGTTTCTGCGAACAGGAGTGAGCTGTCCAGATGATTACTTGCTACTCGACAATGGTGCGGCTAATTGTACTTTGTCAAACAAATACGAATCAGTGTGCAATTACACATGCGATCGAGGTTATGAGATGTCAGTCACTGACGCGGAAGCGAGTACGTGCACTCAGTCCCGCACATGGACGCACTCTAAACCCACGTGTTCGAAGAAAAAATGTCCATTAAACGACCCAGGTTTAGTAAAGGTAAGCGAACTATTTGGTTGTTAAATTGTAAGCAGGTCAGGGGCGTAACGAAGTTAGATGGCGCCCGGAGCAAGAAGCAAGTTTGACGGCCCCGTGTTCGAACCTGAGGTATTTCGGAAGCAAATGTACTGTATTGAAGAAAGTACTTGCGACATTGTTGGGACTTTTCGCTACCCAGTAACTTGGCGCTCCCATAGTGATTTGGAACCCAGGGAATCGTGCCCCCCTTGCCCCCTCTTTACGCCCCTGAAGCAAGCCAAGATACTTTCAGGCATTTGACTGCAGTGATTGGCGTAACCAAATAATAAACAAATAGGGAGTTTTTTCTCTGCTGTTAAACTCTCACTGTTGTCGTTGTGCATAGCGTTTGTAAAAGAACTCTTCAGAAGTGAAAAACTTCAAAGATTAAATTTCCTGCAAAAAGCTTTTGAAAAATTTTAACTTTTACAATGATTTAAAATCCGATGTTCGCTTTTGTATGAAATTAATTAGCATGACTGTAGCAAGCCTCGGGCTGTCGACAAACCAAAAATTGAAGCACAGAAATTTGCACGCAGCTTTGTCACAGCTGTTTTCAGCGTATTTTGTAAACAGTATATATTTTCGCAATATAGGCTCAGAGCACTGGCAATGTTACGTGCACCGAAGACAATTTGTTCGAATCCGTCTGCGTCGTCACCTGCCCTGTGGGCTACGAGTTGATTGGAGGAGAAAGCGAAATTACGTGTTTAGACACGGAGAACTGGGACAACATCATCGGTTTTTGCCAAAGTGAGTAGGCGTGCTTTGCTACACGGAAAGCGTTCACTCATGGTTTCCACATAACTACTGCAGCATAAAGCCAAATGCTGTTGCCCGGGACAACAGCTTTTGTAAGGTGTGCGCAAAAGGAAGCTCCTGTGACATTCAAACTTTTACCGATTCAGTAAGCTATTANGAAGCAGTGGCAAGAAAATTATATTTGCTATTGAAACAAACTTGTTTACTTTTTATTGACAAAAATTCAGTTACAACGCCTGCAGGCAGCATCGGTTATCTAGCTGGCAAACTGTGAAACATAGAGTAATTATAATGTTACGCAACTGACGCAGTTCTCCGTCAAAACGTAACAATTCAAAAATTCCTGTTTTGCGAGATTGCATACATTTGCAAACTATTGCACCGATAAAAAAATTTTCATTTCTTCGTATTAGGAACCTTTTTATCCTTAAACAATGTCGACATTTCTATCGGCGCAAAGTTGCGGGTAAATGCTGAAGTCAAAACCATCAAGCATTTGACAAAAACATCTTTTCAGAAATTGATTGCGGAACTCTGGATGTTCCACCGAACAGCGACATGGAGTGCACAGATGGAAGCAGATATCAGTCGGTTTGCGATTTCATCTGTCACGAAGGATACTATATGGAAGGAGTTGCTTCGACTCGTTGTGAAGCAGACCGAACTTATTCGGAAAGCGTTCCTCAGTGCAGAAGTACGTCTTGACTGATGCAGCAGTAGTTTGTTTTTGCAACATTTTGAAGCAAATTTTTATTCTTTTGACAACTGTAATATTTTAGCTCTTGTCTTTAACAATGAATTTATTTCTCCCAGTATCTTGAGCTTGCAACACAATTGAGATGTTTGGTAGGTTAGCGTCTCCTTCTGTACTTTTTTCAATGGCCTCCGTATAACTTTAGCTATTCTCAAGAACTAGTGAGAACCACAAACGTTTTCGCACTCGTGACAGCAGAAGAAACATGCGACAGTTCAACATGCTTGTAACTGCTCACAAAACAAGAAAGAAAAATGGTTCAACTGCATAACTTTTGAAACGCCGTTTCATTTGGGAATCTCAATGACACTGTTTGTTTCGTCGATACAGAAATCAATTGCACCCGCGACCATCTCTCGATTGAGTTTGGTACTGTCGCGTGCTCCGAAGAAAATCTGTTTCAATCTACGTGCACGTACCGGTGCAACACCGGTTATCGCTTTTTCGATGTTGATTACGTCACTGAAGAGGTGCTGACATCCACTTGCTTGTCTAACGCGGAATGGAGCGAACAAGTTCCGATTTGTGAAAAAGTCACTTGCTCTCATGAAGATGAGGCCTTTGTTATGGTATGCCGTTTTGCTGATTAATGCTTTAAAAATACGTATTTGTGATAGTTCATCAATGGGTTGCGAACGTCAGATTAAAATGAGTTGTAATTGAAATTTGTAAATTTGTTGTGCATAAAACTAACCTTTTAGAATGTGTTCCAAACATACTTCCAAAATGTATTACCTGCAGCCAACATACAATTATTTCTTGGTATTCTTAAACTCAACCGAAGCAATTCATGAACACAACTGAAGTAAACACTGTCAGAAACGCATTCTTTGGTCACTTGCTCATAAAAATGTTCCCTCAGAACAGAAGCAAAGGAGCTCCAACTCTCTTGATAATGCTGCTCGCTCTGTCAATCGTTTTTAGTGGCAAACTGAACAAGGACCTAATTCTAAACGAACGCTTCCAAAGCAGTTAATCTTACTTGTCTTTTTGCAAACGTATTTGTGTTGCCACGCCAGTAAAAATCATGACAAACATTTTGTCTCTCCTGTGAAAATAAATGGGTAGTGTGCAACAAAAATTTCTTGCGGTTTTCAGGCCCATGAAATTGGCGTGGTGAATTGCACCGAGAGTAACAGGTATGGCTCAACATGCATACTTTCGTGCAATGAAGGTTCCACCGTTGTTGGCCAAACGTCAATCAAGTGCACATCTTCAGGATCCTGGAATGATACTATAGGTCATTGCGTAGGTATGTTAAACCAATGAATTTGACTTGTAACGGACTCCGACTAAACTAGCACGAATTTATTTGTTAATGATGCGTATGCTTTGTATGCGGACACAAAATGATTTTGTTCCAGTTTAAAGGTTAGTTTAGGTTATCGGCGAAAGTAATCTACGCACAATTAGTGGTCTTCGGACTTTCGTCATAGTGATTCAGTGATGAAACGATTCAGTTACTCCGTTTATGCTGCTTTCCTTTGAAACGGCGAAAACGCTGTTCACTTTTTAAGAAAACAACAATTGTTTTCGAAGGTACTTCTTAAAAAAAACATTTTTATTGTTATCATGAGTTGAATCTGGGCCTTATTTCAGTTAATCAGTGCCCGCTGCTGAACGAGCCTTCCTATGGAGACTTATCTTGTTCAAACGGCAATGATTTCAGCTCGCATTGCGATGTCTCTTGTCAAGAAGGTTATCGGTTTGCCAATGAGACCAGGGGTTTAATTGTTGAACGTGATGCAAGAAACATCCAAGCTGTGAAGGTGCACTGTCGAGCTGATGCGTCTTGGTCAGTTATGCATGTTCCTCAGTGTGAACGTAAGTTCCAACAATTACTGATTTGTATTTCTATTGTTTTCAGAACGACACCAGCAACTTGCGTGGACCAATTTTATTGTGAAAAGCTCTAATTTGTTTACCAACAGTCTACTGCGATTTTACTTTGACAAATAAATCATTTTGACCTGTAGAACTTAGGTCGGTTTGTCTACTCAAATATAATGACTCAGTATATTTCAGCGAAACCCTGCCCTGTTGCGGGATGGACAACCCTTCAACATGGACAGATAACGTGCACCAACGGTATAGTTTACCCTTCCGAGTGCAAGTTCCAATGCGATCCCGGTTATGAAGTCATACAGCCGGCGGACAATATAGACGTCACATCCGTTCTGGTTACATGCACTAGCGATGGAAAATGGAGCTTAGCTGAACCTCCGTTGTGCAGAAAAGTCAAGTGCCTTCAAAACGTCACTGAACTGCAACAGGTATCGAGCTATGAAATAATTTTTGATAATGCGTTTGACTTCAAAGTGTCGGCATTTGTAAGACACGCCATCCTCAATGTCTAGAGGAACTTTTTGCATGCTTCGGGTTTAGAAACGCTGATTCCTAACAAACCTGCAATCGTGTTCTGCAGTCGCACCCTCACGGAGAGATAACGTGCACGGACGATTCATTCTATTTGTCAGAGTGTACACTCCGTTGCCACAAAGGTTATCACTTGGCCGGGGAGTTTAACACAACTCAGTGTCAAAACGACAAGGAATGGAGCGTCGTGCTGGAGTCATGCAAAAGTAAGACTCCCCAAGCTTTTTCGTCCGTTCTCAGTTGATTTTGTTGAAAAGTTTAAAGTCTGTGTTACTTTATAGAGAACAGCTGCGTCGCATTAGAAGCCCCCCGGAACGGTTCTATAAAATGCACCGACAGCTTCCTATTCAAGTCGCACTGCTTTATTACATGCGACCCTGGTTATGAGATTGTTGACCCCGAGGACGAGTATGACGAAATAAACGGAATTTCATGCCGCAGCGATGGTTCCTGGTGCGGGGATATCCCTCAATGTACAGGTAAGAGTTTGTTTACCTTTGATCGACGTAATCCAAACGTTGGACGCAACAAATATAAGATTATGTTCGAAAGAGTAGGTTTCGATGCAATGTCTGCGGTATGGTATCAGAAAGTGCATTTTGAAATTCCAGATTCTGTACATAATGTGTTTATTCCAAAGTGTAACATGGTGTTAGCGCATTACAGGGACGAAGTTGAAAAAATGGCTGCAGTCACTGACTCACCTCAGTTGTTGAATCTTTGCGAGATCGAAAATGAATTTCTTGGAGCTGCGTTGACTGCAGCACCAGACAGATGTATTGTCCGCTTTGTTAAAAAGCGTTCACAGTACTACCGCAAAGTTCACGCTCGTATAAAGACTGCCGCTTATGTAACAACGTTAAAGTCGATGCAGGTTACCTGAGCATCTGTATTTAGTATTTAAAATTGCATTCCGGTAGTCAGCAAACAGTTTTACTGGTTCGTGTGGTTCGTTTGTTTACTGTAGTTTAAGTCTGTCACCCATAAGAGTCAACACATTACCAAGAAGCACATTTGACCAACCAAACTACTTTTTTCATTAAAAGAAATAAAATGTCCGATGGCGAAGACAAGCATCGAGCATGGCTCTGTAAACTGCACGAATGCAAACATCTACATGTCGGAGTGCCGCTACTCGTGCGACGTGGGATACCACATGGTTCAGGGCCAGTCCGAAGTAATAACGTGTGGTGTTGACAAGAGGTGGAGCGATCATGCGCCTGTCTGCGAGAACAACCGATGTCCGGCTAACGATACAAGCCTGATAGAGGTATGACGAGAAGTCTCCACAGTTTCAATTTGACTTGGGAATGAATGGTAGAACGCGAGCCAATCAGTTATTGGGTTCACTGCTTTTATATTAACCGCTTCATACCTTAGGCAATGACTCTGCAACGCATTGGGTTGAGCCGAGTTTGGTTCGCCTTGCTCTGTGGTTTAAACTTGCCATGACTCGTATCTCACTTATCATTTCCAGTGTGGCAATTGCAGTGAGCTCTGTGGTCAGCCGGGTTTCTGATCTCATAAGCACGTAGCACTTGTTTATAAGAAATGAGCTGTTGTTCATGTCTTATATCTGCTTTAGGCTCGCATGAACGGTGATGTGACTTGCACAAACGAAAACAAATTTGGATCGCGGTGCTTGTTGAAGTGTTACGACGGATACGAGATGAGTGGTGAGCCAACAACGACATGCCTATACGATGGCGACTGGAGCAACGGTCTTGGACTCTGCCAGCGTAAGC
>JGI24022J15233_10003790_pt1 | contig 15257 bp, 13 predicted proteins | sample Ectturendosymbi2_FD_15233 | JGI IMG/M metagenome (IMG submission 15233)
TAATTGCTCTGTAACATACGTTACGCAACAATCGACGAGTTCTCATGAGAACTTCTAATTCATTGTTGCGTAACTACCGTTACATAGCAACGATAGTGCTAGCCAGAATAACAGCGGATGGAAATTTCAATGATGCAAGCCTCGGACGGTTGCATTCTGCTAGTGGCCTTGGTGTGCAGCTCATGCCGAACTTAACAATAGTGGAAAGTATGAAAACTCCACGACAGCTCGCGGAAAATCAAACTTAGATTCCCGGCAAATTTGCATATTTTCTGGCACTGATCAACAAAAGGTTTTATTTAAAAAACTATGTAGTTTTTCACAAACATGATCTAAGATTCAACAGTAATCAGCATCAACATATGATTTTCACTGTCATCAGCAAGCAAATTAAACCATTATCGACATTTTACAATTAAATACAAATATTTCAAACTCATAATTACAATTCAGAATTAATTGCAATCATGACTCCTCAACCTCCTGAAAGAATTTATTTATATTGTTGAAAATTTTTACACCAGAAAATTTGCTGTTTATTCCATGAGGAAGTTATGTGCGATTCCACGAAGATATTCTATGATGTCTCTGTTGTAGCAATTGTTTACGATTGTGAGGAGGCGCTGGTCAGCTAGTATATATTCCAGTCTTTTCACTGGTCCACCTTCACCACGAATGTATTGCACATATGTGACATCTCTCCCCTTTTGGACGGGGCGAAGACCATCTATGGACTTTCAGATTGAGGGATGGACAACGTCAAGTTCTCTTTTCAGGCGTCAGTGGGCTGCTTCGGCGTGGATGTTTTTTCTGTCAATGCCGCTTATTGTGCGCTGGTACATGCTCCAAATCTCTGGAGGAAAGAGTGGAGGGCGGCTTCGACGGTTGTTACGTCCACGTCGGCCGATACAATTGTCTTCCAACCAGTTCAGGATGGGCGTGAGTTCATTCGCCAGTTGGTTGGATAAAGCATCAAAAGCGTCGTCCAAATTGTCAGTTGGTACAAACGCGAGCGCAACTATCATTCTGACATGGAGGGCAAACCGTGATTCAGCATTGTAGCGTTGCAGAAGACCTTTCTCGGAAAGCTGGCGCCTCATACTTTTCGTCAGGTGGAATAGACATCCATGAAGTTCTGCACGTGGAAATGCTTGTCGAACAGAGTTCATCACTGCCATCTCAAAGTTGAGAGAGATCGACGTTGGATTGAAAAGTGGTCATATCGTTTTGATGAGTCCGAATAATCCATCGTATGTTTCTTGGCGTTTGTTGGGTAGCAGAGCGTACATCACGGGAAACACGTGTTCTGCACGCTTGGCAAGAATCACAAACACCTGGCTAAACAGCGGAGGAGCGAGGGTAAACTCACTGTCTATTGAAAACGTGATCCACATCTTGGACCCAGTTGCGATGGTTGTCCCGTTCAAAAACCATCACGCGACTTGTCCACTATCTCTGAGTAGGAATAGTTCGTCTACGTCGGGTAAAGAATGATAGAATTTGTACTGGTCTGGTACAACGAGANATGCGAGATCTGTAGGTGTTGGCAGGGGTGCTTCATTCTGAGCCCGTGCACGTTGAATCAACGTTTTGGTTGCTGATATGCTTGGCATTTGTCCTTGAACGGACTGACCAGTGAATCTAATGGCTTGATTGTGAATCTGCAACGGCAATTCCATTGTATCCAGGGTTCGACGTTTCGTGTATGCTTCAATTTTGGCAACTTCCACACCGGCTGCGTCGCTTCCGTGTGTGTGGTGCCAGAGTCGGTTTACGATGACGTCGTTTTCATCCGTATGGAGTTGGCACTGACAACTGCGTATCACACATCTCTAAAACCTCTTGGTAGTACTATTAGCAGAAAAAGCGTGAAAAGTGAACATGAATCCAGCATCTATGAGTATCTTCTTTCCTCGGGAAGTTTCTGTACTGTCCATGGCTCAAATCTGGCCAACTGGGAGTAATACATATTTCTTATACTTTGCAGCAAAAAGTGTCAAACACGTTATATTTTTAATTTCTGAAAGTATTTTTGACGAAATTTCTATTGCACTGTATTTTATCATTTTAGCACCCAAGTTTGAACATGTTTTTATCAAAGCAAATTGTCGAGTTTTCATTTGTCTTGTATTATACAATTAAATGATTATCCTGCCTAGATATTCATTTACATTAACAAATTTTACAACTTTCATCAGTTCCTTATGTGCAGAAATATCGCGACGAAAATGTCCCGTGACCGAATCGGCCAGACCGAATAGTCTTGTACCCTTGAATAAGAGCTGATGATTCCTACATAGCAGGCGAAATATATACTCTGTTAAGATCATAGTGTTTGATTCTTAGGCGTGAACGGATTCCTTTTGATGCACACTACACAGTGACTACATAATTTTGTTGCGAATGTGGTATAAAAATTAGGCATTCACTTTGTTTTCAAAATCAACAATCGCACAGGTTGTGACTGTTTCTAGTTTGACTTCTTCAGGAACTATTGGGTAAGTTCAGTTGAAACCACCAGCACTTCTGGGAACTCAACTTCACATCTGCTCATCAAAGTTTGACGTTTTCAAGGAAAATTGTGTGAGTCATATATTCAAATTTGTAAACATTTTGTGCTCTTTAATACTAAGGTTGGTGTTAGTTACGTTGAAAAACTCTCTTTGCTGACTGACTTTAATCTTTTATAGCTTGTGAGCTCTGCAATGGATCAAAGAGATTCGCAGAAAGTTCTGCGTGACGTTTATCGCTCTGTGGTCACAAAACGGAAGGTTTCAAACACCGCAAAGCTGTCAGTTTTTAAATCGGTCTTTGTTCCGATCCTCACCTATGATCCTGATTCTTGGGCAATGACCGAAAGAATATTATCTCAGGGGCAAGTGGCAGATATGGGATTTTTGCGAAGAGTCCATGCAGGTGTGACACTTCGCGACAAAGTGCGCAGCTGTGAAATTCGCAGAGCCTTGAATGTCGAACCACTTCTCCGAGTTGAGGGCGCACAGATATATTGGTTCGGCCATTTGTCCAGAATTCCCCACGAAAGGCTGGCGAGGCAAATTCTCCTGCTGGCTAAACCCACGGAAAATCGGTTCAGAGATCACCCAATGGCCTAAGTGGAGTGGCTACATCTCCGACCTTGCTAGGTCTCGTCGTGGTGCAGAGCCAGCAGAACTATCTGAAATTTGCTGTTGGCCGTTGGGCATTGCAAGTCTTCCTAGGGCTGCTGCCCCCGTAACCTTCCCTAGAGGAAAAGCGGGCATGAAATTGAATGAAATGAATAACATTTAGGTCATTTTGTTTATTCACAGCTATTTAAAAGTGCTCGCCTAGCAAGTAAACAAGTTCCTTACACGGCTAGAAATGATTTGTCGATAATTAATTCACGATACCTTTCTCAGGAAATAAAGATGCAAAAGCTGTTTCTAGTAAGTTCAGGTGCCGCCCTTGTTGCGTCAGCGTTATAATGCGGCCCGCGGGTTACCTTATAAGTCCTCATGTGGCCCACGGCGCAAGTTGAGTTTGAGACCCCTGCTCTAGAATGTGTTCTGATTTTTGATAAGAAGCCGAAATCAAAACATGTGGAGATCTTGGCATATTCTTCCATAAAAAATCTCAGTTTCATACTGACCGAGAAATCTTGCTTGTGTTCTTATGTCAAAGTGTTTGCAATTAATAGTATTTATAGCATTATTGAAAAGCAACGGAGAATATCACAAATCTGCATTTGACATTAATTTTCTTGATACAACATGCTTGTGATTTCACAACACACTGCTTCTGAGAAACTCATGAAAACATGCGGCGCATGGGATCAATTCTAAAAAGTCGTACAGCTAAAACTTGTCTATAAAGTAAACATACATTCCACTTTTCTGTGGCATTGCTTTTCTTCAAGTATTCCTTAACGATATCTTTGCAGTTCAATTTCATCACAGTGGAGGACATCAATTTCAATGACTAGTTTTTTCCGGTTGAGACCACGTCATCAAGTAATGACGTGGATTAATCATTGGGCTTAATGGTGGGCAGCGCTGGCANCATCGAGATCGTGTGAATTTTAGCCTTCAATTATAAATGGAAGTCTTGGTGAACACAAACAGAAATTGAAAAAACAAAAAAAAGGGAATAAAGTGAAAACTTTCAAGGTTGTTATGAAAACAATTTCTGATATGTAAGCTTTCATACGAACAATGACTTTCTTAGAGTGTTTGCAGTTGATTGAATTTATATCACAAAGTTTTTTAAAACTTTGTCCTGCAATGGTGTTGGTGCACATGACATGCTCAAGTACCAGAGGCTAGGCTGCTGTTGTTCAGTGTGATGTGTAAATAACGTTCCAAAGAATCAGAATAAACACTAGGTTTAGACCACTTCGCAAGAAGATTAGCATGAAAATATAAGAAGAGTCTGACCACAGAGAATGATTTTGTCAAATTTTCAGGACATGTGACGTTTCACTCAAAGGAGCAAAACTACAAGATCAAACTTTGCATAATTTATTGCCCTGCCGCGGTTACAAAAGCAATTATACCACCAGTTTCCTTGTAAGATGTATATGTCTTCTTATATGTTGGCGCTAAGCAGGTGAGTGCACCAACATCACATGTTGAGTCTCGGAAAAATAAAGGAACGACAACAAATCCAACTTCAGTAACTCGTAAATCTGTTTCATGATTTAACCGCTGCAATTATGTATGGCAGCTGAAGTATCAGTCTCTTAACTACAAAACCATCGCGTTCACCACAAAGCGAAACAGTCAGTTTTATGTAAGAGCTCTTCGAGGAATTGTTTTTCACATTAGCACTGAGTGGAAGACGAAGGACAACATGGTACTCAAGCGCGTCACGGTTTAGTCAAGTTATTGTTTCGTGCATCTGATTTAAATTATGCAAAACTTTGGTTTTAAATTTTGCGTTTTAGGAAATTTCAAGTAAACAACATATCTTCCAAAACCGTTTGGTTCCGGAACAGCTTCTGGTTGAGGGAATAGACAAGTGCACATTGCGTTCACAACGATCCACTCGAAATATACAAATTATTTCGTGCTAACACTTTCCAGTCATGTGGCCCTGGCACATGTGACAAGTCAGTGGTAAGTAAAAGGCACACATTTTCGTTTCAGGTAGATTTGTTTATTTCACCAATTACAACATTGCTTTGGTATGAAAAGTGACTTTGAACGAAGCGTTAACCAAAATAGTGTAATATCAAAGCCATTGCTTTTAGCATTTTTTTCATTTACAAACAAGCAGAGATGGAAGCCGCTGACCACTCGTCACGCTCCAAACGGAGTACAAACGCCAGTGTGATGGAACTGAAATTACAAGTATCCATAAAGTCTCTTTACAATTTAAAAAAATTATTACAAAATGAGGTGATTAGACATCTTAACCAGATTTTTTTTATTTTATTCAGTGTTATCAAAGTTTTGCTGCCACACTGAACTTTTGTGTTTCAGGTATTCTTTAAAATGTGTTATGTCAAATTACTGTTGCATGTACCCTAAAAATTGCTAATACTTCTCACGAGAAGCCCAAACCGAGAAAGTTTGCAGTTTCCATGCTGAAACGAACTTATGAAGATAAAACATTCCTCAGGCGACTTTGTTTTATCAACAAGGCCACCTTTTATATTTCAGAGAAGTTGAACAAACACAGTGTGANNNTNTGTAGAACACCCCCATGTGACTGTATGAGAACACCCCCATGTGACTGTATGAGAACACCCCCATGTGACTAAGGAGCTTCACCGGGCTAGTCCAAAAGTGAATGTGTGGTGAGGAATCATGTGCAATCAAATAATTGGTCTACTGTTCTTACACGACTCATCAATTAGTGCGGACGTTTCTTCGACTTTTTGACCAAATACATGAATGACCACAACTGAAGACTTTCAACCAACTATCATTTTCCAGCAAGATGGTGCATCTCCCCATTATAGGTGCTGCGGGTTCATGAGTTACTCCATCAAACATTTCTGGACCAGTGGAAGGAAGGGACGGGCCAATCCCATGGCCACCATATCACTCCTTTAGACTTCCTTCTATGGTGTTATGTCAAAGATATCGTGTATCGAACAATGATACGGGACATTGCTGACTTGAAGCAAAAGATTTCTGATCCCATTGCTACCATTGATGTGGATATGTTACAGCGAACGTGGCAAGAAATTGAGGACTGGCTTGATGTGCTTCGTGCAACTATTGGTGCCCACATAGAAGCGCATTAAAAAAGGTACGAAAAATTTTGACAGCTGTTTACATCAGAACAAACCTGGTTCAAAACTCTTGCAATTGCTTTTGTAATTAATTTTTCAAATTATGAAGAGACTTTTGCTTTGCTTGATATGGTGGTTTGGCGCTTTATACCTACAATGGTCTTGTAGCGCTACGACTGAGTTTGTACAAGTTGCGGGTTTCAATTCACTCGTTTTTTTGTGTTCAGGGTGAATTCCCTGCTGCTCTTCCGCACACCGTCCTCCTGGTAAGCAGGCTACAGTGCCAGTTTACAAAGTCTTGGCAATACCCGGCCGAGAGTCGAACTCTCGACCCACCAGCACCGAAGCTGACGCACTTACCACTCTAGACCATGGGCCGGTCTAAAGAGACTTTTGCACATCATACGATTGTACTTTTGTGTAAAAATTTATAGTTAACTTCTGCATTTGTGGTGATTATTGGAAGCTGAATGGTATAATTATTCCATTTAGCTCACGCACCCACATCACAAGTTATACCAAACAGATCGCAGATCGATAAACTAATGCCAGTGTATGCACAGATGGTCTTCTAAAAGTAATACGAGGCTTTCCGTCAGGCTTGTTTGTTAACCTTTTGAACATTGTCAATGTAAGGGTTTCAAAGAAAAGACAGGCGCTTGAGACCATTGTAAATAATCGCATTACACATATTGCTGCTCAATAAGCTAGGCAAGTCACCTGTCTACCTTCCCATCGCAACTGATGTCCTTAGATTAACTTGCTGGGTCACAATCAACATATTTCGAGTTGGCCCTGATGCTACGTAGTTTTGCAATTGACCATACAAATCGTGAAAGTGCCGCCAGCAAAAACTGGATCAAACACCGATTTGATCTGTTTTTACAAAAAATTCTGAGCTTTTCTGTAAGTGCAATTTTTATGTGTAAGCTTTTCTTTCGTGGCGGATATGTGCAATCGTTGCGAGCTACACGATCTTCACTTGCACGACGAATATTGTGAAGTGTAAGGCACAGAGATGATAAGCTATTCAGCATTAACTATGTCACTGCCACTTCACAGTTCCCGCCGTCGCCTTTTCAAATAACAAAAAGCAGGAGCTTTGCGAACTCATCTAACAATTTGATTGCCTTCCTTTAACGCTTCAACACTTTTCATAGAACCATCCTATTCAAAGCAACCTAGCTTCCCATGAACTGCGTCTGCATATTGACCTGCGCAACCGTGTTGACCATCAATTCAATGTAAAGAACGGCAAATGTTGTAATTCCAATTTTTTCAATGAGATGAGGTGAAAAAAACGTTGAAAGGATCAACAAGTCATCACTTTTCATGTACAATAGCTTCTGTAAAATCACAACAGCACACCTCGGACAAAGCAATTATAAACACTCTTAAAGCAGTAAGCAAAGCAAGAAGATGTGGCTACATAGGTCTTGGACACAGTGCACCACGAACACAAGCAACAGATGCAGGATGTTGCTTTTGTCACTTGGCGTAGCGGCCGCCTGGGGTATGCAATGTTTGAGTGCGGTCACGCATGAAAGCGAATGACGTTGCTGTGAAGGACAAAGAAGAAACAACTTGGGACTTCCGGAAACTATGGAATTCCAACCGGTGTGTAGTTGATGAGCTTAAAGACATTTTCAGATTGCTCATTTGATGATTGTTCTGTCCACGACCCGCAAGCGTGGTTGAACAATCGTTTCCCTGCATAAGTAGCCGATGAACTTTTTCATATCTGTGCAAAATTTAAGCGTAATACTAATAAATCGCAAAAACTTTTAATCGTCCACATACACTCTGCATTTCACATTACTGCGTCAAATATCAGCAATATCAAATTTTCGCTAGGCGACACCGATGACTGCAGCAATTATTTCATATTTAAAAGCATATTAGTGCAACCTCTTTGCCGGTTCGTTTTACTTGCTGCATTTTAAATATGACTTTCCTTTTCTTTAGCATCGCGTTCATCGTCTTACTGCCACCAGATAGTAATCTAAATCCAATGGACAAAGTTTTGCTCGTGGATGCAGCAGTACAAGAGGTTCCCGGCACAGGGTTGACACGACGAAATTATCAACAAAATTACTGATACAAGAAAGATGGGTTCCACTGCGGAGCAAGTCTTTTAAAGAGTTCCAGCTGCTTCAGAGCTACTTGGACAAAACTTGGAACTCGAATAATAATATCAGGGGCTCTAAAGAGTTTGTTCCTGAAAACTCTTCTGCTGTAAAATTGGACAAGATGCCAAGCTGTATTTAGTTGCTTTCACTATGGCTGCAAAAGCACAGTGTGTAAAACCAAGAACTTTTGTTGATGACAGTTTGCCTTCACGGAGAAAACAGGCAAGAACAACGTTTCCTTTATGCCATGCTGAAACAGCAAATTATTTCAAAAATTAATGAATCTAAACGTTGGGAAGCAAACGCAAAAATTCAGCTTACTTCTGTAATTAAACAACTGGCTAGAATCGCATAAACAAAACAAAGTGACGTTAGGCAATAATAACGCAACGATTATAACGAAATGAGATTTTGCACCAACATTTACTAGCAGCACACGGCATGCTTCGGGAAATGAAAGTTGCCGCTTGCCCTGAGCATTCCTAACTCGGCGACTCAGGACTGTAGCCCGAGTCAACCGACTCGTCCGAAGCAGAGCTTCTGTTGTCAGTTGAGTCGTTGGGCGGTGGTAGAATTGATTTCCTAAGAAGAAACTCATCAATATCTCCCTTATTGTGACCACTGGCGGGGCGTGAGTGCAATGCATGATGACCACTAATTTTCCTTTTGCAAGCCGGGCACATGGAGGGAAGAATGCTCCTTAGCTCTGCGTCGCGGTCGACGGCCGGCTGGCGACAGTCGGAATAGTGCGTTCCATCGCAACCCGACCGTTCAGAAGCGCCATTTTCGGACGAAGAAATAGAAAAATGGAGTTCAGCGTTTTGCACTGGCTCTTCCTGCCGCTCCGACGATTGCTTTATGTAGTCTGGGAGTATCGTATCCCACATGGACGTGTACGGTACAGACAGTGGACCCAATTCGTAATTCTCATCCATTTCATAACATCCTCTTCGTCCACTGGCGACTTCACCAGTGCCGTATTCCACACTAGAGCCCACACTGAATCTGAAGAAATAAAACATAAGTTCCAATATTTTGCAACTATATTTTTCCATCCCTTAGAGTCAGCTCAGAGCCACAGCTGATTCTCAGCAGAATCATGCAGCGTCTTCGAGCGACTGGATTATAAAGCAACTGCGGCCCATCCCTTCATTGCCGACACTGAGCGGGTAATCAAGCATGACGCAAGTACACGATACGTTCAGAAACGCGTTAGCAGAAAGAACAGTGAACAAACACACACACAGCGACGACCAGACAGAGTTTTTATTACAGTAGGTGATGCAGAGGTTGCTTATGCCTCGCAGCCGCACACCGTTGGTCCTTCATGAAGATGCTCAGATGGTATAAGGCAGGCCAAGGCAACCTTCATGTAGGGTTGCTTCTCTCATGTTTGAACTGAGAAAGAGACTTACCCACCGTGCGCCAGGCATGAAGGCTGCGATATCACTTTACATAGTGTTTGTAAAGCCCAGCCCGTGGAGGGGTCGAACACAAAACCTACCAGCAGGCGCACTAACCACCCGATGCAGAAAAGAAGCGAATCACTATTGGCCAGCAGGGACTTGTGGCGCGATTGCAAACAAGTCAGGTAAAAGTAGTTAATTTCAACTTCTCTGCGTTGTTTTGTTTGGTTGTCGAAATACATTAGCACTAGTACTTCGTAGGTCTTTGGCGATACACTGTAGCTTTAAATTTTTGTTCATATCTGCTCAAATTTTCGCGACTTTAGTGGTGATGTTACTGGAATGTTGATGCAGTGTTTATGTAAGTTTTTTATGTAAAATACCAGCTTTTGCTTCTGAGGTGCAAATCATTTTTATCATGATAAGGGGTGAGAGCTGAGAAACAAATAGAAAATCTTTAGGCCGGAGGATGCTTCGAGCTACGGTTGAATAATTGTTTGAAAAATCTGACATGTTTGATCCTACTCAAAGTATTTTGCGCTCTTAAAAGTTATGCGCAACTAAACAAACTGCCAACCTCAAATTATTGAGAAACTTTTTATGGTGGTTTACTCTCTACTGTTCGTTTGAGTCCACTTGCGATTTGAAGTGATGCCAATTATTAAGCTAGTATTTCCATGGCAAGGCAGCTTATTGACATTGTTATTTTGTAACCATTCTACAAAGATTTCCTTCATTTGAAATCAGATGTGGAGAAAATTTGAGTAAGAACCTCATCAAGAAAAGTTTAACTTGCAGCAGTGTATTCAGTCTCTTAAACAACGTCATCAAGGTTTGTTTAGAGTCTTTTATGGCTTTGAACAAACTTGTTTTTCAGAAATCGTTTTGATAAACGTGTTTTGCTAAACTAAGCAATGTCAATTCTGTTTTAATGCATATGAATGTAAAAAAAAATCTTTGAAAAGTTGGTTCTTTTTATGTATAACAGTTTTCGTATTTTTCTGAAAAAATTTAGCATTCATTTTATTGCAAAATTTTCTAGTGTTTCTAAGTTCCGGGTCTCACTTCAGCAGTTCTGCCAAAAATTGAGGTTTTGTAGAAACTTCTTTCGAATCTGAGTCATCTTTACAGAACATATAGTTAAAGCGCTTACAGAGACATGAGGGATGAGCATAGCCTCCCCAATGTACAGCATGGTGTACCCAGTCTTTGCGTAATAAATCCAAGGTAAACCATGTTTACGATGAGCATTGCGTGATCTGAGTGATTTTTCAAGCATTTCTACCTTTTAAACATTTTCCACCTTGACCAAATATCCAATATTTCCAACGCACGGTTTCAAAGTATCACGGTTTTATAGCGTTAAAACTCATTGCGGCCTTGTAGAGTTAAAAGTATCATGGCTTTGTAGAGATAAATGTGACATGGCTTTACACAGTTAAAGCTACCATGCCTGTACAAACGAAACGTATCATGGTTTCTTTGAGCTAATATCATGTCTTTGTAAAACCAAACGTATCATGGTTTGGGAGACATCTTTGAACCTCTGCAATGGCATTGGCACTATATAGCAACGCTCCTCAGATATTCGATCTATGTTTCGGATTTTAGAAATAATTCAAAAAAGTCTGTCAATGATCATCTCCATAACAATAGAGCATGGATCAGCATTCACGAAATAATATCTACCACAAATGACGCAAGTTCAAATACAGTTCCAATTTGCATGCAATGCAAAACAAGATGATTTGCTGGAATAGATGTTACAGCAATTAAGACTTTTCTATTGACATTTTTCTAAAGTAAATTTAATGAGTAAAACTGTGCTCAAACAAAATCAGTGAACCAAATAACTTTGATGCTAAACGCCAGGATTAAGGCAATTTTTTGCTTTTTGTTCTTTCAGTGATGGAAAACGTTCATATAATCTTTCCACTGATTCGTACTAATTTTTATTCAGAGTGATATTTAGCTAATTATTTAAAAAAGCCTATAAGCATATATTTTATGGTTTTGTCAGAACCAGGACTTGAAGTTTCCATAAAATCAGCACATGATGCATATTCGATAGATTTAATTTTCGACGAAGACTAGCTCTCTATCCATCGATACAAATAAGTTGAAGGCCAAGACCCTGTAAGCAGCTTTTAGACGGGAGGATCAGAACTAAATCAAAACTATTTTAAAGCTTATTATAAATGGAAAAGTATTGTGTGAATAGACAGAGTATTGTTTCTTACAAGTTAACCACAAACAAGCATCTTCTTGTTTCGAAATTCTAGAAACAAGCAAATCGGATCCGAAGCAAGATATGAGAAAAATCAAAGAACAGGGAGAGTTAGGGGAAAGCATTGAAGTTCGTGAGAAATATGTACCTGCGAGTTGGCAACTTTATACGTTTGTGCCCTGAAATGCTTTCCAGTCGTGTCCCCAAAGAATACTTTTCCAAGGCGTGTCCAGCCAATCCACCGTTGGTAGCAACAAAACACTGAACCGGATGCCTCCCGATACTTATAGGTTGAGGTGAACCATTGCAAATGAGGGAATAAGGCATGTCGTCGGAACAAGAGGTTGGCGGAAACGAAGACCGCGTATGCAGGTCGCTGGTTCGAGCCTCCGTACCTGGACTGCCTCTTGACATTTGAAGGAGGAAACTACTGTCGTGTAAACAGTCACACTCTTCGCGTGATACATCGTTTTTGAAATCAAAGCCCATTTGATCCAGAAGAGGTTCTGAGCAATGAGAATGAGTTCGCATTCCTTCGAAACTCGTCGGTTGTTCCATCTCCACCCGTGATGTTATCCCATTGGGAAATTTCTCCAGGATTTCTTGAGACTGCACGTGGTTTGCACAGTTATTTTGGCTTGCCAACAAGCTGATGCTCGGTAAAATGTCTGCTTCTTCAGAAGCGGCACCATCTTCATGCTAAAATGATAAAAAATATTTATGAAAGCAACATCCTGGACGTAAGTGTTTAATATCAACATTAGATCCACCTGTGACAAATATCTGTCAGATCAACGCAATTGCAGAAGTGCCTGGCATTGCTTCAGACAGAATTCGTTTCACAATTAATCACGACACTTTTTACTGTTTACACCTGAAGTGAATCTGCGGGTCCACGGGGGACAAGCGCTCCTTTAAAATATTTTGATCCAGTTCGCTCTGCTTCAGTTTAAAAAAGTGAGATTCTTTGGTTTCTTACCAAAGATCTGTTCCTCCCAACTAATCATTGGCCTCCTCCCACTATGTCAGTTCGACTGTCTGGGTAGAATTCAATTCATGTCAAAACCGGTTAACGAATTGTCAGCTCAAAAGGAATTAAAATCCGGAAAATTGAACTTCATCACCTAAAACTCGATCTTTACAGTAGGGATGTAGCCGACTAATGAGTAAAAAGTGTGAATCGAGTTTATTAGTGAGAAATCGATCAGATTGCGCGATCACGTTTTTGCAAAAATGTGATTCGAGTCATCACAACTTGCTTGAATGTGTTACTTACATCAGTTGGAGTCAGAGAAAGTCATGACTCAATTTAAGTGGAGTCATTGTTACGAGTCATTAAATCGAATCATATAAATCATTGTAAAACAAAGTGAAAGCAGCAAAACGATCGTCAACTGCCCCTCCGCATCGTCGTACTCACCGAGATATTCCCATTCGGCTTCATGCTTTCCATCTCGATCATGAGAACTGGATTCGGGGTTTTCCGGCTCTTCAAACAGCAACAGCGCATTCGTTTGCAAAAGAGGCTTAACATCACGACCACGCCGATTATCAACGTCAGCAGGATGATTGACGTCACAGCCGCTATGAGATACGTTGCTTTGTCTTCCTTGGTGGGGATGATTGTATTGTTGCGAGCTGCAAATATTGATCTAAATTAAACAAGAAATTCTACAGTATCTACCACCAAAAAAGAAGGCACAAGAGTTAACTTTAATTCAAACATGACGATGGCTGGGCCTTTACGGATGAACCTTGGCTCTCCTCTTACGAGCAGCTTTTTGCTGATTCGATGTGCGTTCTTTACTTTTTACATATTTACTTAAAAATCTGTCAAATCAACGCTTCATCTCCTTCCCTTCGATGTGGCAATTCCAAACCGTTATTTTTGATACATTTTCTGACTATCGCACACAAATTCCAACTTTTGCTCATATACGCACACACACCCTCAAGGCAACCTTTGCGCCAGGCTAACTGCTGCTGTAATTTTTTTTCTGATGAATACATCAAATAAAAACTATTTATAATAAGATGGGGTTTACTAAGAAATCTGTGAGCTTAAAAAGGCAGTAGAACAAAGGTAATTGTATTTATCGGTGTGCTATCCACGGTCCAACAATACGAGAAGTCACATGAATGGTGCTGCAAAACGTACATTACAAATTCGTTTCAGAGCAACTGCTGTTTATTCGAATTTCAAACAACGCCGATATAACTCAGAATTGATGGTTGGAAAACCAAAAATTGTGACATCAATTTCAACCATCAGAAAATATTGAAATTTTTGAAAAACAAAGCATTTCACTTTGAAAGGCAGGCCTGATGTAAACCACTGCGGCCGTTTGCATCACATTACCTCAAGTTACAGATTTGTTTGGCAGGAATGAATTTGTTTGCATGTGGATTTTCAATTGGGCACTTCAATAACTTTTTTACGATTACGCATTTCAAAAGCAACAATCTATCAAACACCCGCCTTTGCCTGAACGAACACTCATTTTTATAATGTAACTTCACCATTCACCAAGAGTTGAGATCTTGACCATGGCTACTGTACATTATGCAGGATGAGGATGGAACTTTGAAAAGCTTCCAGCAGTGCCGGAACTTTGCCGAGTGCATAATTATAGACACAAAGACACACTGAAGGTGTATGGCAAGTCGCGACAGCATGCTATTTTAAGTCACACATCTTGCGTTTTTATACTCCCAAACCTGTTTCAAATTAAGAAACGCAACTGGACCGAAACATTTCTCCATTTTTAGCTAAATTTATTTGCATTTTACGAGTCAGATATCAGCATTTCATGAAAGGTAAAAAGTGTTTCTAAGTTTCCCAAGTCAGCAAAGACAGCTGTGGATAAAAATGTTTATTAATGATGACGGTTTATGGCAATAATCTATCCACAGGTTTCGTGTGAGCGAAAAATTACAAACTTGCAAGTAGATTCATGTTTTCATAGTGCTTCATCCTTGGTTCCTGGCAAGACTGCGTCGTGGATTAAATGTAAAATAAATTTCAACCCACATGGGTTTCTCGCTATTCTAACTTGAGTTGTTTTTTTTTGATCTCGGCCGAAACAACAAGAACGAAGTAAACACTGAAGAGCCAATCGTGTAGTTGAACCTCTTCACCGGCGAGTATCAGCATGAATCATTCCAGGAAATCAAACGTCTTGATTGTAAACATATTAAGTCCGCTAAGGCACGTGATCACTTGACTAGACATCGCAGCGTGCGAATCTCGCGCGGATGTTTCTCTGCTTATGCGGCCT
>JGI24022J15233_10003792_pt1 | contig 15252 bp, 10 predicted proteins | sample Ectturendosymbi2_FD_15233 | JGI IMG/M metagenome (IMG submission 15233)
CAGAGCTTTTTCCGGGGTCCTCGGAAAAAGCTCTGGGGGGTGTCACGGGAGTATGGTGTGATGGGTGCCTCTTGCTGGCCGTCATGTAACTGTATTCTTGCTGAGAAAAATGCGCCCGTGTCGACGTAGTTAAATCACAACCGTTCAGCGTTGGTATTGCACTCCGACAATGGTGTGTGCTCTCACCACTTCTCTTTATAGTCTATATCAGGGTTCTCCACACTACGGCCCTCGGGCCAAATCTGACCAGCGAAGCCATTTTCATCCGGCTGCAAAACATATTTTGCTAATAATGAAAAAATACTATATTTACGAAAAAATTGCTGATTAGGTAGAATGTAACATATCCCGAAACAATCATATTGCGCAATATGTTGTCCCTCGAACAGTTGTGGAATAGCGTATGTGGTCCTCTCCCAAAAATCTGGAGAGCCCTGGTTTGTATGAATTAGATAGACAGTCACAGACGCGTCAACGAAGATGTCACTGTTGGGAACTGCAGGAGGAACCGTTGGCTTTTTGCGGAAGAATTGGTATTTGGTACTGCCTGCATGGATCTTCTCAACAGGGTCTTCAGCACGCATTTGATCGGTTTTCTGCTGCGTGCAACCAAACAGGAACGAAAATCAGCACTAAAAAAATTGAAGCATTGTGCCTCTCAAGACGCCCAAGGCATTGTAGCCTATTCTGCAAGAGAACGGAAATCCACTGCAACAGGCGGAGACGTTCAAGTAGCTTGGGGTGGTATTCACGAGTGACCGAAATTGGAATAAAGAGATTAATAGGCGGAATGGTAAAGCACACTCAGTTCTGCGTGAGCTTTATTGCTCCGTGGTGATGAAATGGGAGCTTTCAAAGACCGCAAATCTTTCAGTTTTCAAATCGGTCTTTCTTCCGATCCTAACCTGTGGTTATGAATTTTAGGTGACGACTGAAAGAATCCTGTCAAAAGAACAAACGGCAGAGATGGGACATTTGCGATGAGTGCTCGGTGTGACACTTCCTGACAATTGGCACAGGTCTGAAATCCGTAAAGCCCGGGGTGACAAGCTACTGCTCCTAATCGAGAGATCCCAGTTCTGTTGGTTCAACCATGTGCCCAGAATGCCACAGGAAAGATTGACGAAGCAAGTCCTACTGCTTGCACCCACGGGAAAGCGGCCCAGAGGTTGTCCAAGGACCAGGTGGCCTGACTACATCTCCGACCTTACTTGGTCCCCTCTTCGTGTTGACCCAGGGAAAGATTCTTGAGGCATTTTCGGTCCTCCCAAGATCGCTGCCCCCGCGACCCTCCCCAAAGGGAGAGTGGACACGAAAATGAGATAATGAGTATGTAGGCCTACATTGAATTTTTCTATTTATAAAGTTGTCATTAGCTTGTTTGGCAAAAGTGAATGTCGAATTCAAATCATAAGCATATTTTGACGGAAACGTCAGTTTTTGTGAAAATCAGTTAAAAGTATCAGAAAAAGGGAAAATGGCTTCAACACCCTACAGATCCACCACGACACCCTTTTAAAAACCTTGAGAAAAAAACTCTCAGGGAGACGTGTTTAACGTCGGACAGCAGATGAGGTAAGAGTAAATGAAAGCGGTGTAGTAGGCGGCAAGCCGGGGCCGCTAAACACTAAAAAAAGAATTCACAAGAGGGAAACGAAAAAAAAAACAAATGGAAACAACAAGTGGCTAACGAACATGACAGTAGGTGCGGTCAAAACGAAAAATGCGAAAAAAACGGAGACGAGAATGTCACGAACGAAGTATAGGTAACCGGGCATGTATCAGGCCTGGTTGAAAGTCAGGAAGTCGGCGGAAACAGCCGCTGACGCGTCAGCGGGGTGAACGGGAGGATTGTCAGAAGAGAGCGTTCCATCCGATGCTCTTAAGGGTGTAGCTGATGTTCGAACTTCGGCCGCAACGGAGGCGTCAGGAATATCAGTATTGAGAAACAACGGCCGTAGTTGGAAAGGAGAAAAGCGGGAGGGACGGCCTGAGGAGCATTGCTAGTCGGGACTGGGTCATAAAGCATTATTGGTTCGAGGTGGCTACGCGATGATAGTGTGGCTACTGCAAGAAAGCCACGGGGTTGATAAGCGCGTTCTGAACATGTGCGACTCGAACTAGATGTATGAACGCGTGGAGCAGACATGACCGTGTGTGCATAGCTACGCAAGTTGACGGAAGGGACGAGTTGCAACACGATGTTATCAGAGTGAGAAACTTCCAATGATGCAGTAGCAAAGGTCATATACTAGTCGGATGACAGAAAATATAGAACATTGAAAGGTTGGTATTAAAATGTTGAGAATTCACGCCCGATGATAGTACAAAATGTACATTGAACGGGGCGAGGCTGCGCAAGATTAACGATCGGACGAAAATGCACTAGGCAAGTTAGTAGACAACAAACAACGACAGCGCACGGGTTGAAATTTTGGCTAGTGACAACACTAGCGATACTAATCGTATAACAATGCAAAGGCATGAACCAAGCTTAAAACTTCAGAGTAGAAAAAAGTAGCGAAACCAAAACAGTAAATGCAGCTCATGCCGGGCCGATGCAGAAAAATACGATAAAGAAAAACAGCTTACGACTCCACTGATGTCTACGACCAGCGGCAAGGTATCCTGCCGAAAAAACGTTCATTCACGGGAATATGGAAAAGGTTCAAGTAACTCGTTGTGAAGATGACCCAGTCATAAAGGCCAAAGAATAACAGGAACTTCGTAGAAAATGTTGCTGACCGAGTCCCTTAACCTTTTAACTTCTTTAGGTCAGCATGAACGGTCTGGAAAACAATTTGTGGCGGCTAGGATTCCTGATCTGATGAACCACGATGAGAGGGGGTGTGCAGTTGACAATCTTTATTTTTCCGTGGATTCAAACGAGAAAACACAATAGACAAGCGTCTCGGAGACTGACAAATAACGACGCTGGCTCTCATACAAACATCTTGACTCTCAAACATCTTGACTCTCGCCCTTGTCGAATGGGTTACATACATACTTTGCCTTCATGCTTAGTTACATACTTACAAAGCCGGTCGAGTCGGAATATGTGACTTAAGAAGTCTCGTCACGCCACCGCGCACGAGGTGCATTCGATAATTACAAATCGAGCATCAAGCAGGCCACGGGCCGAAGCGAGGTCCACTACAAAGTTACACTTCGAGCGCATGATTAAGGTAAGAAGTGGGTGTGTGCGAAGGCAAAGTGATGCAAAAGAGCTGGCTGCTAAACCTTTAGAGTGGATTTTTGTAACCACAGTTTTCAAAAGATTGCATAGTGGCGATGTTAAATAAATCCTTCCACTAACATCGCGGGTGGTTCATGTTACCGACAACTAGTCGCTGTCATCGTTGCAGAACGATGCACATGTGCCAAGCTTTGAACAACCGAAATGTTTTATAAACGCCAGCCCACAGTGCCCAGTTCACAACAAAATGCATTATCTCGAAACAATTGCCGATACTGTTTCTGAGATTTTGAAAGAGAAATTCCAGTACGTTTTTGATCAACTCGAACCGAAAAACAAGTAACATCAGGCCGTGAAAAGACGACTCGTCTCTTACCTGCAAGAACACGTTGTTATCCGTTTCAACTCGTCTTGTTTACGCTATTCCACTGGTGAAAGCGCACCTGCTGGAATACCTGTTTTTGTTTGGTTTTGTTAAAACAGGATAAACGGCCAGAGTGGTATGGTACGCAGAAGAGGAGAATGAGCTCGCAAATTGTCATCTGTGAATATGTTTTGCTTTGATAGTGGAGTTTGCACTGTCATCAAATGATGTTCAAGTGAAATGGACGTGAATATTTCCTTATCAGATTAAAATCCGGTATGCATTTCCACCACGCAATCAGTTACTGTTTGGAGCAATGGTGTGGCTGGTTTGGATCGAAATATCGCGCATGTAGCATTTGAACTTTGAAATCTTTCGTACTTTCTTATAAAAGCAACGCAACGAAACTTTCATTGTTCGTTTATTTTGAACAATTGAAAACTTTCCACTAATCGTTGCGTCACGGGTCAGTTTTTGTTACTGAAAACTTGCAAAACAGAGGTGAATGCTTGCTGCAATAGTTATGGCTGGTTTGTGTTTTCGCAAAATGATGCATAGTACTTTGGCGATATGTTTCATAAGTTTTTTTATCGATCCTAGACCTGTGAAATTGCATACAGTTTTTAGAAGATGGTTCAACCCAGCAAGCTGGTGTCGGAGAGGTGCAGTTAGTTGTTGATGTGCACAGTTGTCAACGTCATCTGACGCTGAAACATTCCCAGTTTTTTAAAAATTAGTTTAGGATGCGACAGTCCAAGATGTTCAAACGACAGTTGCACCCTGGGTCAGTAACGCTAACGAGAAATAGTGACTGCGGAAATTAAGCTTCTGATAAGATGATGCGATAATAGCATTTGATTTTGCAACGTTTGCTACTTTCGAATAAATAAATCGTAAGAAAACGAAATGTTGACGATGACATGAAACAAACAGGCAAGTTTTGTGAATACTATGTTCTGCAGAATCATACGGTCGTACAGGTTTTGTTCAGAACAGGGAAGTCGGATGGTTACTAACTGTAAAGTGATTCGCGCTTTAGGTTAATGCAGTCGTATTGAGTAATTTCTTGTTTGGTTTAGTTAAAACAGGGAAACGTTCACGGAGTGAGCTACGCAAAAGAACGGGATGAGTTATCAGGTTCTCATCTGTGATGATGTTTTGCTTTGATACTAACATCCACACGGTCATCAAATGATGTTCAAGTGAAGAAAGTGTGGATCTTTGCTTATCGGATTAAAACCCGAGGTAATCGGTATGCTTTTTCACGACGTAATCAGTTACAGATTGGAGAAATGGTGTGGCTAGTTTGTGCAACATCATCATAGGCTATGCAATGGTTGAGATAGTTAGTTAATGAGCGAGGTAACACTACACAAAGGAACAACAAAGGTTACAGAAAGCATAAACATTCGGAAGAAAAGGTAATTTAAACTGCCAATGAGATCATGTATCTAGGATTCGAACTTTGCAATGGTTGATACTTTCGTTGACTTCTTTTAATGATGGCATTAAAACACAGGCAAATTTTTTTTAAATGCCGTTCTGCAAAAATGATACGGTTAACTGTAAAGTGTTTCGCGCTTTACCTTAAAGCAATCGTAATGAGTAATTTCTTGCTTGCTTTTGTTAAAACACGATAAGCGTTCAGAGCAGAATGCTACGCAAAAGAACTTATGAAGTTACCAGGGTGTCAGTGAGTTTTGCTTTGATACTAACGTCCACATGGTCATCGAATGATGTTCAAGTGAAGCGATCTTGATCAGTTGCCTGAATATTTACTTATCGGATTGAAACGTGACATGCCCTGGCGCGCTTTGGCCTTCGACAATCACTGACAGACCACAGCATGAAGTTGCCGGCTTAGACAAAACCTCAAAGTAACAAGTTATCTTTAAAATGTGAAATTAACAATGAAAATTAAGATATAATCATAATGCGGAAATATGAACAACATCACCATAACGCAAAAAGGAAAATAATTGAAAACATAAAAACATTGAAAAACACAAAAATGACAAACACATGAAAAATATCAAAAATTATTTTTAGAAACATTGAAAAACACAGAAAAAAGTCAAACACATCAAAACATCGAAAATATCAAAAATATGAAAAAATATTAAAAATATAGGTTGGGGAAGGGAGGTTGGGAAAAAAAAACCCGTTGCCCGATCGCCCGATATTCAATTATCCGTACAATATCATCCCTGACACTGTCCTATTACTACTAGAATCTTTGGAGCAAGACCAGACAGTAAAAGCAAGGCAAAAGCAAAAAGAATATTAAATTGATGAAGGTGATGTAGTGGCATCAAATGTATCATTACAAATTGCATCTGTGAGTGTGGTTTGAAGTTCCTAACCAAACTTTTTTTTAACCAGACGATTTGCTCGTCACACATTGCTTTTGCGTTTGACAAATATCCATGCAGGTCACCAGTTATAAGGGTTGTTTGGCGGAAACCAGTTAGTGGTCACGAAGTCCCTTCCTTTCTGACTTTCTTGTTTTGCCATCGAGTTATGAATAAACATTGTTCGAAAATGTTGCCAGTTTCCACAATGTTTGTCGTTCATTACAGAAGGAATAATTGGCAAGAGAATACATTAGCATAGGCTTTAATGTTGAACTTTCTCAACCTATCAATAGAACCAAAAAGGGCTTTTGATAGACACGCAATAGTTCCCAACCAAAAATTAGACCTGCAGGCAATCCATTAAAACTAGAAGGACAGGACACGGCAGTGCAGCCATGAAACTTTATGTCTTTTCTATTTTTTTATGTTGTTGTCCTGTCAATTTCAAAATTTTTTGATTTTATTTAAAAAATTACTATCTACAACCTAGACCTAGAAGGACGGCATGCGTCAATTGACGTAGACGCAGAAATGCAACAAATGTTGCGGTATGGCGATGTCAAAGCCAAAGTTAATCGTCATAGCCTCCGAATCAACACCTATTCAACGTCCACACCTCTGTACTTTTGTAACTTTTATCGTCAGCATCGTTTCTATGACTTCAAAGCTCACAGAACTTTTCTTTGCATCAGGGCCACTATACTAGCGTTACATTTGTCAGCACTGACGACGCTGTCAGAGGAAAAACAACAGTCTGCTGCAACATTTCAAACTCATATAATGGAGAATGGAATTGGATCGAGGTAAAAAATGGTTACCATATCATCTGCAATTCAACGTCGATTGCAAACATACAATGTTCTGCGATTTCATCCAGAGCCTTCGTGGTATTCTACCAATCTCTACTAGTCCGCCAGAATTGTTCGGAATACTTTCTGTTGAGCCTATGTTGCGAAATATAAAAAATGCACTGTTGAGGCGGGTGCAAAACAAAATGGTGACCAAACCTGTGATGTGGCTCTTTTTGAACTGAAAAAGCTCATAGGTGTGGTGGTTGCTCGTAGCGTGATAATAGGACGCAACTTCTGTGTTAAAATTTATGGGGTAAGTCATGGGGATGTGTAATATTCTCCTACGTTATGCCCAATAACATCAGATTTTTGGAACATGTGAGATATCTCCGTTTAATGTGAAGACGGAAAGGTGTAGAAATCTTTTGCACGATAAGTTTCTTTGGAATTCACAACTTTGGAATAATTTTGTAGAAAATTTCCAGACAGTTTTTTCCTCTACACGTATAACATTAGAGTGAACGAACAATTTTTGCCAATGCTATGCATGTTGTGCATGTTGCAAATTCATCCAGCACATGTCTAATTAACCAGAAAAGTTTGGTTGGAAGTTTTGATTGGCAGTTGATTTCGAAAACAAAGATTTTTTCGATGAGCTTTCTTATGTAGGAAAAGATGACAGGCACAGTCCAGACGTGAGCGTGCCTACTGATGTTGTTATGAAGCTGGGTCAGATTTTTCAGCTCGATTGCATTGTCACATGTGATAATTTTTTCACCTCACTTGACCTGGTACAGTGACTCTCTGAAAAGTGCAGTCTCATTAGAGTAATGCCACAGAAGAGGAAGTTCCAGAAAATTCCAAAAAGAAAAAGGAGCTGTACAAAACAGAAGTGTTTCGGTTTGATAGTGAAACGCCAATCACGCTCCCATCATACCCGTGCAAACCAAAGAAAAACATGGCAATTTTGAGTAGCCTAAATGTAGATGTTCAAATTTCGAGGAATGAAAATCCGAACAAGAAATCCGACTCAGTGCTGCGATTCAGTGGCCCCAGTGGGAGGTGACGTACATGATAACACGGAAAGACTTTACTATATTAAGGCAAGAACTAGATGGTAGCATGTGCAAATGTTTTATGATCTTTGATGTGGTTTTTACCAACAGTTGAGTAATTTACAAGTTCTTCTGTCATACAAATATAACCCACTAATAAATCCACAAAGTGGCAGAAGAACTGACAGGGAATATTGTGTGTGAAATACGTCCAGCAGAAGAATTTTTCACCATCTGAAACTCCAACACCATACCTGCGCTCAAGCAACGGTTCACATTCTCTCATCGAATAGCACAAAACGCACTACTGTCGCAAAGTTATAAGAAACCTTAAGGTACCTGTGCATACAGAAAGGGTAAACCGTGAGCTTAAATACTGCATGCACAGCGTATTCTGTTTTAGTTGTTTTTACAAAAATTCCTGTTTAAATGGAAGTTTTTTTTTGTATTTCCAAATAAAAAGTAAAACTAAGTAGAAAGTAGTTTACACAAAAAAATAACACTTTTCTCAACAAAATGTTTCATATCTCCTCAATTTAAAAAGCATTGCATCAGTTGACGCATTTCATCTTTTTGGGTATGGAAAAACAGCCGTCCTTCTAGTTTCTTACACAGAAAGCTTTTATTAAATTTGAAAATAAGACTGATTTTACACGTGAAAACAGTAGAGAAATCTGATTAACATTTGCAGTTCTTATGATAAGATATGCAATGTAGGTACAAGCTAAGATATCAGATTTTTAGATCTGTCCCTGATAAACTGAAAACTGGGTGCATGTTTTAACGTTTGTGACACATTTTCTGCTAATGTCAAAGTTGCCTTTCTGTACTCTTACACACTAAGTGTTGAACTGTTGACAATGTTGTGCATACTCCAGATATTTTGAGGGAAAGGCAATTTACCTCAACCTATTAGTATGTCATCTTAAAGCTGTTCAAACAATGGACATTTATGAAAAGAAACCTAGTTTTTAGGTGAGAATCGGGCAGGAAACGTAAACATATATTTTTCATAAATAATCAAGTTACAAAAGTTTCAACGGAGTAGGCTTTGACCTTGAAGTTATGTTTTCAGTGGCTTATCTCAAAGCAGTGCAACATAATGGATAAATTTGCGAGATAAGAATTTTGTTATTGTAATTTTTTTGTGAACATTGCATACACAAACACTCGTTTCATAACCTAGAGAGAACAGGAGAAAAATCTGCGGAAGCTTTTCGTCACGCCAAGTCATTCCGTAGCTCATATCTGACATGAATATTCTCTTAAATATTTCAGGCACCGTTGTTTTCTCCTGTTTTAACAAAGTCTTGCAATTTAAAAATTTCACATCAACCTCCGTTTCTTTCAGACAGAGGTTCAGCCTTTTTACCAGAAGGAAAAAGTGGCAAAGGCGCAATTTTAGAAATGTCATAAAAAGCCCCTCATCTGCATGACCAAATTTGACAGTACAGTCACAAGCATCATGTGATGATAAGCAAAAAACGCACTAAATTTTAACAGATATATCGTGCAGCCACATTCTTGTAAGTGATTCGATCTTGCTTGGTTGGACAGGTAAAAGGAAACGATAAGTTGTTTCCAAAATAAGTCGCCATTAAAGGCGCACACCTTATGTACCCCACTGCTCATATTCGAAGAGATATTCGCACAGACTGTTTTTGCAGTTGTGGGCTGCGCTCCTCCAGGGCTGAGTGAATATTATTCTCTTGTTTATTTCGATTTAGCAACCTCCGCGCCCATTCCAGGCGCACACTTGCGGAGCTAGAATCTTGCAATCGTCAATACATTCGCGTAGAGCCGCAGACTGCTTTTCCAGTTGTGACCTGCGCTGTTCTAGGGCTGAGTGTATTTTGCTCCCTTGTTTCGATCTGGCATCCCGGGCTCTGCGCTATTCCAGACGCACACCTGGGTTCAACTGCTCGTATTGCAGCAGACATTCGTGTAGACTGTTTCTGCAGTTGTTAACTGCCCTGTAGTAGGGTTGAGTGTGTTTTACTCCACGATTTTAACATTCAGCCTGATATTATTGCAGTTTAACTTGTAGACTGATTGATTCCTATTCGGTTGCAGCGTTGATTGGATTTTTTTCCTGCTTCCTAAGTTGGAGCGCTGATAGTTTGAAGTCATCACAATGACATTATGTTATACAACAAGGAAAAAGGAGAGTACGTGTATAATGGTACGCATTGTGTCAGTAAACTTTACCATAACCTTGGCTTGGAAAGGTGAATTTAACATCTCAGTATGACGTCACAAACAACTCAAACCCAGTAACAATGACCGCCATATGCCATTGATAGAAAAACTGCAGTGGTCCGCGTTTTTCTGTTGATTAGCTAATGGGGAAACACTTAATGGTTTGTAGAAACTTATTCTTCAGCTTTATTATGTTATTTGATAGAGCATGGGCAGAAGCACGACGTAATCAGTTGCTGTGAGGAGGCGCTTATGCATTCTGCTTTTCGTTGGTCATTCCCGATCTCCATTCTTTGGTTGCAAAGTTTGATGACACAAAACACAAACATTCAACACAAATTTGAGTCTTTTTTCAAGGACAGTAATGCATCTGCAACTTTCATTTTTGCCTTGTACAAGTAAGTAGTGGTACTTCCGAAACTTTCTGCTAAATGTAAATAGCTTCATTAGACAATTAATTGGGACAATTCTTATTTCTCAGAAGATTGAAAGATACCAAAACAATTCTTTGTCATTGAAACAAAATCACAAATATTTCGTAGACAGGGATGTGATTGAAAACGGTAATCATGGCCTCATTTGTTGTGATAGAAAACTGTTGAATTTTTCAAGATAGGAGAAATTTTTTATCCTTTTAATAATTGCCCTAAGAAATCAAGAAATGCGCTTTTTCTGTAGAACAGCTGGTGTAACACTACAATAAAAGTAAGTCGGTTTTGCTTGCAAATATATTGTTTCGATTTGGGGAAACTCCACAAAAAGTAACGGGCTGATACATGGCTTATATTGCTGCTTTACGATTCTCACCAATACCAAACACTGTTGTGTTGAAGATGAAGCTTGAAGCATTTTTGAAAAAACATTTTTGAAAAGACAGGCGATATCAATTGTACGATTCCATATCATACTTGACAAAAAACGCATTTGTAGTCAGCAATCCGTACAAATGCTTCGCAGATCAACCTGCTTTCACTCACAAAACGTTCGCTATTGACAAAGTAAAAAGTGGAATTCGCTACCGACATCACGAAAATTGACATTGATGCATGCAAACATTCCTGGAATTCACCTGCAAGCACAGGATAAGCTCGATCCTAGAAATGTGTATTTGATCTGACCACGCAACACTACAGTAAGTATAAATTTGGCATTAAACATTTTTCTTTGATTTTGGAGAAATGCTGACCAACATCTTGCACATTGCAAGCGAGAAAATAAAGTTTGGAAAAAACAGTGTTTTTGAATTGGTTTCAAACAGACTCTCACTTAATACAGAACTTTATGGCCACTGAGACAAAACAATACAGGTATAACAGAGAATTTGAAATTTCTATTTCGTGTCTCACACGAAGTGAATGCAATACTTCTACAAATCAATGAAACCAACGCTTCCATCATGAATGTATAAGACACCGATTCGAGAAAGAAATGGCCGCAATTCAACCACAGTTTGTATACAGTATGGTACGCACTTCACATCAAAGAACCAGATGCAAGCAAAAATCTAACAACCAATAGGCGCACGTTTCCTGATTTGCCCTCAATTAACTAATGAATATTTTCTTTGTTCGCTGTGCGCTTTCGCCACTTTTCTCGTCACTATCAACACCACGTTCCGCGGCAATTGAAGCTTCAGCGAAAACGCATTTCTCAAACCGCCGAAAGCTTTCTCTTGTGAAAAGAAACTTGGTTGCGCAACAGTTTCTCACCAAAAGCCAGAAAACATACGTTCTCCACTCGTGGGAAAGTTCCAATGTTATGAGGGGTAAGCGTATGCAACATTCTGATGTACTTCTCGTTTTCCAATAGATGGTTTTCAAGTAACGCCTGTAGACTAATTTGTTCATTTGAAGTTAATGTTTTTCTCAGCCAATCGATCCTTCAGGTTAATTTACAAAGATAGCCCGGCTTGTGGTTCAGGAAGCAGTTGCAGCTTGCGCAGATCGTGTACAGAACAAACGGAAACGCAAATGAAAAGAAATGGCGCAGGCTTCGTGTCAACACCAGCTGTCGTTCCCTGTAATAGTGTCTTTGCAGAATTCAGCTGGACACATTTGGCAAACAGAACGTACATTAACGTGTCGGTTTTCGAAACGATTCTTGTGTTCTGCTATACAGAAAACGCAAGCATTGCTTCAGACTGCGGGCGAGCCGCAACAATTCTCAGATCAGAACGATTGCGTATTTACGGCGTTTTGCGCATTTGTCCGTAATTGTGATAAATGCGAATCATTGCCCGTCGGGTTTGCGTAATATTTCATATAAACTAACAGTTGAATAAAAAATAAAGCAATGAATTTTGCAGGTTGTTTTATATTGAGACGCTTGACACGAAAGAAAAGCAGCATTTTTCACTATTATTTCTCATCCAATAATGGCAAGAAGATGAGCTTACACTCTGTGCAGGGTGAAACATGCGCATTTCGGTTCTGCGCTGACATACAGGCTTGAGGTGACTAGGTGTGTGTCACTGCCAGCAAGGCATCTCTGTTTCTGAGCGAGTGAAACTCGCTCTGCAAACTAAATTCAGGGTGATTTGCTTTTGTTGGCTTGCAAAAATATAAAATGTTGGCAGAAATAGTATCGATGAATTTCACTTTCAAAAAGAAAAATTTGTTTTTGATGGAAAAAAAATACCTGCTTGGATCGAAAAATGGAAAACTAGTGGAGATTTTTCGTAAATAATTATTTGAACAGCTGGAATGCAAGTATTGCAACTCAAACCCTTTGCAAATCTCACAAAGATATTCTGAAGATAATAAACATTGTCAAAACTGCATTTGATTGTGGCAATATGTTTTCAATAACCCATATGTTTGAAATGAAACTAGATACATCTTCTTTCCCTTTCTTATTTCCTCACAAATAGATTTAGCATTGAAAGGATGCAGGACAATGATTCGCCTAGATGAAAAACGCCAGTATCTTTTAAATAAAGTTAATTTGTCCTTGTGGAAGAATTTCTAACACCATAGAAGGAAATCGCGGGTTCTATCTAACGCCAAAGAAAGTGATCGTGGGTGGTATGCATAACTGACACTTTTGGGTGCATGTTGTTTTCTGATCAATTCAATTGTTTTCACAGATTGCAGTGAGCAACTGCTTCCGGTTGATTAAATTTTTTTTCATCTGGCAAAGCATTTCAAAAGTATGCAAATTATTCTGGTTTCCTGGTAACACATAAGTGAAATCAAGGGTTTTAGCAAGAATTAGTGACAAACGATGCACGCATTCGTAATTCTGAAAAATGGTTAGTTTCAGAGTTTATTTCACTTTATAGCCTTCATAAAGTTGTTTCCAGTATATATGTCATTGTGGCAGCATGTGCTGCTTGAGGTAATTTCTTTAAAACAATAAGCAGGTGATTTTACAAGAGGAGGAGATGGTTCCTATTAATGACAGTTTGAAGTAAGATAAAAACGCTTTTGCTAAGGTTTTGGACGCACAGCCCACAGTCAGATACATTGCTGCTTAGAGTGGCTGCATCGCAATCATCGTGAAGATAGATGCTATGTGTTTCACTCAGCTGTGAACAATGTACGGGAAATGCAGGCTACGGAGACATCATGCATAGTTCTGCTTACTGCTAGCAAAGTCGCATGGTTTTCTCCACTGTGGAAATGGCATTGAAAAGGAAGTTTGTTGATATTTAACTTCGGCAGACGAATTATTCATACCAATTTGGTTATAAAAAATTAAGATTAGCCGATAACACATAAAAGGAAGTTATTAATGTTGGCGTTTTAGCAGGTACGTTGAAAGCTTTTAAAGAAGGTATTCAGTTTGAGATCAAAGGCTTGATCCTTCAAAGTCCATTTAGAATTTTTGTGTGATTTGTGGTTGATTCCATTATTTCCAGTTAATTTCCATTCAGACGTTTCACAATTACTTTCCAATATTTTGGAAGTTTGTTCACAAGAGAGAATATCATTTGGTCGTTCAGAGGTTTCTCTATTTGTCTTTTGATGATAACATATGCAGCAGTGACGACTTTCAACGGGCTGTACAGCTCAACGTATGTACCTTGAAAAATTGATTTCTTTCCAGAAAAAAATTGATTCTTTTATTAATGATGGCATCATTTGAAAAAAATTTATTCTAACCGTTTTTTTTTCTGCGTTTGGTGAGTGAATCGTCCATATATTGGGTGTTGTGAGTTTTTATTTTTTGTATTTTGGTTCCGTTATTCTCAATTCAGAAAAGCAACCATCTGATAATCGTGAAATACGTGCAATCTTCATGCATATACCGTACGCCAGCTTTCCAAGTTTGTTTGAAAAAAAAAAATGATAAAAGAAATTGTTTATAGTTTCTGCAACCTACTCACCAAAATCCAAGACGAAAGAATGCAAGACAGGTTAAGTTCATCGAACATTAGATGTTCAGCCGTATACATGAATTTTTTAGAAGGTATATCACAACCCATTTTCAAAGTAATCTTGTTGCTTTGCTGCCGCAGAGCTTTTGTGAAGCATGACTATAGCGATGAGTGTTGCGCCAAGGGTGAACGTAAAAGATAAAAATTATTTTTTTTCTGAATCATTTCGATGGGTAATTGTTGTGGTTATTTGTACGGCAAGCTTTTCACGTTAAAAAAAACGATTGAAAAGAAAACCCACAGGGAAACATACTTCCAAATTTTGAAAAAATATCCCAAATTGATTCAAACAAACAACCTAATCGCAAAAATTTAATTTTATCCAATTTTAGCATATATTGTGGATATATATTACCCACTTTTTTGTTTAAAAGAAAATACATCAAAAATTCTGTTGAAAGATGTTAAAGTCATGCATTCGTTTTGATAGAACGTTCATGAGAAACCGGATTCAATTTGCTTGTTCCTCGTCCGTGAACGGTTTTACGGCTTATGGCTAAAAAGTTAGTTACGAGAGCCATAACCTGCGCAAAAAGGTTCAGGGCATGTATCTCGTGGTTAGCCCTTACAGCAACGGATACATGGATTTTATTTGAACGACGTTCTTCCAATGTGCGGCAATCTTTGATAAGATACTGTACTCAGCGGTGTGTTTAAAAGAAGGCAAGCGAGGCACTTGCCACAGGCCCCCAATTTTAGAGACTGCCGTCGAGGTGTTTCGCAGGTAATTTTTCTTATTTATGGCGAAAAGCATATACTCCGCTCGTACATTTTCTGAAGTACATCATAATTAGGTACTCTGCGTTGAAAGTGGTCCTCGACAGCGACTGTAATGTGTAAGTGCTCTGTTTTCAAAGGGGCCTCAACCAGGGCTGCAGCCAACTGATATTTTCGGGGGGGGGGGCAAAATGATGT
>JGI24022J15233_10003793_pt1 | contig 15249 bp, 10 predicted proteins | sample Ectturendosymbi2_FD_15233 | JGI IMG/M metagenome (IMG submission 15233)
CCCCGAAAGTGGAAACATTGCCCCCCCCAAAGCAGCACATGCCGTCATCAGAAACTCTATTACGCAGACAGTAAATCAGGCATCGACTCAATTCCGATTTAAACACAAACCCGGTGTGGTTTTACAGTCTCCCTTGGTGACAGTTTGCTCATTGATTAACGTTCTATTTGCTTTAAGACAGTCTCAACCTATGCGTGGTTTCACTTTTGCCAAAGCTTTTTGAAACGAGGAAACGACGGATCATTGACTACACCGCGCGCGAGGAGCGTCGTCGTTTACGGAGGATGAATGTCATCCGCACTGCTCAGTTGTCTCATGCCGTCCCAACCGATGTGCAAACATGGCAACGTAAGTAATGTCGTCATCATTCTCGTATGACACTGTTTCTCGTTTAGAGCTCTTGGCGAACTCATATAGCATCAAGTTAAAGATTAACCACGTAGTTTCATAAACAACGCTGTCAAAAGTTTGTTTCGCTTTGGACGGCGTGGGTCGTCGCTTTGGTCATAATGGCGATTAGGAGCAGAAACACCTACATGAGAATAATTGCAAGGGCTGAGAAAATGTGATTTTCCCATCTTTCAACGTGGCTGCTTTCAATGCCTGTTTTCGACGGCGGATTCCGTTTACTTTGGGTACACAAAACGATAAACACACATCGAAGTAAACCATCTTTCCTTATAGGGAGTTTTTTTTATGATTGTTTTTATCGGAAACTTAAGAGGCAGTTGAAAGTTATGGATTGTTAGCAACCATAAGCTCAAAAACAAATCCAGTACTTTGTTCATTTTGTCCGAAGCCTTTAGATAGCAAACAAGATGTGAAATAGAAAAAATTCGAAGCAAATTGTTTTCTGTGCGCACCATAGTTCTGCCGATAAAGTCGACAACTGATGGCGACCAGCTTGGAGAGTTGAATGAAAAAAAGGTCCAACAAAAGGCACGCAAATTAAATGGACAACTCCAGTGGAAAAGAAGTTGCGATTTCTGTCAGATTTTTTTTCAGTCAGCAGTAATAGTTCGTCACTATGTAATTTAACTTGGGTGAAAAAGAAGTGAAACAATTTAGAAAGTTTGTTTGTTTTATTCGTTTAGTATGCTATATCACATTAACCACGCAACGAAAGCATGACTGTTTAGGAGGAATTCTCACCACTATTCGAACGCTTTTGTTTTAGTCCAACGCAACAGTTCCTTCGATCAATATGTGTCACAGACGACGTCAGATGAACGGTAGTGTGATGGACGGCAAATAAATATTAACTGACAAAGATCAGATTGATGACTAAGCCAAGAAGGCAACATAACTTGAAACGACGAGAAACACTGCCCGTAATTCATGTTTGTCGTTTCTGCGTTTTATTAGGGGTGTATTCCACTTGGCGCAATAAATGCGTCACCAGCGAGCACTATCAACTGGCGCCAGCCTTGGTGGCCCTAAATCTTCAAGCAGCTTGGACCATTGAGTAGAACCTTAATCTTGGAGCACCAGCGACTAGGATTGGAAACCTCGTTGGTCCGGGTGTTTTTCACCAATATGATTGAACATCGAGCAGGCTGTACGCCTCAGTACTGACAGCAGATGGAAGTCAAACATTGAACTGGTTTCAAACAGAAAACCTTGAATGAATAACTTGTTAGCGAATTACGCAGCATCCTCAGCGATCATCTGGTATTTCAAAGACGATTTTTATAAAGATGATAAATCAAACAATAGGAGAGCATATGCCCGGGTCTGCTCGTGCCAGCGAGCGTTTCACTTCGCACCGAAGCTAAAACACGAGTTTCTGTCACTTCCGATGAACTAAAGCGCACTGATGCTTTTCAAAAACTATATGGAATTACTTTGCTCGTTCAACTATTCCCTTCAACTTCAGTGTTTCATTTTTTAATTTTCATTTAAAGTTTTGCAGTCATGCTGCATCGCCAAGAAGTGAAAGCTCGAAAATCAAACAAACAACACGTCCAGCCAAATTACCGCTTCATGCAGCAACAGGGTTCACTTGCCGAGATCACTCTATTACTGCTTGTTACCCAGTCATATAGGGGTGGTCTTGTTGAAGTTGTTTGCTGATTGCGTTAATATTATATGCCTCTCAGTGATTACATCACTTTGTCGCGATCGTTACGTATATCCCAGTCACAGGGCAGTCAATCAAGTGTTGAACGCAGTAACACTTTTTACTGCATTGCTCTTTTTCAATTGATTTTCAACGTATAATCCTCGTCAAATAAGAACAATAGATGCAGCAAAATTGCGCTCAAACTTCCTATGAGCAGAATTAAAGTTGCGTAACTGGCCACTATCCAATAGTTGTAGACCTCAACGTCCTATTTTGTTTCTAACACCTGGCAACTCGACGTCTCTGCTAAAGACAAATGTCAAGGGTGAAGTAAACTGTGCTGAGCCGTTGCTTGTAGCAGAGCTCGATTTGAGATCGGCTCAATGCAAAAGCATAGTAAATTTTTGATACTTTTCTTACGGAAGCTTAAGAGAAGGAAGCGAAAGACATTGTCGTACAATTCTTGTAGACTATTTTTATTTTCCGATAAAATGAGGTAAAGAGCAACTGTAGCTGAAAAACTAATGGTAAAGTAAAACCAAGTTCATATATAGTCTGTAGTCAGCTCACTCTGACTCTAGTCTTAAAAGATTTTCCTCCGGTGAACGCAGGACATTCAGTTCAAGTCACAAAATGTCTGCTCCAAAATTTTCTTGATCTTTCTGAGTATATTTTAATATGTGCATCGTCTGACTTTACCCCACATAGCCTGGGCATGCTTAACCACACTGCTACTGCCCTTCGTTGACGACTTAGCTTCGTTGTTTCTTTTGCTGTGCTCAAGATCATGCTACAAAGCCAGCGCCTGTACACGAATATGCTCAACAAACGTAACAATCAATCCTATTGTTACGTCACAACCACAGCACGCGGGGAAATCTATTAGCGAAGGCCGAAGACGATGGTTACGTGTCGCGCACGTGATGCACCAACAAATCCACAGAAATGTTTCATGTGTGGTACAATAACAATTGAATTTGGAGGCTTGACAACTGGCGTAGATTCTCCTAAAGCTGGTGAGCAATGTTTTGTCTGGTTAATTAGCAGTGGCAGTAGCAAATGACGGAACAGGAAAGGCTCGGTTGTTGATTAACATTAGAAATATACATTTACAAGTCGATGTTAGTCACACTTTTGCCAGAACATCGCGTTGTGAAGCAGAAGTTTTTGTGACGGTGCATTCACACAACAAATTCGTTTGAAATCACTAAAGCGTATCAGCACTTTTACGTCGGCACCTGCACGATGGTGGATGTTTTGAATCAAAGAAGACCTTCAGCGAAACTGATAGACACAAACGTGGTCTAACTAAACTGACTGGTCGTTCTTTTGCTTAATCTTATCAAGCTTAGCACCAAGTAGGCGCATCGGGCTTGCCCTGGCTGCAAACTGGAGGTAGTATCTTATGGTCAAAACTGGAGGCAATAGAGGGGGTTTTGCCCTGATTTGGACATCGTTTCACCTTTGACAATACTTAAGACTATGAAAGGCACTATAAGTAATAAGAAAACAACCGCCCTCCGGGGACGAGAGATATCAATTAACTTACAGAGTTCGTCGCTCGTCACGTGGTTCTCTCCAATCAATCAAATCACGTTTTACGCCTGAAACACTGTAAGAATGAATGCATTAATGAATGCGTTGATCAATATGTGCATTTATGTGGGAAATTCTCCAGTGAGATGATGGACAGCCATTAACAGATTAATTGTGGCATATTGCTTGCTTCCTCAAAATGGCCAATAAAACCGTTGCCTAGCTGATGAGTGCATGTTACGTTGTCATTTGCACTACAACTTCATAAAAAAATGGAATCTATGATAAGGAAAATCAAAGATACGTGGAGGGAATGGTTATGCAGTCACAGCCCAAATTTAAGTGTTGACTTTGATTCTAAATCACACTATTTTTCAGTGACCGGAAAATCAACGGCACAAGAATGTTTTGTTCGTGCGAACGGTTTATGCTTTTTAACTTGTTGATAATGATATTTGAACAGGGTGAAACTTGTTTTTTCTGGAAATATAGTTTAGCCAAGATTCTACAGAAAATTTCAAGGTCTTGTTGTTTTGCATTTTTACCCCTTTTGTGTTATTCATCATGTGACATGGCTATATGACGTGAATATTTTGTCCAAACAACACAGTATTTTTTGGTACAACCTGTTGCGCTTTTTGAAGTGAAAAACAACGGCAATGTCCCATAATGTTTTCCAACAGAAATGCACTTTCAAAAGTGAATTTTTTAATCTGTTTCAGGTGGCTCATTAGTAAAACATCTGCTGGGGCATTAGATCTGTTTGTCACTGCTTCGTTTCGTTTCGTTAATTATTTTATTTTTTGTTTCCTTTTCTTTTTTTACTTCGTTGACACGAGAAGCAGCCGTGATTTTGCCTCAAACTGTCCGCACCAACATAGCTCTAGTGTGCCAAGCAATGAAGCAGCCGAACGAGCTACTTTGAAAGTGATGGGTGACTTGCAATCATTTCCGCAACATTGATAAAAACGTTTTTTTTTAAGTTCACCAACGTACTCATGCTATTGATTTGACCGCTTTGTCCAACCTATAAACAACTTTAAAAACTTCAAAATGGCGGGAATATCAAAAATATCCGAAACCTAATACGTTCAGGTGCATGCTTCAGGTGAATTTGGAACTGCTCTTCTAAACTCGTTTTTTCGGTAATGTCGCGCACCTTTTTAAACGGTCCTCTCCTTTATGAAAATGATCTTGATTAATGAGTTTTGAAAATAAACCACTGTAGCTACAGTGTTGTTGACAAGTTCAAACACGGAATCATGTTTGTAGCTGGCAACGGAGGATTTGCCAAACAGCAGATGCCAGAATAGCGGATGGAAGTGAAAAAATACTTCACTCGCTCGCCATTTCTTCAATGTCCTGTATAGCAGGGGTGCATAAGTTTTATAGTTGCTTGACTCGTACACCCTTCGCAAATTTTGCATCGCTGCCAACATCGTTTTCAACAAGTGCGCATGAACTGCAGGATGACTTCTTTCAGTTCTTGTCTTTCCGACGAAAAGAGTGAAAACTGATGAACATAGACAACAATTTATGTTACTCTCGGTTGCAATCTGTGGTTTCATGCTCAGGCGGTGGCAGAGTTAGTTGCAATTACAACAATGAACTGCCATTAAAAATACACGTAAGTCAAACGCGTGACTTTCAGTCGGATTTTAAAACTGGATCGAATTGCGAAAAATAGCATTTGCTTTTTCGTGTCTGAAAATGGTGTTGTAGTGAAAAACTTGATTTTGTTTTTTTAGCCAGCATAAAATTTTTGCAAGAGAATCTATCTAAATTAAACAACGCTTTCGCTATGAAACGTATAAATGTATCATTGAATTCGAATCCCATTTCAAAAATGAAAGAAGTGTTTTACAGGTTAATGAATTACAAGCTTTTCCGATTGACAGCTTCAGCATCAAACCTTTGACACAATCTCTGAAATGACAAACGGTTTGATTTCACAACTTTCTGATTCGAAAATAGGCGACATGAAGACACATGATAAATCACAGAAGAACTTTGTTATGGGTGATGCGTTATAGTTTTGTCCGGGATGAAACTTTCGAACGCAAGCCTTCAAATCGAAATAAATTCTCTTAAGTAATTTCTTCTATTGTTATTTTCCCTGATGTGCTCTTGTGCTGTTTATACTCGTCATGGGAATTATGGGGAAGATATAGATCACAATCCTTAAATCTAGATTCAACCCCTCGGATTTCTTTTACAAAGAAGCATCAGCAGCTCTAAAGCAGTTCCATCCCGATAATGACCGTTTCTCGACAGTGAAACTTCCTGGGCTGTCGTTTGGGCATCCCAGTTTGGGCAAAATGCATGGACCATGAGTAAAACCATGACAAGGACAACTGTTCTTCAACTGCTTGGTCAATTTGCTGTGCACACGATTGGTTCAAAAACAACTGAAGATTAACAAGAGGGGTCAATCATCTGTTGAAGCAATTATTTAGTGTTACGACTGTTGTTTGTGTTTGGTTATGCTAGTTTTAGTTTAATATTTATGACTTGTTTCATGCGTCCAGACAATTTTCCTCTGTGTTAACCCACATGTTTGTCTTTTAGTGCTTCAAAAGATACTTTCTTCAAGCGAACACGATTAAATCATGAATCATGTGAAATCATTGCAACTGCTATTTAACATTAATTGCCAAACTGTGGAACAGTTTGTTGAAAAAGTAAACACAAGTGGTCGTTGTTTTGACTCTCTTGAACCTCCTCCGCATTAGACCTTGCTTGTGTTTTATTTAGAGGCTTAAAGGCAATCGAACTCATAATCCCGCAGCCTACCGACAAACTTATGGGTCAAAGCGGATGGTAAAGTCAAGGAGTGAAGACTGAAGTCCACCTAACTGCCGCTCACATCTTTAACACTGCACCGCGCTCTATGCGCGATTCAGCTTTTACGCCATTCATTCTCTGAATATTTTACTGTCATAAGCAGCTTAAAATAATTGGTAAAAAGGTCAAAACTTATTGAAACATGCCGATTCGCCAAAGCGTCTTGTGCACCTGGGCGCAGGGCAACAGAACTGCTGCCAAGTTGCGGAGTGGTCGCAGCTGGTTTCAAGAAATCCTCAACAGCGTTATTCTGAACCTTGGACCGTGCGCAAGCGTATGCTCCGCGATCAATCCGGTGTGAAAAGTTCAAAGATAGAAACACAGCAGCAGATTATAAAGCTCATTACCGTAAGAAGACGTAGCCTATTACGCCATTCCGATAAAACACGCCATCGTTTATTTTAGGCTTTTCACCACACTTATTAAAGTCCAACTAAGTCATAGAAGGTCACTATAATTACTAATAAAAAGCTGATTGTCTTACCCTCTGGATGTTTCTTTGGTTAAATTCCTCAAGAAACTTGTAGCGGTGAAAAGGTTTCCAAAAAATATCTTCCCGAAAACTTTCGACAGCCTAACAATTTTCTTTATTACTTCAACAAAGATGTGTTGCGTGGCAACGAGGTTGGGAGGTTGGCTGTGAGCTGCTGTTGTCGTTTTGCGCAAGTGGACTTAAGCTCCATTATTGACTTTCTGAGAGCTACCACGTTGTATATTTGAGCGGATGCCCCTGTTGTGGTGGTGGCTGATATGTAGGTTGAGGGGTGCGGATTGCTGCAGTTGTAAACTTGATATTTAATTGGTTAAATTCATAATGTACTTATTGATTTGGTCATTGTGTGGTGTTGTTACTTGTTGCAACGTCTTTATCTTTGTTTGTATTGTTTGTTTGTCACTACGGTGTTTCATTTGTGTTTTGTTGTTTTGCATGAATTTTTGGGACAGTGGTCCAATGACAGCTGCGGCCGTCGCTTCCTACCTCTGCATTCCTGACCACGTACCCTCTGCGTGGTCGGAGTGCTAACATAAAGTGAACTGAACTGCTCAGCACCATTAGATAAACATACACGTACAATTCAATCCCATTTCGGGTGCTTCGACTAAGGGAGATGATTTTCTGCTGCTAAGTATTTGTTTACCTTCATAAAAACGTTGTTGCATCAACAGCAGACAACCTTAATCGTTTACGTTGATTATGCAACAACAGAACGGTTGTTTATGCAAAAGCACGTGTTGGTTTCGTATTTGTTGGTGAATCTCAAGTTGGAGCAGGGCACACCAACCAACCAATCAACCAATCTTTACGTTTGCAGATGTTGCTAAAACAACTATCTGATTTTTAAAGGTTACGTGACAAATGCAGCAAAATGATATATAATTTTTGGTTCCTCAAACGAAGTGCCTTCGTCTAGGTGCAGCTGGAAAAGGGTGTAGAACTGTATACGATGCCTAAGAGTATGTCGAAGTATCTCTTTGATTATGTTTTCGCCTATGAGTTAGTTTGGCTCACCTTGGCCTTTACCAGTTCTAAAATTTGTGCATCTTTCAAAATTAACTTTGTCGAAGCCTGTCCTGAAACGTCACCTTCAACAACATCATGATGTAAACTTTTGAAAATTAGCCTTTGAAAAAATCCAGCCAGCTTTTTGATTAAAGTTACCATTTTTTCTATAATGCCAGTCATCATAAAGTCTCTTAACCAACGCAATCATAAGCAATAGCTTGGAGAGTGAAGTTATTTAGGAGAGGGAAGGAAAATTTGAGTAAGTTAATTTTTTAACTCACCAACCACTTTGTTACAAGTTTTCCATTATTTTCGCTTTTTTTCGTGAAAACGTGTAAATGAGTAAAACTGTTAACTGCACTCACATTTTTTCCCATGTTTCAAAATTTTGAAAACGTTTGCGGGAATCTTACAAATATGTTACCTCACAGTACATGAAACTTTGCCCGATTTTTCACAACCCATCAGTTAACCGAAGGTGATCACACTAACCTGCGCCTGTTTGCTACAGTCATAGACAAAGTATAAGTTTTTGGTGACGTAAACAATGCTGCAGACAACTCTCAGGAGCAGCGTTCACTCTCATGCATTTGGCTGTGAAACGTAAACGTTGGAAAAGACGGAGCAATACGGTTTGTTTGTTACGTTGTTACAACAAACAACCACTTTGTAAACAAAGAGCAGTAGTTTGAAAAAACGAAACATGTTTGTCAACAGAGTTCTAGAATTAAATAGAGCACGGGTTGTTTTTGAGTTTTCATTCAAACCGAAGTTGCTATAAGGAAAGGCTTGTTTTTAAGGCACGATAAGCCTCATTCAACAAAATCACCTACAGAGATGAAATAGCTGTTACTACTTCACTTTTTGTGGAGTGCCACTGGCTCAGAAAAGAATACAGGCATTAAAGAAAAACATAAAAAGTAACCGTGAAATCTTTCTTGCTAAAGAACTTGAAAGGAACGATCTCAACAAGGAAGTTCAATTATTGCTTGCATTTTTGCTTTACATAAAAGTCAGATCCAGAAACCAAACAAATAATTAACAACCCAATAAGGAGTACATTTTCAGTAATTAGGCCATCGGCCATTAAACAGTCTCGTATTCTTCAACGAAACTCAAATAATTTACATCCGTATATATTTTCTCGCGAATTAGAACTTTATGCAAAATATCTTGAATTGTGTTTATTGATTTATAGTTATGTAAGGAGCATCAAGTCAGGTTTTATTTCATAAACTGAGCAGCTTGGCTCAGGTTAACAACAGAATAACGGAATGAGTCCTGCCCAAGTTCGCGATTTCTTTGTAACGAAAAGCAAATTAGGCTAGAGGCTTGCATCAGTAAACACGTTGCGTATAATCTTCCAACGGAAGCGCGAAGCACCACAACCTAATCTAAGAACGGGCTACGGTCAAAAGCTTCAAATCGTTTGATTATACGCTGCCCGGCTCAATTGCGGTTTGCCGCGCAGCAAATACAGGGTTTGTTGCAAGAAAGTTGGTGCCTGCAGGTAAGGATCATCTTTTTGTGGCAGATTTTACGTAAGATTGTTGCAATGACCTACGAAGCACGAAAAACGATGGACATCGTCTGAGTCGACGCGACAATCGAGCGGAAGTCATTCAGAGATGGTTGAAATATTTTACGTTTCTTGAATGGTGCATTTTGTACCATGACAGAATAAATTCTTTCAAGGCAAAATTACCTGAGAGGTGCAGTCTAAGCAAACAACTTGGAAGAGAAAAAGAAAATCGCTCATTTCTCGTTGCAAACAATGTCTGCCATTTTTAAATAAAACAAAAGCCACTTGCTGAAACGAATGAAAGTTATCAAATTTAATTGAAATTATTGTTCATGACATTCATATCCAAACAGGTGGCAAAATTGCGAATTGTCCAATAATATAAAAATAGTTGGTGCCGTAAAGGTAACAGGCCTCTTATTTTTGCAAAACGTGAAGCCTCACATTGTGAGAAACGCTATTTTATCTCCACCAAACGTGACTTCACCCTCGCAGTTTCATGACACGAAGCAGAGATGAGTGTCACGTGACCGTTGGTGTAATTTTGAACATAGAAATCATGTAAATTGGGTTATTGGCAAGTTTAGAAACTAACTGTCGCAGCACCTACGAAATATCTTTCTTATCACTGATTTGGGCCTGAATAACTCACTCCCATGGAATTGGGAGATTTAGCGTTTCCGAATCCACTCAAAGCGGGCGCAAGTGTAACATTATTAACTAGTCAAGCGTTGCATCTTGCCCAGACATGGTCAAAGCCCCAATCGTATTGTCCCGTAAAAATACCACACGTTCGTCCTTCATTTCGCATTCCAAGAAACAGGTGGCGAAGTGCGCGTCACAACCAAGGCAACAATTAATGGTTCCATGCCCGTTTGTTGCAAACATGGAGAACTGACTTGTTTCTCTCACGAAGAGCGGGCGACGAAGTGAGCCTTTGATGACTGCCGGCCCTGACTCGGGTGACCCCTTTTGATGCTGACGACCAGCGATTGGTCTTCAGGAGACAGGCAGGTGATCCTTGGCAGGGCTTTTTATTTGTGATGGCACATCTCATCATCGTGTGCGGCTTACTGTTGCTTTTTTTCACCGGTGAAGCACTACCTGTCATCTTCCCTGTGTTTTACGACCGTCCGCCTGACCTTATCACTATGAGTAAAGTTTGCAAACGCTGCCGTTAAACAGTTGCCGTCAGAGAAACGGCAGCGAAATCGCGGAGGCACAAGTTTGTTTTTGGCCCCTGCTGGGCCGACAATTCAAGAAACACGATGAAACTAAACTATTTTTTCCCGAAAAATCTTAAAATCCAGACCCGTCTTTATTTCTGGTCAGAGCCAGTTCATTTAAGAAAAGCAGCGGCACAGCGATTGGTGCTCGATGCCGATCATTACGAAGTGCAAAAATAGAGCGGTGTGAAAACAAAAATTTGATGAAATATTTCGCTTGTTCTCACATTTTTAATCTTTGTACGTCATGTGTTTTATGATGTATCAAAAGCATACGATTCTCCACAAAGTCAACGAGGTTCAACATAGATTTTAGAACGATTTCCAGTGTTCCAGTGTAGGTATGCTTGCAAAGTCAACGGCAGTGCAATCAGATTTATTGAATCTTAAATTAACGTTTTTCCTAACAATTGTTTTATTTAAATTCAAATCGCAATTCACTAGAGGAGAGTTCAGATAAAGACAAATCTCATCTCGTTATAAGTGGTAAGAGCGACACTTGGTTGCTAAGCTTTTTCAACGGGGCCCGAAACGGAAGGGAACCCAAGATTCTAGGGGACGTTCAAATTGTATCATTAATGTGCAACCTCAGTGATGAGGTCAGTTTTGTTCATAAATCATTGAACGTCATTCACTATACAATTGTAGCCAACCCGTGAATTACTACCAATTACCGGTGATACGTGGGCTTCCTAGCATGAGTTGTGGCAACCGTAAAAGAATGCTGCGACAGTCATTGGCCACAAGACGCACAATGGTGACAAGCTGGCGTTTGCATTCCGGTCTCGGGTTTCAAATGCGAAGGAAACGTAAAGAATGGAGCGAAATACCCGGAAGACCATTTCGGCGCATTTGTGCCACGCTCGCATTATGACCGAGGACTTTGCATTGTTTTGCGCCAGAGTGTGTTCAGTGACTGTAAAAAACAGCGATGCGGTGGTGCGACGCTTTTCATAACAGTCTAATTCAAAGTCATTGTGCAGGTAGGAAACTGTGCTTATCGCGCTGTGGGTGACAATCTAGGTATTTTCGTTGGCAAATCATTTCATTGTGTTTATATGACTGGGGCAGGTTTGCAAGCAAAGCCCATTGTTCCGTTAATAATAGCTCTGTAACTAAAGAAAATAGGGACTATAACAACAGCAAGCTTGCTTGGTTACCTTTTTCCCCAACGCCAATGATGCAATTGTGATGAAAGGTGCTAATGAAAAACGCTCTATCAGTAACAATCTGTGTATAACAATGTAGTGAGCTGACTGAATACAAATTAATTCTTAAAAACGAAACGTAAGTTTTAATGATGTTATTGAAAACAAATGTTTCAAAATCTACTTCAACACCTGGACATCATTTGAAAGAACAATAAAAATAAAACACGGTTTTGAAAAGTTGTTGCAAGTATGATTTTGCAGCTGTCAATCGAATTTTGTGTCTGCGTCATTTCACTTGTTGTCAAATCATTGCTTTTACCAACAAGAGTCTGAGAAAAACTGAAAAGTTCTGAATGCGTAGCGATTTTTTCGAATCGAATCATGTACAACAGTCGAGGAAATCATGCAAGCATTGTACGAACACAATATACTGGACGTATCTTTATGAATTAAAGAGCTGTTGCTGCGTAATCACATAAGTACACTTAATAGGGGTCTACTCATGAGCTGTGATAAAGTAAACAACTGTCATTGAACGAACGATTCAGGAATTGCATAAAATATGAGGGATAGCACATGTAAACCTCTGCAAATCCATTCTTTGTCGCAAGTTTGTAATAGATGTACGATCAAACTGAAAACCGACATTATAAAGCTTTAGAAATGAAACATTGCGCTTTTAGGAATGCTTCGTTGCTCATACGATAAAACACAGACGGTTCTCGTAACGAGACGATTTGTAGTATGGAAATCTTACCTTGTTCAGATCCTTGACTTCTTAGTCTTTTCTGAGAATAGTGGAAAGACAAGCAGAAAGACAATTAATTAAATTTCAGCTACATCTGTAAATCTGAAATTGTTCGTTGAAAAGACAACCAATTCATCTTGATTCCCACATTGGTGGCCAGTAAGTTTGTTTTGGTTGCTTAAACGAAAAAATATATCTTAACTTTTTTAATGTAAGCAAATTTGTAACTCTGAAGCTGTAACAAACTTAATTTTGTGAAAATTTTAAACGAATACCGAGAGGCTTCATAATATGTTAGTTCACCATTTTTCACATTAACTTCTTTCAAATCTTAATTATTTATTATCAAGGGCGTACGCAATGTGGGGTTGGGGTTCACTCCCCCCCTTGAGCTTGATATTTTACAAAATCTTTATTACTTGCGCAAAGGAAATTACATGTTTCGCATACTTTTTCATGTTAATTTGTCGACTTAATGCAAATACCACGGAATAAATTTGCATGCAGATTTCAAGGAGCATTGTAAATGGGCCAAAAAGTAATAAATAGGTTTTGGTGATAATCAGGGTTATCGTCTGCGTCCAGAAACCATCTCACCACTCTTTGCAGTCCTTTCGACCACTACGCATGTTTCAGATTGCGTTCCGTGATAGTTCACTTTATCTGAAATATTGTCTTTGTTTTGTCTGCTATAGCTGATCAGCGCAAGTGCTGACCGTACTGGCTACATTACCAAATTCTGTAGCATTATACAACTGTTGCACGAGCTCAAATACAGTAGTTTTTAACATACAAGCATTCAGGCATTTCATAATGTCTCAGCAGGGGAAAAGAAAACTGTTTTCTGGACTTCTATACATAACAAAATATTGAAAGTTTTCTTGCGTACTTTATGCGCATTCTCAATTCTTGTGTATCAGGGTTGCCAGTTTGGCTTTTTTGAAGCCAGATTTTGAAATTCTGGCTTTTTTGAAGACCTTTGGCTTTTTTTTGGAAATGAAAAAAGCTGCATATTCAATACAAATCTCTAGCGACTAGGGTCTATTACCATGTAGGGTGCACAGAATATTGCAAAACTTTTACTGTTGCCTAAATGATCGATGTTATTGATAAAAAACAAATGCACGACAGTGTAATTACGGGGAAAGAATATGCTTCTAAAGATTGAACTTGTGTTATATCGATGTTTTTGACGAGTTTTAATGTCTATTTTGTGTGTATTTGTGCATGTTTTATGTGCATATGCCTCAAAACTGCCATTTGACTTTTTCTGGCTTTTTTGGGACAAGGTCTGTCTTTTTTTGGTGAAGACAGGAGGTCGGCAACCCTGTTGTGTAGTTTAGTAAGATTCGATCTTGCAAACTGGCGTGTGCGCCAGCTAGTCCAGCCTCACACCTATGCTCGACTGCGCGTATTCGACGAGACATTCGCGCAGCCTCATTTTGCAGTTGTAAATTGCTCTGACGCAGTGATCATTGCGTTTTGCTCCCCTTTTTCAACACGCAGCCAAACGTTTGCAGTTACGAGCTCCTGTTTCGCAGCATTGAGTTTATTTTCCTCCGACATCCCAACTTGGAGCGCTGATAGTTTATATTCAGTGCAATGATACATAAAATAAATGGAGTGCGTGTAGAAGAATATGCATATTATGTCAACAAACTTCGCCAAAACGTTGGTTTGGAAACATGAATATGACGTCAAATTGCGACGTCACAAAGACTGCACGCCACAAACAAATGACCACCATATGCCACTGAATCAAATCCCTCCCCATGAAAATTTTCTGCGTCCGCCACTGTTTATTATTATTATTTTACTCTGCGAAGCTCCTCACTTAATGCGAAGCAAGCCCGCAACGAGCAGGAAAGAACCGGGCAATTGCCTCCACAAATTTTTTTTCAAAAACATGTTTAGTTGTTAAGGTACAACAACAACTTACAATCATTTTGACCCCTCCCCGAAAATATCAGCTGGCTGGAGCTCCTGATGCAAAGTGTTCTGCCAAAAAATATAAAATCCTTAAGATGTTATTGTAGATATGTATAGCACTACGACCGCGATTTCAACAATCGTTTAAGGTTTTTGCAACAAAAACTGAAAATTTGTGAAACCAATACAAATACAACCCAGGCCCGTTGCCAGATTTTAAGGTTTGAGGGCGCAAAATACAATTTTATTGGGGCAAGGTTTTTGTTTTCATTAGATGTTTGAAACACATTTTTCGGGGCACAACAAAATTTATGGAGCACAAAAAATTGGAGGGCGCTGGCGCCTAATGCCCCTTGGCTACAGGCCTGGTATAAACAAGTTCACGTTTGTGAAACATGCCTGTTATGTTGGTTGGAAGTTTCTTCTTTTATTGACTGCGATGCTCTTCGCTTTTTTCTGCTTTGGCGCGTGCCCTTCCATTAACCTTTGCCGTCAATCTGTGCTCCCGCCGATGAAAGGACAGACATCTGCGCACAGAAGCGTGGTCTGGAACCACGAGGGAGGTTCCTTACCCGGAAATAACCGTGTGGCCCGAGGACGCTAACCACTAGTGCCACTTGTGGCCGCACTGGCAAATGGAATTGCGCAGAGTTGGTGAGAACTCCCTCTCCTGTCTGCCCATCATCGCTGCTTGTAAGAAGTTTTTTTTATCGGTAAACTATGAGAA
>JGI24022J15233_10003794_pt1 | contig 15245 bp, 7 predicted proteins | sample Ectturendosymbi2_FD_15233 | JGI IMG/M metagenome (IMG submission 15233)
ATTGGCATGCAATAGGCACGAAATAAAGTGTTTTTTACTGCAGGAGAGCACTGATCAAAAGTGCCTCTGAGTTTGTTTGCTGCACAGTATAGTGATTAGTCCAGGGTAGGCCCTAACATTCCGATTCAAGACTTCTGGCTAGGTAGCATGATTATTTGTTCATTCAAATTTTTACTTTTCATGCTCCCACGCGTCATCAGATGCACATCTGACGAGGTTCCTTTGTCAGAATTAACACTTCGAAACGACTTATATCACTTCCCATACATAAACTTCCACTTTGACTATCAGGCGTAACACGACCAGGCTGGCTGCCTACGTTGTCGCAATCTTCAATGTAGTGTGGCATTGAAAGTATACCCTCAGTGGTTAAAATACTTGTCAAAACTTGTCAAACGCACCTTTTTTTCAAGCTTCGGTCTATTTTTGCCTTAGCTTTAGGCCTCTTTTGGCTGCCACTTAAAATTTTCGGCCTATGTCTCTTGGTCTTTGACTCATAATATTTAGCTTAGTTACAAACAAAACATATTCTTAAATAAATAGCCCAAATTAGACTGTGCAAAACACCTGCCTGTCACTATATACTTTGTAAGTGGAAAATGGTTACAGTGAAAACCACTTAACAGAGCACCGATTATAGGACTACAAACCGCTTGTCAGAGCAGCTTTTGAATATCCCGAAGAAGGTTAAAAATTATTTTCTTTATTAACACTAAAGAAATATATGAAGTGATTGTAGATCTCTCAATATGTTTAAACCTTGGAGCATAAAACTGGGATAGACTTAACAGTTTCATTAACATTAAAAAAGGCTTAAAAAAAACAGGGTTGCGGAGCCGGAGTCTTAAGGAGTCGGAGCCGGATTCCTAACAACACTGGGAGTCGGAGTCGGATTTTTTTGTCCGACTCCGGATGTCCAATTGGATTACGCTTTACATCACACCCCTAAGTTGGGAATTCCTGTTGAAATGGTACAATTTCTTTTAAAGCTTTTGTTGAAGCAGATATTTTTTGCTGTGTACCACGATTTCCATTGATTTTAATAGCCAAACGTCATCCCCTTTGCGTTAAGGAGTCGGAGTCGGATATTTTACCTCCGACTCCGCAACCATGCAAAAAACTATACATATTTTATTTTGAGACGTTTAGGATTATTCTTAATCCATCTTCAGTCAAAAAATTAATGAAAAATTTAACCTACTTTTTTATTTTTCAAAACGGGCAAGTACTGTAATAGCCTCAAACTTCCACAAAAGTTCTTCCACATTTTCAGAATTTTTGCAACTTTCTATTTGTTAGGCTATATCTCAGAAATTACAACGCCAGTCTGTGAGATTGATGCCACAATCCTTGTTTCAGTCGTGTTTCATGATGCAATTTTCACCACAAGAACATCATGAGGCTTACTTCACTTGAACTAAATTGTCACTTCTGTATGCAAATGGCTTATCTGTTAGTAATTTTCTGTTATTTTATAAGGAACTGTTATTTTTCGCACACCTGAAATAGTCATTCATAATTAAAACTAGGTTTCTTTCAAACGTTTTCGCCAATCTCAGTTTGCCTCATCAAATCCTTGCGAGAGGGAAAACGAACAACGCTATTAACAGACTGACTAAGCAGCACACATTTGCAATTACGAACTAAACGTTGCCTTCAGAAGACACGCAGTAGTAAACATTGAAATATCAACATTAAACAACTATCGAACTGTATTTTGTAGCTACTATTGAAACCTGACCTGCCAAATACGAAACGCTTTTATAAATGAAACACGAAACAGCTTAAAAACTTAAGCCCTCTCCGCGTTAACGAAGTGCTAGTGAAAAAACTGGCTACTCACCACTGAAAAAAATGACCATTTTATACTTTGATGAGGGCAATAAAAACCCCGCAGTTCACTTGGGTTTTCGTTGGCAACGGATTCCACGCTTACAAAATACTGTGGGACCCTCCAGATTTTTCTTAAGTTTTGACCTTGCTCACTGCAAAGACTTTTGCAGAGACCCAACAGTTTCGTATGAATACCGAGATGTTTGTAAATCAAAATTTTGGTGTATTTTGATGGTGGAAGTAAAGCTAGTTTATATTGCATTTTGAGAGGCCGTTGGAAAAGTTTGATAATCGTTTTGGTCTCTCAAAACAACTCAAGAAACACTGGATCCGCGCCGGCGCTATGCACAAGCAACTTCGATAGAAAGTGCAAGTGTGCGTTGGTTGTAGGCGGAGAGCGGGGCCCCCTTTGGCGTGCGGCCCGATTAGAAGAAATCGGCTTAAAACCGGCCCTAAGTGCATGAATAAGCTTCTGAATTAACCACAACACCTACGGCTGAATTATTTTAAATTTGCAAACTATGAAAGTTTATAGGTCAAAATAACGTCAAAATTTGTAAATTATCAAGTCAAAAGTGTAAGTTTTTAGATCACAAAATTGGTTGCCCTACTTATCATTATCTACTACCTGCAGAGATTTGGTAGTTCAAGCATTAGTTCTTAAAAACGAAATTGCTCCTACCAAGTCGTCTTCCATTGACTCTCGTAAGTCTGTCCATCACTGATGGAGTCAATTACTTTTTTTTCAATTTCAATTATAATCACAATTATATCTCACAGGAAGTTCTTAATTACAATTAAATTACAAATACTTTGTCAAAGTGTATTTAATTACGTACAATTGCAATTCACTCCATCACTGGCTACTGAGCTAGCAGCGAGGTGTGTCTTCAACTTTTAGCTTCCACTGCACAGCATGTCTCAGATCTTTTCACAGCCTATAAATAACACCTCTCTCTGTGATGTAGCAAGTAATCGAAGGAATCCCACACAATGCTTGCCTACATTGTTAGGCTACTTGCAATCATGGTGCCGTAAAAGACATGTTAGGCTTACTTAGAGTCTCTCCATATGAGCAGATTTAATCATTTGTGGTACTGAACAATCTTGTAGGCAGGGACACCGGAACGGGGGCACTGTCCCACCTACCCTTTGAAATGGGGGGAACGAGGGCACAGGTGCCCTTACATAACAGCATCATAGGTAATTTCAGGGACGCCGGAGAGCCGTAAAATGACAGGGGTATTGCCCACTGCCTTTTCAAAAGGGGACAACAGGGGCGAAGGTGCCTTTTCATAACAGAATATTAAGTAATTTTATGTTTTTTCAAGATCGCTTTGAAACAAATTTGTTGCAGCTTTTCGCGCACCCATAAAAGTCACAATGGTTTTCCATAATTTCCGCAATTATTTCTGAGGTCAACGTTGTTGCTGCGCAAAAGCAAGCATAATTGGTAACATTTTTTTGTTTTTACAGCTTTCCATTGCTCTCAACTCTTTTACTGCCCCCCTTCCCTACCGCTGTTCCGGCGTCCNTGGTTGTAGGTACAGGAAATATTAAAATGGAGTTTCTCTGGAATCAATTACAATACTGTGCATTACAATAACACGGCTTTTNAAAATTCTCAATTACACTTAAATTGTTTGTTATTACAATGAAATTATTACTTTTAAGTTAAATTAAGATTCATTACTACAAGCAGATTATATTTATAGTTAAACTATAACAGTTACTTTGTCAAAGTGTAATTTATTACATTAAATTATATTTGACTCCATCACTGCTGTCTGTGCTATTCGTAAAATGCAAAAGTGCCACACAACGCTGACTTCCGTTGGTCGGAGAGCAATGAAAATCTCTGCAACCTCCCTAACGGTTGGAGAGTAGGGTTGTATGGCCGCTGTTGAAAACATACGGCCGATTTTTTACGCCATGCAGAGAGTCATATTCATCTGCATCGAATTTTCACAATCTTCATTTTCTTCATTATGCTTCTCTGTTCGGTGCATTGTCGACAGCCACGCGTACATTCTGCTTCTTTTCAATTCCAAACTCTTTCAGAATATTCTTGCTTTTGTAAGAAGTCACTTGCAAGTTCGTCTCTCGCATCGATAACTGACAAGGTTTTAGTTTTGACCGTACCATCAACTTTTCCAGCAATTTCATTTTTCAGCACTGATTTCTGTTTCTTTGCCTCTTCAAACACCTATTTCTGATGTTGTCTTCATCAAAAGCTTTCGCGTCTTCTCGCTGTTCAGGCTTTGAAATACACGTGTGACAAGAATTGATGGAACAGACTTGTGAACAATCAATTCAATTATTCTTTTACAAAATTTAATTGCACTAGTGGCTATTGTAACTGCTGCACTTGGAAAACTTTTTCAATGCTATATAACCGCTTGATGAAAGCTTACTTTGTTCTAATTGCAAGCACTTGAGTGGCTTTTCAATTTTCTTGTCCGATTCTTTAACTTCATCATAAATATCCAGGTGCTTTCTCTTCAGAGATCGTTTTAAATGACTGGCCGTTGGCAACGCACTTTAATCTACAGCTGGCATTGAGTCATAAGGTTTTTCCTTCTCCACCAATGTTATAGTGGCAAACGTAATGCTTCGCATCGTCGTTACGAGTAAAATGTGGAAAAACAGCGGATTTTTGTCGCTATTTATTGAAAGAAATCCTTGCACAGCCAAGAATCAGTGACACACTACAACTGTTGGGCAAGACGAGTAGGCTACATAACATGAGCGCAGTTTTACAGCCACAGCTTGTGCACAATCAATAACTACATACGGATAGAATATAATAGAATGATACAGCAAACTAGGCACTGAATATACAGTATACCAGTGTAGAAACATCCATAGGACACAAGAGAAAATCGATCTTTTAACGCTTGTCTGGAACATGCAGATGTGTGCATCATATTCGTAACGAATGACGCACAGCAGTGACCTTTGGTCAGGCATGAGCTCCAAGGTAATCACTAACTGTCTGGAAGAGAATCATCACAATTGCATTGTGATGACATAATTACACGTCGCTCATAGTCGGTTTTAAATTTGAGTGCTTGTATTACGCTGCCGAGCGAGTCACTGGATTTTTTAAATTCCGATACCGACTCCAAAAATAAAAATATCCCGACTCCGAACCCGGCTGTGGGTGAAATTGCAAATACCAGCGACTCCGACTCCGAAGCCCTGTTGTTTTAGCAGCCTGTTTGTTAGAGCATAGGCGTAGCCAGGGAGGCCTGGGGTCCGTGTTCCCCCAATATTTCTAGCACATCTTGTCGTTTTGTGCTTTGAGAAGCGGTGTCCCAAACAAAATACTGTTGCTCGCTCAAAGTCGAAATATTTGGCCCTCCCAAAATTTTTACTGGCTAAGCTACTTTGTTAGCGCCCCTGTAGCAATGTTGTTGTCATTGAGTTGGATTCTCAGTGAAGCCGACTTTTAACAGTTTTATCGCATTTAGTACTGGTCCTAGTAAAAAGATTGGAAGACTTCGTCTGTAACTTTCGTACCCTCGCATCATCGGCTGATTAAGCATTCTGTTGTTTTTGGTCGTGGCACTTAACTTGAAAGTTGAATCTTCAACGACGTAGCGAGGTTGAATGAATATTTGGCCCAAAGGGTCATTTGCAACAAGTGCGGGCAAAAGTAACAGCTCTGGAAGGTCTCCTGCCCGTGTAAGGTGAAAACGGTCGACGAGACGACGAGCCTACAGCAAGTGCTTAATTGCATCGAATAGAATCATGCGGTAACAAGCATTGAGAATGACTCGCACTAATCTTGTAGCATAAAAAGCAATGGGTGAAAGGCTTGCACTACGGGTAAACTCAAAGAAAAAATTGGTTAAGTCTTTTTTATTGCCCTACTTTTCCAAATATGAGGAAAAAATGGTGAAAAAGCTGGACAATAAACGGTCTATAATTATGTTGGATGCACGTAAATTACAGTAGGGCAGGCTTACATCACTGTTCGATTATATTACTGTTCTTGTGCAATGTTTGCAGTATGGTTCAAATTAAAGCTACCAATGAAAAGTTCTTTCAACCTGCGTTTATACCTTGTTCTATTGCAAATTTTATGTTGAACACTTTGTCATATCAATTATTCAGCAGAAAATTGCAAGTAAACATAAAGTCGACTCCTCATCACAACGTGACTTACCTTGGATTTTTCTATAGATTATATTTGAATAAGGACTGAAGTCGCGTTAAGTACGTGAAATCGATTTCCTAGTGAAATACTTTGCGATCCAATTTAACTACGTCGCTTTTTGTTGAAATGTGGACATGCGCAAGTACAAATCATCGCAAAGTCATAAAAACAAAGAACGGCAGGCAGATTCCTCGTTAGTTTACAGTAAGCCTGGGTGCTATAAAGTAGAGCAGCGATTCCCAACCAGGCGTTTCCGGACCCCTGGGTGTCCGAAACAAGATTTTCGGAGGTCCGAAACAAGATTTTCGGAGGTCCGAAACAAGATTTTCGGAGGTCAGAAAGCGATTTTCGAGGGTGAAAGTTCGTATGTTCATGATAGTACTTTTTTTCAAAATATCCGAAATTTATGAAACTTAGCAAGTGCTGTGACTCCAAAAAACATTATCCAGCCTAATTATTATTTCAGTTACCGTCAATAAATTAATAATTCAAATTGTTAAATGCGTGCACTGCTGTCTCTGCTTCACGTTGTGGTTACCACGCTGAAGATGGCTGGTGATGCGATCGTAAGCGCATTGTGACGTTTAAATGTGCACGGGGCAATTGTGGCGAGATTGTTGTTTGATGCAACAGAACTCGAAAGTTTCTGGTGTTCAACCACGCAAAGTTACCAGAAATTGAGTACAAAAGGTCTGTCTATTCTAGTGCCCTTTGCAATAACATAGTCTATTTGGGCGACTCTGGATTTTCCTCTCTACTGCATTTGAAAAGCAAATATCGGAAGTGTTTGAAACCCTCGAACGATTTGCGCGTTGCTCTGAGAAATTGTGTGCCAAGGTATGAGCGGATAGCTTCAGAGAAGCAGCAACAAAAAGTCACTAAGTTTGTTTTTGAGCAGTAAGGTATGAAAGTTAGACAGTTAGACGAAGTGTTTTCTGTTGTGTTGTCGGCAGGCCTACGTATTACCAGTAGTAATTTAAACAATAAAGATTCCGCAAGATCGGAGTCTTTTTGTGATTTCTGCGCTTTTTCAAAACGAGGGGGCGAACGCCACTTTATTTTTATGAAAGGGGTGCCAGCTTCAAAAAAGGTTTGGAAGGTTTATGCCCTAGAGCAGGGGTGGGCAAGTAATTTGGCTCGGGGGTCACTTTCAGAAGACCGCGTTTAGCGGAGGGTCATACCTTCTAATTTGATTGTAAAATAAACAAATACAGTAATGGTACATAGAATTAGGTTTTATTATAGCCAAATTGTTCTTGTGCGAATACGCATTACCCAGCGCAAGCAAATCAATGAGGCAAATGTAGGCTAACCTTTAAAACACTTTAAAAAAAAAATTCAGATATGAAAGTTTTTCCTGAATGCTTCTGCGGGCTACTGAAAACGCTTTGGCCTCTGCATTAGGGCCTAGAGCCTTCAATTCTCGACGACACGGAGAGGATGTTCCCGCTAACTAAGCTTTCCAGAAATGTTTGGAATGTGCTGAAGCTAAAGAAAAACTTCAAAAACAGGTTGAGCAAGAGGAACGCTTAAAAAATAAAACAGGCTGCGCAATTCACAGCCCAGTGGCGGTGGCCAGCAGTTTTTAGCTGAGCAGGTCACATGAACCGAAGCATTGTTGAGTTGACTCATTACAGCGTTGTTTCAAGTTAACCGTTCTGTAATGGGCGTCAGTTGTGTTTTTTTTTGCTCCAGCGAGACCAGCCACATGGTTATAGCGTGTGTTTGAAACTACGGTTAGTGTGCTTTCTCTAAGTCTTGCCTTAGTTTTTCATCATTTCACCCGTAAGATTTTGCTTGCAAATTACAGGATTGAACACGCGTAAACCACGTGAAATAAATTTCCTAAAAAAACACTGCGATCAGGTTTAACTCAGGCCCGTAACCAGCTTGGGACACAAGGGGGGAGAAGATTTTCTGAGAGGGGACCAAATTTGTTAAACTATGTCCAACACATTTTTCCAGGGGGAGAATAATTTTTCAGGGGTGGCTTCTCTGCGCCCCCACACTTACGGGCCTGGTTTAACTACGTCGCTCTTGTGGTGACTTCTTGATTGTTATACCGTGGATTTCAACAATTTTGGGAGTTTTTTTAGGGATACAAATTTGTAGAAATCGTTTGAAAGTTCTTTATCAACAATATTATTGAAAAATTACAAACTTAGATATTGATGAAATGAAATGGAAGTTATATACCTGATTTTCCGCTTTCTTATCGCCCTCAATTGTCTTTCTCGAAAAATACCTGTTGTGACGTCCGCAATGAACGGCGTGTGATGTTTGCAAAGTTCGGAACAGCTGCGACTGATGCCAAAAAGTTCCAGCAACTGTCGTTCGCGGGTTTACAAACTCATGGTAGCGATTGTATCTAAGCAGTTCCTGCTGCCTATTCTCCAGGACGATGTGATTGTTAAATTAACCTCAGACTTTCTTTAAAGTATACTACAATAAACTAGCTATGAAAAAACATGCTGGGTGCAGTTTGCAATAGTTGCAAATTTTGGCATTTATTGTAAAATTCGAGCTAAGCCTTCAAAATTATAGCAAAGTGTTTCACATGTCTCGTGGGCTTGCGAAAGGCAGTAGCTCTAGCTTGCCCAATCTAACAAGATACAGTATTTGCCACTGCCAATAAATGAAACAAAAAACGTCTTTCCAAATAATAAAATCAGGGTTTCGGAATTTATACACCGAATCAAACACAAGATTTCATTCAGCTGGTGAAACAAGGTACACGCCCGTAATTTTGTGGGCAGCAAGATTATGCTTTTCTGATGTTCGCGGTTACTGTACCAGGCTATTACCCGAAATGTTTATAAAGATCATCTGCGAAATTTGGTAAAAGTCGTATCTGATCTCAAGCCTGACATTCAATTCAAAAACCACAAAGCGAATATTAATATCCTAAGGAAAATAAACCAGCTGGAAGAATGTTATAAGTGAGGCTCTCTTGACCAAAATGTAAATACTGGCACTGCCATATCAAAGCATAAAATATTTGAACCACCGAAACAAGATTTCTCATAGCAATTATCTGGGTGTTTGCCAGAGACAATTTTTTGTAAAATGATGTCTTGCAATGCATGTGAAGGGCTCGCCTTTTGTTGCATTGTTGTTGCTTTGTTTCGTAACAACGTATGCTACGTGTGGTTTGAGAACAGGTGGTCGCAGGAAGCTCACACGACGAATGCTGCTAGCTTCTCGGTAGTATCGTATTTGCTGAAGCCAGTGGTTGAAGTTTGAAGTATTGTTGTGCTGTGAAACTGTTGCTTGCTAAATAAAAAAGCGATTATTGCCACAGATGAACTGTCAGGTTTTCACGTTTATCAACCAAAAATACATTCTATTTCTATAGAGAAAGATTAAGCTACTTCGGACTCAAGCCAATAAGTGGCAGTAGGACCTATACCGCGACTAACAACTACCTTATGCGTTGTAGTGTTCAGAAGCACACAAGTCTAGTCAAACGTATTTTATTAGCTGAGAGTCGAAAAATGACACTTCTGACGGGCTTGCTCTTTTGCAAAAATATCATTCACCCAGAATCAAAACGTCTCTGGTTCAGCTTTCTTTAAAATATATTGGTCCCAAAATTTGGTCTGATATTCCTGAAAATGTGAAATTACCCTCGCCTTATTCATTTGGAAGCAATACAAAAATGTCTTACTGTCTTGCCATATTACTCCTGTTGATTTTCATTTCATGTGCTTGTCACTTTACTGTAATGTTGTTTTTGGTGCTCTTTTTTCCCTTATATCTTTGACCTCTCCAGTTGCTCACCCCCCTATACATAGACATGCTTTCCCCTCTCTGTTTTTGTTGTTTTGTTTACTTACCTTATCTGACGTTGATTCGATGCATTTTTACTTTTCTTTTATTACTTGTGAAACGTCTTCAATTAAAAATTTATTTGTGCTAGCAACAGGGCTGACTGAGCACTTGACCCATACGGTCTTTCGCTAACCCTGTATGAGTAAAATTTGAACGCATCAATTTGCTAAACCTGAATTTTTTATATTTTCATCAACATGCAATTCATTCCTGTTCTTTGATGTTATTCTTTTCCTCTTGTTGCATTTGCGTTATTTCGTGATTCGAGTCACAAAAATGCATGAATGAAAAACCATCACCTTTACCAATGCACTACCTGCGCAGTAAATGCGGTTTCAGCCGAGTGCTTGGTTGAACAACAACCTCTAAGACCTGACACTGCGCTTCACCGGTAAACAATCAAAGTTTCAGTCGTTAGCAAAAAACTAACTCACAGAAACTTTAGTACTTGCATATTTAACTGTTTGCAATTACATGACCTTAGTCATGCAGCTTCAAATTTTTACCGAGGCGAAATGTGAAGTACGTCACCGGTTAGGTATGTTGTTAAATGTAGTTTATATAGACCAAACCTCCTGCTCTTATTTAATCTAGTCTGAGCAAATTTACGTACAAACCGAAACTATGCCATGCTTGCAGTTTGCAATTGCAACAACGTATAAAATAGTGCACAGACATAGTGCACAACGCGTACAGTACAAAAACATTACAACACAATTCTTCTGTGCCCGGCTGCATCAAACTACGCATGATAATGTTGTCTCGGTGCACATCAATACTTCAAAGTGTATGTAGTAATGCCAGGCCATTGAGTCGGTTTTGCGAGATTGAGTTCATGAGCCAAGTCTTGAGGCGTCTTAAAGCAGAGAAGGAGCGTTCACAGCAGCAGTGGGTTGATTATATGGTTATGAGAGTTTTTAACATGTATTTTATGTTTGGAAAGAATTCGCGGTTTGCTGATATCGGCTGCGTCAATGTGTTGAAGTTTATCTCATGATCTTTCATCTTCTCCTTTCATCTTTCAACTTCTTGCATCAGAGAGCCCTTGCATGGAAAACCAAAGGATTGTTTCATTGACCCCAGCACAGATTCGTTCAGTTAGGAATGTTGCAGGGAATGAAATAGGAAACGTGAAGGATTGGGATTACTTCATTTGGGGAACGACTTTCATTTGGGGAAACGTCTCCATTTCGCTAGCGATGTAATCAACAAATGGGCAACACATGTTCCTTCGGAAGTATGCCTCTGCCGTATCAGCTTCAGCATTTACTCGATGCTTCTTGCGATTGCTGGAGTTTGAGCGTGGTTTCTCTGGAGTGGCGTTGACTGTAACCGCATGCTGATCACAGCACGCTTACATAAGCCAGAATATACAGCTTCAGTTCTTTGCTTGCTGATGACAATCTTTGTGCGATTAGCTGCAGCCTGTGCATGAACGAGATTACAGCTAAATTTTTGTCATACCAAAGATAGTGATTTCACAAAGCCGATGATATGTTGTGTGATCAGTGCCACGATGACAAATTCAAAACTTTCCATGCATCCATAGGCGTAGACAGGTGGGTCCAAGGGGCCATGTCCCCCAAAATTGTTAGCATATCTAGTCATTTTGCGCTTTGAGAGGCGGTATCCCGAAATAAATACTGTTGCACGTCTAAAGTCAAAATTTTTGCCCTCCCCCCCAAATTTTCGGCTGGCTACGCCACTGCATGCGTACGGCATGACAAAAGAGTCTCATGGATAATCTTGTATTTGCCACCAAGACATTAAGGAAGCTGAGTCTCGATCCCTAGCGGGTATCAGGATGCCCAGGCAAGCAATGAAATAAAATTGTTGTATCGTATTTGAAAAACATAAATCCGTTCATCTCTGGTGGTGGCAATAAAGGATAAGTATTGCTCTTTTTAAATATAGCCACGCACTGAGATGCAATAAAATGAGGTTTGATTTAACATTACAAACATGTTTTGTGGCAGCATTTCATAAAGTTTAGCGAAGAAAGTACCTCATTTGCCTCAATGTTGCTAGGGCCTAAAATCACTGCCCTAGACTTTGCTTGTAATTCAAGCGTAAATTCCTACGCCAAAAAGTGATTCTTTCGACTATAAGCGGCCGATTCAGCTTACTGTAGTTTTGCTCCATCTTGGCGAAAGCTGGTCTGTTGCGTGTATGATTAGAATTATGAAAATGTTTCTAAATGTGGATAAATTGTATCAATTAGTTTTCAAAGGTTCTCCACTATTTCGTCATTTTTAACTTTTTCAACCAATTATTCGTTAATGAGAGAGGCAGTTAAAAGTTTTAAAGGAGTTGAATTCAATTGCAAGCAAATTCAGCATTCATGAACGAGGACTAGTCTAGCTCGGGTTGTCAGTGGCGTAGCTGACTGGGGTCAGGGTTGCGAACCTCACCCCCTGGCAAGCCAAATGTAAAAACCGGGCCCCCACTTAGTTTATATTTTGGTTTTAGTATTCTTTTGATTTTCAATAGGTTGTAGTTTTTTGCCTTTTGCGGAAATTTTTTGAAGTATTTTATGGTGATTTAGGGTTTTAGTTAAGGCATCTACATCCGCAATCCCTATCATTCTCACGTTATTTCTGAGTGTTGGCTAGTGGCCCTTGCAGCGCCCAGTGGGCCCCCTTCAACTGATTTTCACCCCTGGCTCAAAGCTCTAGTTACGCCACTGCGGGTCGTGAATCTTCGCAGTGAACGTGCTACGTGTCGGATGCGCTTGATGTATGTGGATTGTTACGCAACAAAAGAGGAAAACGATTCGAACTTTCTCAGGAAAAAAAACAAGCGATAATTCACGCAATTTCAATCCATCAAAATACCGGACGCGGTTCCAGCATTTTGCCCAATTGTTGCAAAATTTAGCCCGAATGAGTGGATAACGAACTTGACACTGATTTTTACTTCGCTTTTTTTTAATTACAAACTTTTCCCACCATTGCCTGACTTTCTCTTTGTCACTCTACTGAAAAGCCTCGCTTTCCGGTTTGAAACGTAATTCGCATCCACTCAAGCGAGTAACGACCCGAGACTTGCGTGGAACGAGCCCGACAGACGCCAGCACCGGACCTCAAAACCTCGCTATTTCAAAAATGTGTGCTCAGATACTTCCATAGACAGACATAAGAATGAACAAGATGTTCCCGTTCGCGAAAGAACAGCAGTTTATGGAAAAATACAGTTTCAGCGCAATTCTTCTCCAGTACCGCCAGACGTTCGACATTTCGTAAGGTCACTTTGCAAAGCATTTCTTCCAAAATGCAGAAACACTGGGGCTGTGAAAGCTGCAGATTAAAACAAGAATTCTGAAAAGCACTGACCCTGTATCTACCTGCATGACGCAAGAAGTATTCAGTCGAGATAGCTTGGACGAACTTTTATTTTTGCGACAGAAAAACATTCAGCAAATGAGGAACACTATAAAAAACGAATTGTCGACAAGGACAAGGAAGCTTGAGCTGAATACTCTCGAGCGTATTCCTGAAACGAGCAGGCTGCGTGCCTGCAGCGATTACCACAGGAAGTCGCTGATGTCGCGCTTGCACTGGCTGTTCAACAGCACGGCAAGTCGAATCTCTCCACCATTCGCTCACTTGAAGCATTGTGCTCTGCGAAACCGCGCGCAACAGCTCAGGTAGAGATTGTTTTACAAAAAATCCGGAGCTGGCAGTCCGGGTTTGACCGCAAGAGCGCGGCGATTGCCGAGGCCGCAAAGCAGGGCCAGGAAGCGCCGAGCGGAAGTTTGGTCGTCTTAGCGGTTCCAGCACAAGGTAAACGCGAATGGCAATCGTCGCCAACGGCGACAGAACTGCTCTTTCATTAATATTTAAACGCACTTCCGTTTTGCCGTCGCTAGGCGAGGATTCCGCCCGTCCGCTCGAACTGTGAGCTCCGTGCTCAGCTTGGCCTCGTCCGACCAAAACGCAGTAAAGTTAAAATGCTTTGGAAAAGTGACGCGATGACGAAAAGCTCCGCTGAAATACCGCGGATTCAACGGAGCGATGTCGCGCGGTCGGAATTAGACACAAGCGTACAAAGTACCACTGTTCTCGCACAATTAATTTCTCAGCGCAACGTCTGAACGTTTGAAGGCATATATTATATGAACGCTACACCTGTCGACCCTTGGCGAGAAGCGTCGTTAATTCAAGGACGAACAACAAAGGACTGACGCTCAAGGCGAGAAACGGGACAAGGCCATGGCAAGAAAAGCGCTGAAAGTTTGTGGTTATCGTTGTTTTTCCGCTTTATCAACATAATAAAAAAACAAACAACACATAGCGTTTGCCCCTTGAACGCGGCCAACAATCTTGATTATCGATTCTGGTCCATCGCAGAACCGTCACTACTACTGCAAGACAAAAAAGCAAACGAAACTGCCATTGAATGCTCGAGTGCTGCCCTCAACAACAGATGAAACAAAACCACAAAGACGAAGCATTGCACATTGATTTCTACGAACCCAGACGTAAGAACAACGAGGCGAAGACGCCGAGGTCGAGGTTCTGCAGGACTTGGGTGCTTTGCCCTGGGGTGTAAAAGTTGTAAAATGAAATAAGTGGCAAAGCCGTGACACACGTTCACACTTTAGGCTTTTGCATGAACTGAAAGATATGTGCGTCGTTTTCATTTTTTTTGCATTAACAGCTGACTTCGCCAAAAAAACAGGCACGAGAAGGGTAACCTTCAATTTTGCGAAAAATACTTTAGTAATACTTTGAGGTATGCAAGAAATCGCCAATCGCAAATAAATAGGATAAGTTTTCGTTGCGTACAGTTTCGCACATGCAGAATTTCGTATGTTACGATGTACTGTACGGTTCTGTAGAAACCACAGCGGATCATCTTTAAGCTCGTTACTGTGTACAGTGCAAGATCATTGCAGGATAGAAGTACTGACTCATTTTTCCTTGTGGGAAACACTGTCACGCGCCAGTTCATGAAACCCTATGCGCAGCTGCAACGCAACAGTGGGAAAGGTCAACGCAACAGTGGGAGACCGGTCTTTCCATCGCTTCTATGTACGTCTTTACGGTGCTGCAACGAGCGCATGACGGGACAATACATTTTTTCGCTTGCGATCTTCCGTAGCCAATACATGGCGTGCCGTCTCTTACAANAAGAGGTATGCGAAATNCAGAGAAGAAAAAAGAAAAACGGCAACAAGATTTCGCGGTTTCACCAAACCTTTTGCAGACCGCAAAGGTGAATAATTTGCGGGCGTGTCGGCATTTAAACTTATGTTAATCACGCAGTGACGTCAGGAGGTCGGCCGAACGGTTCCTTCTTATCGCGTTCAAATGACTCTCGCGCGCGGAACAAGAGCCGGGATCGGCGCCGCCGCCGGCGGGAAAGTGGATCGCTGAGCTCTCTGTGTTCGGCGTTGGCGATCCTGACGACTGCTGGG
>JGI24022J15233_10003796_pt1 | contig 15242 bp, 5 predicted proteins | sample Ectturendosymbi2_FD_15233 | JGI IMG/M metagenome (IMG submission 15233)
TTTTTTACCTAGTATGGACAATGGACATCCACGACATCCAGAGATTCACTATCATTTCTTAACTTTTTTATGAGTTTTGGCTAGTGGGCCCCTCTACAGTAACCAGTGGGCCTCCTTCAGGTAAGTTTTGCCCCCTGGCTCAAACCTCTAGTTACGCCACTGGTTGGGGCCCAGATACTTAACGCAACATGAGAATATAACAAAGAGTTGTATACTTGTAACGCTAATCACAATTTTTCATACAAGTATTTTATTTGAAACAAATATATTTCATCACGGGGGGCCCCCTTGCAGCGGGGGGCCCGGGGAAATTGCCCCCATTTCTCCCTCCCTTAATCCGACCCTGTAGAGTTGTCTATTTATTTCTAAAATAAATAGTATCTGAAGTTGTACAACCATGCAGTTTGATGTATTGCTGCCCTTTACGTTTTTCTGAAATATAAACAGATTGCTGAGGATATTGTTCAATAAAAATAGATGAAGTAGCTATTTATTCAACAAGAACATACAAAAACATAAAAATTCAGTTACACACTAACTAATTTCTCTGTCCCAAATGAGCTCTCCTATCGAAAAATATTTGCACTACACCTCATATTTACATCGACTGAAAGGAATTTCTTTCAACTGAAAAATATGGCCAAATCGTCACGCATGATATAGCCTTGTGACACAATTCATGCCTCTAAAAATGAAACATTATAACATGAACGTTCTTTATTCATAAATCCACCAGTGGATAAGCAAGAGAGGTCTTGTTTTTTCTTGACGGTACTGTCTAATTTGTTTTGATTATCATGTTTATAGTGAAATGATGATAAGTTTACGAATGAAAAAACAATGCATTTAACACTTTTCAACTATATTTCGCTGCCATACTCGCGCCTCTCTTGTGAAACTATAATGCGCCCCTGTTTCACAACCCAGGCTCTGATGAGAATCGATAGATATTTTGACGACTACAAGTCGCAGATTAATAGGCTAGAAGGAATCCCCAGACTGCAAAGTGGGAAGAGAGATAGGAAGTAAAGCCTTATGGCAGGCGTTAGCAAACTTGTTCAATAGAAGAGTCATAGGCAGAAAACCAAAAACACCAGCGAGCCACAAAATCACTTTGAAGTGTCAAATACAGCTCGGTAAAGAATGCAGTTTTTACATAAAATGACCTACATCTAATCGTGCAGAGACCTTAGCAACTAACGTTACGAAATCGCGTAATACGTTGATAAATGAAGCAAACATTAAATGTGAGTCGACAAATCACCATCAATTTGAGCTATTGCTATTCCGCTATAGAACAGCCATACAAAACATGTCGTTAGCCGCTGTTTGCCCACCGTAGCCATAAAATAACGATGGGAGTGCTTGCTTCATCTCTATTCTCGGGTCACTTAACATATATTTACATGCTCCCTCAGGCCAGGTACCATCAGATCCATGAAATTGAAGAAGTATCTACTTACAGCATTTTAATAAAATGTAATTTTTGAAATTTCGTTCTTTGGATGCGCCCCTGTCCTGGATGCCCGGGGCCGTCGCCCCGTTCGCACCCTCTCTGCATGCCCCTGGTTAATAGAAATACAGATCATTAGCTGAATATCCTTATGATGGCGCAGTAATTTTAATGGCATCCTTAACGTTTCACCCTCATGTATCATATACTTAACCTACGGCACGAACAAGGTGTCACCATGGAAGATCGTTGATAACAAGTGAATGCAACAGCCCTGCTTAACCTTTACGTTCGGGTTTTACGCAAGTTTTTGTATTGAAAGATCTTCGCGCTGTAGAGCATTTCTACTTTTTTCTTTGGTCATACTGTTACATTATTTAGTAAATCTGTTGGAGCAACCACCAGAAACTTCCATCCACCTAATTTGCAATTAGACTTCTTCGTCTTGCCACAAAGGAATTCAGGCACTTTAGCCCACAAATGTCAAAAAGGTGTACAATTTGTGGGTATGGTGCAGTGACGAAATGTCGGTTACGCTTATATTCATTACGCTTGGCAGGGGATTGACCCAGGAATTTGTATCTGGAAAGCATTTATGCTCTTTTCTAGTCTTAACACGTTACCCTCGCTAAGAACTCCGACGTCTTCTTTGAGTGATGGACACAAGAAAACATTCAAGGACAATTTGCCGACATTTTAAAACAGCGACAAGGCGGTATTGGTCCTCAAGCATTTAACTACAAGGCAATAGGATTAGTGAAGCAAAGACAATGGCCAGAAAAGAAATATCTGCAAAAAGTATTTTTTAGCTATGTAGATATAAAAAAGCAGTCAAATGAAATTTTAAGCAGGTGGCACTTTTTCAGTTAGTTTTTAAGTTTACGACCATTTAATGTGTGTTTCAAAAGAACCGCAACCTTCTTCGCTTTTCACAGAGAACAAACAAAATTGCTTCCACATGAAATCAATATCACAGTACCCCTTGTTCATCCGTCCTGTGGTGGTTATTTTTATAACATGTTAGCGAGATATGCAATTGCCGAAATGTCACTTCGTCCAACACGTAGTTCGCGTGGCTTAAATGTTTACGAAAAATCAAGGCCGAGATGCAATAAACGTGTTTGTGTTCGCTATTTCTCAGGTTGCCCTTATTCCAGCAACTTGCAGTCGATTCTTTGTACTTTCTGTTTCCAAGTGTTGCAAGGATCTCTTCAATTTCTGTGTCTTGCTCAATTTTCCCTGAAGAGATAATAATGGCTAAGCCAGGTCATCGTGACTTTGGAAGAAACATATTCCGTTGACTTAATATGGTTGTATCAAAATAAATTAAAGCATTTCCTTCCAGACGTTATTCTTCAGTTGCTACGTTTCTGTATTCAAATCTTCTTGCTAAAACTTTGTACACTTATGTCTGTTCAATTTATCTTCACTCACTCCAACAACAAGACACTACAAAGGCGACGCAGTTAAACCTGCGCGCGAAGTGTGCATGTCAGAATCATCGCAAAGTTTTGAAGGCAGAGCGTGGCAGGCTGATACCTCCAAGGCTCAGCAGCGAACATAGACCTTTCAGTTCTCACTCCTTCCGCACAGATGTTAATGCCAAGCTCTTGCAGTGCTGGCACAACAGCAGTTGTACGAGTTACAACTTTACGAGCATTGTGGAACGAGCAAAGCCTACTTTGGTGATCAGAAGACAAATTCTGCATTTATTTTTAAAAAAGCCAACAACTAAATGGGTAGTTTGATATGTCTGGCTTTGTTTGAAGGTCCATGTAATGATGAATCTGCTGCAACTAATGTATATTCAGAAACTTATTGTACATTCAAGGTGATTAATGATTATTCGCCAAGTCGAAAGTCGTCCGCAAAAGCATTTGCTTACGAACAAGCTTACACAGCTAATGGCATTGTTTCTATCATACTTGCTTTTCCTACATTCCAACTAAAGTTAAGAGATGTTTTTGTGTTGCTTCACAGTTCATTGCCATAGATTCGTTTTAGTCTTTGCTCCACTTATTTAGCTGCAGTAGGTATGTATTTAAAATTTAAATATAAGCATAATATTTGAGTAATAGGCTTAGGAGGCAGGGTTGCAGGGAGAACAATAGTCCCCCAACTCTTTCGCTTTCTGGCAAAACTCATTTCAAACATGGAAAGATTTTTTTATCGACACGACATTCTGTTTAAATTTTTTTTGTCAATTTAACTCATTGTAGCATTAATGGGGATAAAAACTGCATTACCCTTGTGTGTACAGCTTTCTGACCAAATCAAATATCATGTTGTATCGCTAAATGCTTCATTGAAGGATGACGCTGGCATCCAGAGATAAGTGAAATCGTTGTACTGAGCAGCAAACAAGCTCAGAGGGACCTCTGCTCAGTGCTCACTTGCTGTAAAAACACCCTATTCTGTGCCTATTGTATGCCAATGTATGCTTGCCAATTGTGGAGCAAATACACACAGACTGGTATTAAACATTTACGAGTTGCCTAAAACAACACCTACCGAATAATGTATTACATACCTATAAATGTAACTGTCCGCCCGCACGCAAGTTGACCATAATTATGTCAGCACCTTTGATGCCTTGTTTAGAAACAATATGCATCGTTTTGTTCAACGATGTGCATCTTATAATGAAAATACCGGCCAAAGAAAAAGATGTGCATCTTCATCTAATTTTTTTATTAGATCATTTCAAAGGCCTGATGCGTTTTACAAATCTTAATTTTTCCTCCACTATGTAACGTTCCTGTATGACGGTGACCAACTGCAGTAGTTACTGATGCGTTGGTTGGGTGTTTGTGTTGTACCAGTATTGCCTTAGCGTAGCAACCAAAACCTTCCGTGTGCTGTATTTTCATGTGATTCCGCTATCACTCACAGCATGTTGACGATGTGTGCAAGACAAACATGTAAAAAAGTGAATATATATAACTGGTAAAATACCAACCGCAAAACCATGCTTTAAATTTAGTGAAAACAAACGATTGTCAGCCTGCCTCAAGTTAAAAATGTCTCGCAAAAACATTTGAAACCCTGATCAAAACAATTTACATGCTTGTGTGAGCCGCTTAAGCACCCCCAACCGATTTTTTTTGTTTTAGCCGTTTACTTCAAAGCCAGATGTTAGAAAGTCCCCATTTCTCTTCCACTGGCGGATTCCTTTTTGATGATGAGTGAATGCAGTTATAGCTAGTGGCCTGTTTCAGTGTTTGTCAGCTCTCAGTATTGACTGTGTTTGTCAACTAACACATGCTCTGTAATGCGCTATGATTAAACATTTTTGTGCTCTTGTGTTATTTGATTATCCTAGTGATATGGACCATGAGTCTGAAACAAATATATAAATAAATAAAATAAAAATAAAAAAATCAGATGAGTCGTTTTATTATATTGAGAAGATAAATTGTAAGTTTTTTTGAAAATCTACTTTTGGGACTTCAAATATTTTTTTCGGGAAAAATGCTAGAACACCTTATATTTTTGGCACCTACACCTATGATTTAAGTGATGCAATAATGCCCAGCCATGCTCATTCGCAGCAAGAAGAGCAATATCGATGATAACCCCAAAGCGTGCAAATTTAGATGAAATGCTTCAACATCTGCATGATTTTTCAAGGACTTTGGCGCTGATTTTGAACAAGCTTTCAAATGCTTGCAACTTTGCCGTCAGGTACTAAAAAATAAACCGCTTTTATCGCTGACATGTATTGCATCAACTGGCGTGGTGAGCCAGCAGGCGTAAACATGGGTGAAAAAAGTTACTCAAATTAGCTCTCATTGTTGCTGGCCAAGCTCAGGCAAATCATCAAAGTTCAGGCAAAAACGGGCCAGTGTAAAAATATTTTCCACTTGCATTACTCAAAAGATAGGAGCATACAATCGCCATATTTTACGATTTGACCCAGGCGTAAAGATATAGTGCATGTTGTTTGTGTTGCCATCACACTACGGAATACTATTTTGATTTTACCAAACCTTTTCTCGATAAAGGCTCTGCCGAGGTAAACCTATCCAGCCCGATCAAACTTTTAAAAAGTTGCTTTGAAACTAGAGCAACATTTTCCAGTAGATACTGTTCAAGCAAGGTTGTCCTGGAAGCCAAATGTCGAAAAATACAAAATCAAAATTTTCCAAAATCCTATGGGCATAGAGGAAAATTTTTTATAGTTTAGAACCCACCAAATTTGTGTAATAAGTTTTATTTTTTGTCTAGTTTTTGAAAACCAGAGTTTTAACAATTTAATGTGCCGCTACTTCTTTATTTCACAGTGTTCCGTGTTTGTTTGTTTTCTAACTATGCTTATTTGATCTCCAACTGTAGTTCTGCAACATTTTTCAAAAAGTGATAAACGGGATTGGTTGACTAGATGACCGCCACGGTCCTTCACCAATCCTATGTGACATAGTGCCACTCCTTGTTTACAGTGATTAGCTACTATGTCATTGTACTTTCATTGGCTCTAATGCTCACTGACATCTGGTTTGCTCATTGCGCGATGGCTTTTTGTGTTGCTTCTGTTTATTACCTGAGTCATATGAAACACTAAACCAGTGAATCAGTCAATCAATCAATGAATTTCTTTCTGTACCATTAACTAATCAGAAACAACTAAAAAACGTACTTACACTTTAGAGTTTAGACCAGGGGTGCACAACTTGCGGCCGTACGGCCGCATGTTGCCTTCGATAAAAACTGATGCGGCCGTGCACATGATGATGTAATTTAAAATATAGAAGTTATGGTGGCGGTGCATTATTGAAAACTCTTTGTCTGCTGCATGATCGACAATCTGCCAAGTCAATGCCAGTTTTTTAATGTTAAGACTTGTTGCCATAGTTCTCATAACCATTAATCAGGCACGCAAGGTTGAGAAAGGGGCAAGCAACAGAGACGCTTCTACTGGGTAATCTAATGATTGTCCACAGCATTGCATATTCGGCAAAAATGAATAAAATAAGCTTCCGCAGCTCACAAATTTTAAGCAAGTTTTAAAGTTTCATTGCAACTTGAAATTTTGATTTAACAAATTTTTTGAACCACTATCTCTGATTTGAAAGAAAATCTATACTTTTCATTTCCAATACAGTTTTAGTTTAGCACAGTAATGATCTTTGGACAGTATTTTCTTGGCCCAATGTCCAGTACAAATTTTCATAACCATAGAGGCAAGGCTGTCAAACCAAACAGTGCGAAAATTTAGAAATCCTTGATAAAAATATGAAAAAAGTTTTGGGATTTTTAGATTGTTTAAAAAACTTGAAATGCTACATTTTCGCTTTCTGTAGACGATAATGAGTGAAACGAGAATAATATGACTACTTTCACTTTTTGACAAGTTGGTAGAACAACAATGCAAAAATTTTTGTACTACATTCGAAAAAAGAATTGCAAAAAGGTGGTAAAATTTGCGCAAAATTTTTCCGCCTTCCTAATTACTTTTGCTCCTCTACAACTGTGCAACTCTCGATTTTTTGTTCTGAAAGATAAGATCCTTTGTCAATTCTTCGGAATTCGACGCGTTTAGAGAAGATCTTAGAGTGGCGCGCCAAGCAGCTCAATGATACAATATTTAGATAGCATGATCTGCATCAGACAAGGATGTTGAAAAGACAATTTGTCTACGGCTCAGTATCGAATACCACATTTCTATTAGCACCGAAAACAATGGGCCACTACTAAGAGCGAGAGACAAATGTGTTGTAAACCCTCATTTTGTGTTTTAAGATGCTGTTCCTGACATCGCTAAAGCAGACGTGCCAACTTACGAGCTAAAGCATTTTTTCACTGAGCTTCAAAAATTTGCATCAATGGTTCTCAATTCTTTTCTGGCAACTTTACCAATAGAAGAACAGATTTTCAATCAAATTTCAGCATTCGTTATTTTTTGTGCTTCACCCTTGTGAGCCATGAAACAATTTGAGAGCAAATCGTCTTCTGTTAGCTTATGCCCATAATATTACAGAACAATCAATGGAAACAAACGACATTTCGCAAACGTTCTGCTGATCACGCTGCAGTCAGAAGCAATGATCAGCAATAATTTTTCGTGTTTCAAACAAACAGCATTCGTGCTTGTGTTACCTCTTCAGTGGGCGCGCGCCCAAGCGACCTTTCATGGGGTGGCGTTAGAAAAGCACACATTTCGTCTTATCTCGGACACGTTCAACACACAAACTGCTAAATCGGATACACTTCGCTCATCAAGCGCTATATCACACAGATACAAGCCACCAACTGCTATAGCGGACAGATACAACTCGCAAAAGTGTTCTTATTTAGCAATCAAGTATAAATAACGCCGAAATGTGAAAACGTAGGCAACGTAGATTGACTGAGAAACCGCCATGCGAAAAAGGGCCACGCCACGCTTAAAAGCTATATATGCTTTAACGGCTACATCAGCACTCTTCGTGACTTATATCTGTCAGATTGAGCCGTTTATGTGTTATATCTCTTCGATATAATGTTCTGTGTGCTAAATGTGTCCGATTTAGCAAGTTACGTGTTAAGTGTGTCAAATATAACACGATAGTATTTTTTTTACAAGTGGCGCCCCATAACCTTTGTAAAGATATGTTTGTTATTGTGACAGAGACGTCGTCAGCGTAAATTCTCTCCGATCTAAATCCTGGAGCAAGTTTATTGATTTATTTTAACCAAACAAAGATGCGAGTTAGCGACTGTACACAGGAAAAACATTTGCTTTTTGCAAGTGAATAAATAGCAGTTTGCAAGTAACTAAAACAAAATAAGAGAGTTTCCTTGTCTGCTTAGAGACAAACAAAGCACTTGGCAGTTTGACACATGTCTTCAATATCCGTGAAGGAATGAAGTGCTACCACCGCTGGAGAGTTTAGAAGAACGAATTTTCTATGACATCCAGTTGAATTGGAGGATATAAGGCCAATGGTTTGAAACTTAAATTGTATGAAGTGAAACGGAATGCCTGCCAGTCTTTGTGAATCAGATGTTGTAAGCAGCAGAGTGGAGCAAAGAAACAGTAGGGTACTGTTCGTTGATGAAAATAAACAAGTTCTCACTCATAAACGGCATTTCCAATCCCAAAAAAGTGATGGTTGCGATTCCTCGTGGTAACGCTAAACACGGCGAGAAGAGAATGACGTTTCCACGATTTTTGCTGGCACTACACAACTTAGACGCACATTTCTGAATGTTAATCGATCAGGTGAAACCTATAGTTGCATTTTACATAAAACAGCATTTTATTATATATGTCTCTGCTTGTTTCCATTGAGTATTATACGTTCACAGGCGGTCGATGGCGCAATCCAATTACAATTGATTACTAACCTATTGTGATAGATGTAGGTATGAGGAATATATCAAAAATCACTTAATCACTTCACAAATTTCATTACCACCAGCGAACAATTATTGCTGCCCAGCTTTGCATCCACGATGGCAAAATTGTTCATCTGATCTGCGTTTTGGTCTAACCAAAGTTTTTCGCAGTGCCCGCTCGGACTAAGATGATATAGCGTAGAGGCAAATACTGTATAACTGATTTTTGCCTGAATGGACCAATTTCAGAAAGGAAATGTGCGAGTCGCATCCATTAAACGTTACAATCGGTGCAAGTGGATGGGAATCATTTCTGCAATATTCGCCATTATGACCATAGGTTTCGTCATACCAGGTACGTATGAAGAGTGGCAGAGCTAGAAAGTTTGCCAGATCGGTTCGGACCAGTCCCGTCGCCACGGGCGGCTTTGGTGGGCTTAGCCCTCCCAAAAAATCTCCAAGACTCCCAAAATGAAATATGACACACTATAAGTTGGTGGAATTTTTGTGAAATTTGAATGTCAAGGCCCCCTCCACCAACATAAAGCCCCCCCGCACAAATTTAAAGCCCCCCTATTGACGGCTTTCTGGCGAAGGTTCTGGTTCGGGCTATGGAAGGCGTAAAGCAAGGGTCAGAAATACTTTCTGTTTGAAAAGCGCATAATGAATTTCATTATGTGAGCATGATTGGCAGAACAACATTGCTCGTATAGTTACGCAAGTCATATAAAGATAACAAAATTATGAAAGCACTAAGCTGCATTACAGTAATTTGTTTGCTTTATGTGGTGTGTATTGTTTTTGCGGAGTTTTTGCGTCGTTCTCCAAGTTTACTCTTTGTGAAAAGTTCAGTTTAGTTATACTCATTTTAAGTACTCCTCTCGGGGCGACACGAGTGGTCTGCGGCGCCCATATCCGCTTGCTTGCCCCCTGGGCCACGCGTCTACTTTCGCAGTGGATACCGCATTGGTGGCGAGTCGTTGGCAGCACTGCACGTGAACCATTTCCTTCCACCCACCCACTAAAGCTGGGTTTATATTAGGGAGTTTTCACGCGGAGAACCGCGCGGCAGTCTTGTATATTTAACGTCGCCGTGTGCTCTGCTGCGGTGCATTGCGAAGTCATGCGAATCGAGGCGGGTCCGATCGCGCGAAGAGCGAAAATTACGCGCGGAAATGAGCTGCCGGACGAAAGCTTCTAGTCTAGTGACTAGCCCCTTGCAAGTGCCAGATATTTAGAGGGCTTTACTTCAAAATAATCCTGGGCTATGTGTGTTGTTCATTAAGGGTTTGGATTAATTTGGATCAGTATAAACTTTTGGTGCTTTACTTTAAAAAAAATCGGAATGTTTGTTGTTTGATATGGGTATGGATTGATATGGTCAGTAGTGAAAGTTAGTTTTGTCACGAATGGTCACTCATGAGAAATAACTATTTTACTATTTGAGAATGTTTCATGACTTAACTTGTCTTCATGCATATTATGAAATGGGTATCTGCAAATTATATCCAATCCTTACACATTCACTTCCACATATCACTTCCTTTGCCTCAAATCTAAAACATGAAAGTTTAAATTTTAGCTACCCTAAAAATTCATTCATTATGAAACTATCAGTAGCATTAAAAACTTATCATTACGCAATACGAACCTAATCAGGGAATTCACCAAGTGAGCCTAGGGTAAATTAAACATTCAAATGTTGTTGAACCAACCAGCCTCCTAAGCCAGTGGTTCCCAAACTGTGACACACGTGTCCAGTTTTAACAGGTTGTCCTTAAAAAAATATTTACTACACATCGCTAACTCTTCTGTAACAGCTTATTAAATTCGATTCTTGTGTAGGCCTATGCATCCATTCTGCATGTAAAGATGCAGTTGTTAGTAAACAGGCAAATAGCCCACTATTTACTTATTAACCTGCAGCAAAACATATGTAGTTTCAGTGAAACACAACTTTTAAAATGTCAGTTGTCAACATCAGCAGCACTGCCCACAATAATTGCTATCTTGGCCGCCTTGCTCAAAGCCAAGAGCAGCTCAAGCGGTTAAACTCCCGTGGGATGGCACTGCCCGGGGGACAGCAATCGGAATCCGTGAGTAACGCGCTTCTCGTGCGTGCAGTGTAAACGGGCAAACGGAGTATCTGCCGCAGCCGCTTCGTTTCCGCGCGTAACTAAGTTTACGTGTAAACCCAGCTTATGGCCGAGCGACAGTTTGGACAGGCCGCAGGCACTGCCAAACCTTCGGTATGACCCGACCGGGAATCGAATCTAGCCTACGCACTTTGGTTGCACGTGTTCAACCAGTGCCACTTACTCTGTTAAAAATAACTATGAAAATAAACAGCTTTTACTCTCGCACGCCTCATCATGGTGCCACACAAAAATGGATAACATTGCCCAATTTTGTTCATCGCTAGTTTGGCTCTCTCAACGCCTAATCATGAGTGAATGAAACTCTGTTTTAACGACTGTAGTCTATGCTCCAAAAAAATAAAGATTATTAACTGCCTTGCTGTGGTCGCAGGTATTAAGGAGATTGTAGACTGTAGAGGCTTAAATCGATGAAACTTGACGGTTCACTAAATCAAAAAGAAGTTTTGCAAAGACATTAGTTCGGAGTCTTGCAAATAACTGTGACCGACAGACGCCACTTTTTCTTTTTGCGCAACCGCAGAGGTCACTTTTGAAAATATAAACAACCTTTGCCACAAGCACAGTTTGAAGTTTAAAGAAGATCACTTCTTGCATTTTACGACGCCTACAAGAGGAATGCGAGGGGTTGATACCAAAAACTAGGCTACTTCAATCACTGTAAGCAACATTTCAAATTTTAAGCTTAATCTGACTTGGCAAAGAATTTTGAAAGACTATGAGCTGAATGCCGAACAATGCGTTTTTCTGGAGCTTGCTAAGCTTTGATGAATAGCATATCCTGTGCGGTTTTCTATAAGATTACAAAAAACATTTTTAAAAGGTGTGATTAAGGATGCGCATGATATTAGAGCATTTTCAGTAGTACAGAATGCCTGCTGCTGCAAAACCGTGACTTAAATGGGATTTGAACAAATGGTTGCTGAGTGATGAATGTTGCAGTTGACTGCCTTGAATTACTGAGGAAAACACAAAAGAAAGATGGCAATTCGGGGCATTAACTAACAGGAAAGCAACCAACAATAGAGATCCATCACAGACTTCACTCTACTACCACTAAGTTGCACTATCATTATATAGAAATAAGTGAACTACGATAATTCGCTTGTGGTGACTATCACAGTGACTTGGTACTCATGGGCACCATCTAGCGGTGACCATTTATTTACATGTGGCGCCATCTACTGACCGCCACATAAGTTATAAATAACAACAGGATTTTTGGATATTTTGTCTCTCCTAAGAGCTATTACCGCAGTAAAAATGTTGCATCTACACGATACTAAAAAACGCGATATGGGTAGTGCTGTAGCATTTCGCAGGGTTCTCGCACGTTACGAACATTGATGTCTGAATTACATTACCACGAGCGATGCATTAATCGCAGGTGGAACAACTGGCTTTTATATGAAACAACCGGACTATGTTTGATGACAAATGTGGGCGAATGGGACAAAATGCTCTTCTGTTTTAAGTGGGATGTGTTATTCTTTACAAGTTAGGTTTCGCTGTTTCAGATTGAAAAAACGTTCAGTCGCCGCCATGTTTGTGAAGCAAAAATATTGTTAGTATAAAGCAGTGTCATCTGTCGTAGTGTCACACGCTCTGCGAAATTGCGCAAGCAAGGGAGTCGAAATTCAGAAAGTCTTTCTGCTATTTCAAAAGGGAGCGTCTGGACAAGGACGTTTATTTGAGATGTACACGTCACGTGTAGTGCATACAGTCGAGGTGCTCGTAGAACATTGGTGCTCTATCGAAAATATTTCAAATCAAAAAATTACCGCACAAAACTTAGCGGCGCAAGGATCTGAAAGCGCGGGGCCCTTGGTCACAGCCTGAGCCTATATACGTTTAAACTCCAACAAACCCGGAGAAAATAAGCTAGGATAACGTCACTCTTTCACTCAGGTCTATAAACTCTACATTGCATCGACATGCTGTCAAAGTTTTTCATAAAATTGCGCAGATTCTAGTGTTTCGTTGAAACCTGTAATCGATGCTTTGCTAGCTAGAACTTGGGTAGTGAAAGACAGAAGTCACTGTTTCCAGTGATCTCGAGGTGCTCGTTACCTTGCAAATCAAAATATTTTAATTTTTTTAATTGACCCACAACGACCAAAGCGTAGCAAAGAAATTCGAGCTCATTTGATCAAGCAAAGGCATTGATTTCACTCTGAAAACAGTTTTGTTGAAAATATTGGCAATAGAACTTTACTGCCCAAACTAAGCATTTTAAATTGCGGTAAAACTTTCGAATGTCTTTTCAGAAAAATCCTCTGCCGTAGACCTCAGTGGCTTCGTCGTATGTTGTTATTGCCATCATGGCTAGATCAAGACTCGATAGTTTTAGAAAAGAACTTCTCGGTTAGTTCGTTATGCCGTTCGGGCAAAATAAAGCGGGAACACGACTTTTAAAACCTTGGGTGTAGCCGAAAGGAATTTTCTAGAAGAAAGGTGCTTTCTTTCCTCGCATTTCGCTGAATTTCAACATAACACGATATCATACTCGAATCATGCTGCAAAAATGACGGTAAGACATAGGCGCCAGTGATCATAACTGTTCTCACGCAAACCCGACGAAGTCAACGATTGCGATTGGTCGACCGAATCTCTCGTTTCCTGCTACATGCGACTTTCAGTTAATGGAAAGGACAGATGACGAGTTTCACGTGCAGAGGCATAACTCATGCAGTGATAGATTTACGCCTAGGCCAAATATGCCATGACGTAGAGCCCCGCGCTTTGGGGGCCCTGAGCAAGTGCTTTTTATGACGACCCATTACTGACTCAAAATTGCGAATCGTGCAGAGGAATAACTTCCCAATTTACTTAGGAACGAGCAAAAAGGCAACCGCCTAGAATCTAGATCAGTGATGTCCAACCGAAATGCCTTACTGGGTCAAAAAGTATGCAAATATCTTTATGAGCGCCGCACACTGCATGACTTACTTATATTTTAGCAAACCGCTAACCAAAATTTAGTTTAAAGCTACGAAAAGCATTCGAATACAATGATAACGACTGTATTAGTACTTTCAATCACTCCCAAACTGTGATGCCATAGGAAAGTTTAGTGCTATTGGAGAAATAAGGACAGTTACATATCAGTTTAGTGCAGAGAAATACGTGAGTAGAAATCAGAAAAGTAGAAATCAGTTATACACCGAGGTGTCATTGGACATGTGGAATCTACCAGCGCATAGTACATGATAAACAGGAATTGAAACCATAGCATCGAAAATGTCCCATTTAAGATTATCAAAATAAAGACAGATTGTCACTGTATTCTCCATACACAATAATGAAAAGCGTACTGGGCCGCACAAACTTTCGACTGGCCCGCGGGTTGCTGATCTAGATTCTTATCAACAGAATCGCAAGATAATAATAGGGCTTGTTTCGCAATATAATAATGGCAATATTGCTTTTCATCGGCATTCTGCAGTGGATGACTAATGCGAGAGAGATGCACGCTGTTTGTATGAAAGTGTTTACAAGAAAATAACGAAAAAGAAAAAACAGGACATAAGATATGCAAAAATGTGTTTTTTTGCATGTGACAAGCTCGATTCCCTGTCCTAATTAGAGAACAATGCTTCGGCAATGCATGATGTTAGTCGCGAGGAAAGTGATCTGTTCCAGCAAGATCTTTGTGCGAAAGAAAAATCTGAAAGAGAGCATAGAACATTTAACAGTATGAAGTTTGGAGGTAATAAAGATTTTGCGTACGAGACTAATCTGGAGGGATAAGGATAACTGCAGCAGGAAATGAACGAAATTCTTTTGCTGTTGGGAAGCTGATTTCTTTTTCTGAGAATTCAATCGAGTGGAGAAACATTAGTGCAGACTCACGCAAGTACTTTTCAGAGAATAGGCTTGAACATTAAGAAGCTTTTAGACTCACTGAATCTTAGAACCTCGGTCAGGACCTACCATGATGGCAGGACAAAATACTCAGAAATTTTTAGAACACCTATTAATAAGGCACGGGTGAGGTGAAAGTGGCTTGAGTCGACTGGTTTAATTATTTGCTCTGCTTGCTAGCTTTTTTCCTCCTGCCATGTATCACTAACAGTCGGATTTAACGAAATGCATCTTGGCATTTTTATGCGTGTTTGGTCGACAAACTAAGCGACTTTATAAAAATTGGGCTGCCCAGATACAAAATGAACAAGATTACTGGAGAAATGTATTGTACAGAGTTGTTTCAGGAAACATTTCGACGAAGTTCGAAAAGCAGATCACGTCTGCCGTGAAACGCTGCTTCTTTTCCGTTGAACCACGTGTTGTTTTTACGACCAGACAGCTCTTACCAG
>JGI24022J15233_10003799_pt1 | contig 15233 bp, 6 predicted proteins | sample Ectturendosymbi2_FD_15233 | JGI IMG/M metagenome (IMG submission 15233)
GTCACACATACGCAATATACACAAAGCGGTCATGCGATGCCTTCGTAGATCGGCGTTCGTTGGTTGGAACGTACAGTTGCTTGCCAACCACGCAAAACAAGTTTCTAAGCAGCAAAACTTTGCAAGTTATCTGACGCAAGCAACAGTGTTAGCGTTGCAACGATACAGATTTGACTCAGCAAACGTTCTGTCACGAGATTTTGCGTTTCCTTTCAAGACGATGGACGACTTCCTCAACGGGTTTCCACAGGCAGCCTTGATATTATTTTTATTACACACTGTAATAATTGTGAAGGCGAGCAGCATTCAACTGCCGCCAAGTCCAACCTCAGCACAAGTGAATCTTTGGCGACTCCGCAAACGAAACGCGACATATTTCGGACAAATCCGGACAATCCGCAGGCCACTGCGCAAGCAAAACCTTAGTTTCAGGCGAGATTTCCCCACCTCTGGCGTCAGTAGTAATCTCAATATGCTGTGGCGCTGAAAACGAATCGCCAGGTGAACCAGCGTGTGTCCGACATCGAACGCCGACGGTCGATTGAGAAGATGGATTTCTTCAGCGGTCAGTGTGCGTGCGATGTTGCCTCCATGACTTAGATATGCGTCGACCGCTTCTGCGTTGCCATCCACCACGCCTAAGAATGCAGCGTGAATTGGCAGATACTGTCTAAAATGCCTGGTGACAAACCAGAAGAAAAAATCCTCCTGCCTGCCGTCTTCAGGGGCAAGACATTAGCTTTGTTTTAATGCTTGACCCTCTCAAAACACTATTACCAAATTCTGAATACCAAAACGGCTGTCCAATACAATGTGAAACATATGTTGATATGAAGCAAAAAGTCAACAGCTACCAGACCTGCTCTGCTCATAGAATGCTGCATCAGCCCAATTCAGAAGACTACTCTCCAACAACCACAAAGCAAATTTTGATCCCAACTAATTCAACCAAGATGTCACATCAGCGGATTCAGGGACCAACTTTAAGGGGTGAGACAATATTTTTTGTCTCTTCAATTTTTGTAATAAAAAATAATATTGCCAAAGAATTTGTGAAATCCAACGATGCAAGGTGCCATGTGGTTGACAAAATTTAAATAATATCCCGACATACATGACAAACAACCAGTGTTCACTCTAAGGTGCACAACTGCGCAATATCACCAGACCCTTTGTGCAGTGAAATCTCATTCTCACACACTTATAACATTCCTAATTTAATATCGTACCTATATTGCATTGCGCCTTGTAATGCTTGCAACGCTTCACTGACTGTGTGTGTGTACATGGTTGCGCAATTGCATGCACACTCAAACAACGGTATGATTTAGGCGTACTTCTAGCTCATTGTAGGGTGCAGTCATGCCAGTTAATGGAATAGATACATGTTCATAATTTCAACTTTTTTTTGTAAAGAATAATTGAAGTGGTGTGTTTGTTTTATCTACTTAGACAAAGAACTCTTCAAGGGCCAATACTAAAACTTTATGCAGCTAGTCTTGAAGCAAATACCTAGTAATCACTGTCAAGCACTAGCACGGTACTCACGGGCATAGCCATGGCCCCCAAAATGTGGTATATATATAATTTCCATAATTTGCCAATTTCACAAAAAGGTCATACTACAGTTGAGTGAACATGGTGACGTCATCAAAATGCAAACAATAATATCATATTTGTGTGATATGCATAATAACATGCACATCACACAAAGTTTATCCCTCCCAAAGTTTTCTAGCAAACTAAGTCCCTGAGCAGATTAAAAATTTTAGAAACAGTCACCCTGGCCAGTTGCTCCTAACAAAAGTTTAGCAAAATCCTCATGTCAATTGCTTTCATGAATATGAATAATAAGTTATTACCAATGGCTATTCACCCATGGAACACATTTATACAAACAAAATTTTTGCAAGCATTATGAACATTTTGTTCATAATGTCACCAGTATGTTTTTGTGTACTACTTGCATAATTTGAAACAAGAGAACTCTTCTATATTTTTCTTCTATATTTATTTTAAGGAGTGGACATATATTTGTGCAAAACTGTGCTTGTCTGTAAACGTGAAACATATCAGCTAATTCTGTAAAAGTTCGAATCATACCAGGAAAAATGACTTTTCATTGCAAAATTGTATTGCCTAAATCTTTTGGGTGGTAGAAGTTGAAAACAATTCTCATAATTGGTTATCTTGTTCGATGTCATATGAACAGCTTATTTTAGTTTTTTTATTACCATCATCAGATACTAGTGGAGAAAAGCTGTGCTGACATACCAGAGCTCTGCAAGAGCATTAAACATGGCAGGACTGCATCAAACACATATGCAAACTGGATAAAGATTGTTCCATCAATATAAGAATAGCAACATTTAATTCAGCAGGCACCTTTACAAATTTAATACATTTTGTAGTCAATAACTTATACTAATACCATCACCTATGCATGCTTTGATAAACAACCAATTCATGTTTCGAGCCCGATTCTTGTATGACCGATTGTCCACGTTATCCAGGCGTCCTGCTGAGTACAAATGACTTGAAGAACTGCTGCGTGACAGGCCACAACCAGCTGAATTGTTTTGGCGACTGCTGCAAGGTATCATTCTTGATGAGCATGCCTGAAAGCAATATGGTGCACTGTTGCTTATGGTACAACTGCAACAACTCTCAATGACACGTGAAATTGCTAAACAATATGTTCTCCACACCTACCTGCGTAACCTTGAAAATTTCAGGTGATGAGCAAGAACGTTTTTAGTTTGGTATTCAGCAACACTTTTCTAAGCCTAAGCTACAACACTTTTTTCAAAACAATGAGGTCCTGACAGTTGTTACGTGTGACAGGATCTAACTTTTTTGTACTCATATTTATGCAAAGAAAATTTCCACATATGATTTTCATACCTATACGCATCATCTCTGAAAATTTGAAGTAATTCTAACCAAAACCTTCAGAGTGAGGTACTTTCGGTCATAACTACAGCTGGGCGTAGGCTACAAAACTTTATCCTATTCAGAAGGGTTGAGCAATTGTTCTGTAAAGCACGATAACTAAACGTTTTGCAACCAAAATGTACAAGAATGTTTTTCTCATCGTTATGCATTTTTCCTAAAAATTTGAGTTCAACAACATTGCGAGTTACTCATTTTTTATCGAGCAAACGGACTTTGTTCCCAATGCATCGGATTGCTGTTGCTGCGCGTGGCTTTTTTAGGTAAACACAGTGCCACTAAAATTTGAAAAACTGCTGCTGAATCTCTATGAAAGCTGCTGAATCTCTATGAAAGCTAAGTCGAAACAAAACTATTACACTATAGCAAGGTCAAGTTCTTTGAGTATGCCCTGCCCACCACAATTGCCTATCACACCTGATAGCTTCAAGTAGGGGGCCTGACTGATATTTTTTTATATTTTGGTTGCCAGTAACCAATGCTGATATTTTTACAATACTCAAACCATAATTCAAAGACATTACAATGCATTAAACCAATTAAAGAAATTGAGAAAGCTCACAACTAAAGAAATACACAAAAAAAATACATTTTTCAAAAATACTGATTTGATAATCAAAATTTAAACTTTTAAGTTACGATTCAGGAACAGGTTAAGCATTGTCTCCTTGCAATGAACATCTTTTGTCATCATAGACAAACCCAGCAGTTTTGAAAACTCATTCATTGGGTACTGAATTTGAAANTGCTAATAGGGGCGATATGTGGAAGGAATTTTGTCAATAGGATANAGCACCAACATCATTATTGGCCAAAATATATCAGCATCATGATGTGTAACAGTCATNCTCTAGTTTCTAGGCCAGTGGTTCTCCAACTGTGTGCCGTGAGAGATTCTCAGGTGTGCCANGGAACTTTTTGGAATTTTTNAAACTAACGAATTCATATACAATTAGGCATGCAGGTAAGCATGCGAGACTTGAATGNACACCATCCATTACATAACTGATATGGTATTTGCCTANTAACTTGCTGTAGTAAGGGTGAGTTTCGCGTTATAATTGCTATGTAGTAATATATTTTGAAACAAGACGCCCAGCCTTCCACCATGTTGACTTCATTGCTGAGCTAGGCTAACAGGAAAGCAGCTGTATTTAGTCTGATTAAAATGATATAATGATAAGCCTTTCAGAAATGTTTAGTTACGTTTATTTGGGCAGTTAATCCATTTGGAATCAGTGAATCAAGCAATCTTTCTGCCGAAGAAGCGCAGCTGACTGATTTTGGAAATGACCTGTTTTTTCATGCTTGCTTTTCCCAAAACAGCTTGGACAAGTTTTGGCTATCTGCATACAAATCTTATTCAATGATTGGTGTGAAAGACATAAAAATCATCTTGCCATTTGCATCTTCATGGCTCTGTAAATATGGATTTTCTGCTCTGAATGAAATTAAAAGCAAAAAACAAGAGGGATCTTAGAATTGACGACGGAATTCGGGTGTGCTTGGCAACGACAGAGTCTCTTTTCCATCTTATTTGTTCCCAAAAACAGCCATACCGATTGCATATTCACATTAATTTCTTTAATAAAACCTTGTTTTGTAGTAAGTGTGCCGCAAATTTGTTTGTTTTCTTAGTGTGCCGCAAACTGAAAAAGTTTGAGAATTACTGTTCCAGGCACATTCTATTTCATAAAGACTTGAATGATTTTAAGATCTTACAAACAGTTTGTCCTGTCCACATTCCTAAAATATCAGACTGCAGTTGTATCTAGAAACATTTAGGCTCTTTCAGATGCGTCATATCCTACAAAGACAAGTACTGTTTAACTCAGTGCATGCATTTGCAATTGCAACACATTAAACTACAGAAAAATTAGGTTCATGAAAACATGCCTGCATCTTCTAACACAGGGTTCCCAACCTTTTTCTTACCATGTACCCCTTCAGCATTCCGACAAATCAGCATGTACCCCTACAGCATTCCAACAGGTAAGGATGGAACCCTTCAGATTTTTGATAGATGAACATGTACCCCTAAAACTCCTTATGACGAAATATTTTCTCATGATTTTTCACAGATATATTTAACAATAAGCATATAATGACTATTGAAAATAATATTAAGTGATATGTGTACAAATATTTGAAAATAAACAACATATAAATATATTTTTACCTTCTATTGCTAACTTTAAATGTACCTCTTTGGATAGGCAAATGTACCCCAGCTTGGGAACCCTTGTTCTAACATGTATTCTATGCCAAAGAATCAAGTTAACAAACTAGGTGTATCAAAACAGCAGAGGTGGCCGGAGTCACTTTTTCAGACTCCGACTCTGCTCCTGTTCCAAAATTTTTGAATCCAGTTCCAGATCTGGGTCTGGCAATTTTTTGATTTGAGAATACGGCACCTGTTCAGACTCTGGCTACAATCATCGATCCAACCGTAATTGACCCATGTTTTTGCTTAAGAATTGACCATACAGACTCTTGCTACTGGCAAAATTGAAAAGTGACTCCGGATCCGGGTCTGAAAGAAAAATGCAGAATCGTGCAGGAGTCAACTCTTGCACTCCGGATCCGGTACCACCTCTACAAAATAGCAGCAGATTTAAATCTAATTTTCTAGTTTTTTCCAAATTTTGTGTGGCTGATCAAACTCTTATTCACATCAAAAAAAGGTTAAGACCAAACCGCAGGATACTATATACCTGATTATCAATAACTTGGCGACGTCTTCGACTTGATCGAGTCTGATGAGCTCCAGAAGCATCAACATCATCTCTGGGTGAGTGTGAACGAGATGATGATGAACTTGAAGATCTTGAAATGTTTTTTGGGTGGTGTACTTCAGCAGTCAAAAAATTATCCAGCTGTGCAATCTCTGCTGATTCACGTTGTGCACATGTGTTCAACACTGACGAAACACCAACTTCTTTTGATTTGTGTAAGTAAGCTTCTTGTTCCCTAAACTCATCATTTGTGCTATGTCTTGCATCAATTAATGCAATATTTTCCAGAGCAGCATTGGACTGTCTGTCAATAGCATTACACCGATCAGTTCGGCACACAGTACAATACTTGGAAGCATTCCAGTTTTCGTAAGTGCATATGGGACATGCCCACTTCTGAGGTTGTTCATTAGTTATCCGAGGCTTACCCAAGTTGGCATCAACCAGTTCAGGTTTAATGCTGTGACACTGAAAACATTGTGTTGCTGCATGCAAGTTTTCATGAGTACAAACAGAACAAAACCACCTTTGCACTTTTTCAGTGTCTTTGTTGTCAGCAGCTAATGACGTTTGTGGCTTATCTTCACATTTCACAGAAGCACATTCTACTTCAAAAGAGTTCGTTTTTGAGGAGTTGACTTTGCTGCTGGCAGCTGGTGGACATATGATGAGAGCTGACTCATTGTTGTTGATCTGTGGATTCTTGTGTGTCAAAACACCATTCTCTGAAGCGGTCGCTGGAGGCAAGTGTATCAAAGCAGAATCACGTGGGTGCAAGCAAAGAGCACACTTAACAGATGCTAGGTAGTTATCATAAGTACATTGAGGACAGGGCCATTTTTTCTCCTGTTCATTCATTGCTTGAACAACCTGATACCAAGGAAATACCACACACCGTAATAAAAAATGTGAGCATATCTGATGACGTTGATATTCATCATATTGGTAGCCAAGATATAAAACGCCAAATCACCTTTATAATTTTTTTTCTACTTTAAAGTAATAAACAAATGTAATGTGGTAAAGCATGGAATGAGTAATGCGGCCAGGCTACAATTAATAGAGCTCAACCAATAAGGCTTTTTTGGGCCGATACTACTGCTTTTCATTTGTCATTGCTGACACCTGATATTTTTGCATTGCCATTACTCAAACCACATTTGAAAGGCAATACAGTGCATTTTTTCTTTAGTATGTAGGCCACATCAACAAATGGAATAATTACACAACTTACAAATGAAAGAGCAAATTGTGATTAGTTAGGAACATATTACAAGTAAGCAAAAAAATCTTCAAATGACACAAGCATGAGAGCAAAGAGTAAATATGAAGATGACATTTCATAATGTGCAACTCAATAAACTCATCATATACAGTGATGAAACTGTCATTACACTGCAATAAAGAACCACACAACATCGAATTCAACACAAACCTGGGTCACTAAAACAGTCAACTACCACAGCACGTACTCTGATTTATTCACAGGCAGTCATCTACTTACTGTGCAAAACCCTGCGACCGAATGCTCCATCTTAGAGCGGTTTATTGGGATGATTGCCTAGCAATCTGTACATTGCGCACTAATTGATGTAGTCAGAAAGCTGCTTGCCATAAGAAGCAGGACAGAGAATTTGTGTTAATCAATCAGAAGCAAAGTAGCAATCAGCATGCCGATGAATCAGTTGAGCTCTACTAATGAAGTACTTGATAAAGCAGGCAAATGGTTAAGCATAAAAAAACAGAGTAGCACACTTTAAAAAACTAAACATAAAAACATTCTACAACAAAAGTGATAGCACTCGTAATTAAAAAACAAGCTGCTACAGATTTTCAAAAACAATATTTTCCACTGGATACCCAGCGCTAGCTTAGCATGTTAACAACTGATTTATCAACCTATTCTGCCTCCTACCGAATTTTTTTTTGATCAACTCTTTTGAGAGTTGCCATGTTTATGCCAGATTAAAGCCCTCATTTCTCTCCATAATTTTCACGTAAGTGTACGAAAATTCAAAACAAAATGATTACAGCTGGCATCCAACAGATGTTGCATCTGTATTGGTACATCATCCAGTATATGTCCTATATATAAATACTGTGTAAGCCAAGAAATATAGGCAGGGTTCCTACACAATTTTTAACATAAAATTTCCAGACCTTTTCCAGACAAACTTTTCTGAATGACATACCTAGGTCAAATGCAGGAGTTACATTACCATACTTTTCGAACCATACGGCACAAAATTATACACCACAGCATGAAAATTTGAATGCAAGCTGTTCTTTTTTCATACATAAGGCACACTGGATTACAAGGCGCATTAAATCAAGCAAAACTAAGATAAGTCAAACTGTATTCAACCCTTTCACAATAACTCCGGAGTGCCAGAGTCACCACTGGGTGTTTAATCTGTCATTACATAAGAGGGAGATTAATCTGTCATATATGCCTAATCAGTTAGACATGAATAGAATAAAATAAAAGTGGTGCACGTGTTTGATTCGGTGTGCACCAATGTAGTCAGGAGCCTCGTGGAGTAACATGATATGTGGTGTGTGTTAGCTACTCTCGGAACCACATACGCTGCTCATTGTAGTTGTTGTTGGTTTATTACGTAACACGATGGTCTGTTTACAAAAAAATCTTAACTTGCAATCAAATAAATAGAACCGTTTACCATATATAATTGGTTCTAGATGAGAAAGCACAACAGATTCATGCATTAGGCACACTGTATTATAAGGAGCACGTTTGAGTTGAGAAAATTAAAGGATTTTAAGTGCATGTAATGGTCTAAAAAATACAGTATACAGTAGGCTTATTATGTTATTAATTCCAATGCCCTGTTAAAGACTAATATCTATCAGTAGTAGATATCACTAGTGGATACATGATAGGACTAGATCAAAAATAGATATTTTACTGAGAGTAAGTGACAACGCAATGGTTCTAAAAATATATTGTGTATTGCAAAAATATGGTTACAATATCACAAAAGATATGTTTTGAAAGCTTTGACAAAGTTTGTCGCAACAGCTACAACTATTGTGGAACTAGGAAATATGTAACATTGAAAACCAGGGGTGCAAAATTTTCTGTGAATGTTAGCAGCATGCAGAAATTTTTGTTAGCACACACAGAAGTCTTTTTTGGTTGTGTGGCACAAGTACGTAACCAAATTCTTCAACTCCTGTTGTAAACAGTTTATTATTATGTGTTACGCAGCAGCTACAGATATACTAAATTGGTAGTGCTTCTTTTGTCTAGCGCTGCAAAAGCTCTGCTTGATATATTTTGCCGTTGGAACCTGTTTAGAACCACATCCATTCCCCAGATACAATGCTGAGTTTGTGATACTAACGGCACAGCCAACATAGTCGAAGAGATGTGTCTATGGCTGCTGTGCGAGTGCTCATCAGTTCAGCTCTCAACACTATTGCTTTCGCTTTCCTACTGGACGTGACACTTTAATGGGAGCACTGTTTATGTACTTTTTTGAAAAGTTTCTATAACTTTTAGGATTTGTGGCTTAAGTTTACAGTAAATTTTGTGGTTTAAGTTTACAGTAAACCCTAAATAGGGTTCATGTTTAGAGTTTACATTTAGAGTAGTGGTTCCTAACCGACATGCCGTAGCACCTTTCAGGTGTCACTTACAATGCTCAGGTATGCCGTGAGCTAATACGTTTTTCACTGAATTTTCATGATGTCCAACCCTTAAGCAGAATTGCTGTGGCTTGCCACTGGATGCCTCAAATTATATTTCTCTTCTGTAAGGTGCCACAAGCCTAAAAAGGTTGGGAAACACTGGTTTACGGTTTAGGTTGGGGTGTTAAATTATCTGACAAGGACGATTTGCTTATCTAAGCATATTGTCCTTGTCACATGACCAATTCTGACAGCAAAATAAACCCTGCCTATTAAATTTTTCACCATGCTTTTGGATTCTGTATTCTGCAACCCTTCTTTTTTACTCTAGTAATGCCATCCCAAATCCATTAATAATTTCCCCACTGCTGCCTATCTATGTGTCACATGTACTGTATGATCGATTTATTTTTTCATTTTACTCAGGTACTATTAAGCCAGAAACTTGGTTGCTTCATCTACGATCTTATACTGACTTGTAAAAAACAACATTCAACATATTTTGTTATTTTTACTCTTTTTCTAATTTTATTAATTTGAAGTTACACCTGTTCAGTAAATTATATGGTTATATACAGTAACTCATAACATGAGTCCTGGGACAATCCATAGGCTAAAATATTTAATTAATTCTATGAAGATTGGCTAGCAATTCTGTACAGAACTTAGAAGTTGCTAGCAGTAGCACTATTCATTTAGCATATCTTTCTTTTTCCAGTGACACGAACTTTAGACAGTGTCTAATTGCATAGCGATTTACGCTTTTCAAAATAAAACCCAATCTGATCCATAAATTTTGTATCAAAATCTGATCTAAATCCAAAAACAGATAGTTTTAAAATCCAAATCCTATTGTCCTTGACAATATTAGTCTATACTGCAATCTCTGAAAGCACAGATTGCTGCTGTGATATAAGTTTGTTGATAGACTCGGGCTCCACAGCCTTTCCTGCATTAGTAATACAGGCCGCTTCCCTAGACAATTACACATCAACTCCATTCTCAAAGGGCCATTGACCTGCATTGGTCTCCCCTCTGTCTTGGATCCCATAGGCTTGACGAAGAATGGAAGGAGGCCTGATGGATTGACTCTGAACCCTTTCAACAGAGGTCGGGGCTTTGTATGAGACGCGACACAATTGTGGACACCTTCGCTCAAAGCCACTATGTAGTCAGCGCTGCTAAACCAGGCAGTGTAGCAATTGATGCTGAGGCCTACAAATGCTGAAAATACAATGACCTCCTTGACAATTATTGCTTTCAACCAGTTGCAATCAAAACCACTGGTGTGTATGTCAAGTCCACTGCCCTTTTTGAGCTGCCTTGCAAAGAAAGTTGTTGATATGTCAGGTGAACCCAGGGAGCAACTGTGGCTCCACCAGCGCTTGTCCCTGGCCGAAGTAGTCAGAGGGAATGTCGTCAGCATATTGGCCTGTGTGCAAGTTTGATCTGATTTTTGCTATCCTAAGTGTATTAGCCAGGATTGCAGAGTCGGAAGAAAAATGTCTTAACTCCAACTTTTCCCAAATTTCCAACTCCGACTCCTGGACATAACGTGAATGAAGTTTGGCTGTCAACAATTTTGTAGTAACTAGCAATCAATAAAAATTGTGGTACACAAAAAGAATTCTCTGTTTCAATAAAGGTTTCAAAAGAATTTCTACCATTTCAACATTAATTCTCAACTTAGGAGTGTGATGTGAAAAATGATTCAATTGGACTTTCTGAGTCAGACAAAAATATTCGAGTCCTACTGTTGTTAGGAATCTGACTCCATCCAAAAACCTCCAACTCCTTACGACTCCACAACTCTGGTATTAACCAGTGAGTGTTGTTGGCACAAATTGCATCTTTTCAATAAATAGGTATTACCTTGCCTTCCGACTCTTTGCGTCTTCGGTAAGTTTTACTTGTCTTGCGTATGTTTTTGCGCTTTCTGTAAGTCTCTCTATGCAGTATTGTTTCGCTCCCCTTTTCAACTATCCTGACTACTGCATGCCCTATGATGAAAACACAGCGTTGTGACATACCTCAACTCTCTTGAAACTTGTGAGGCGGTTTATATGTAATCCAGCTCAAAAACTCAAAGAAAAATATTGCTTGGAAGCTATTTCATGAAACTATCTTTGGCTCACAACATCATAATAATATACACTTAGAAGACTTCAAATCACTACAATTAGCAGCAATGAGAAGCTCAGTAATAGCAAGTAAACAAACCAGAATAAGTTTCAGAGATATTCTAAGCTTAAATGTATGATGTAGACTAACTAAAGCCACTTATCTGAAATTCTGAAAGGCCACTGGGGCATCCAGGATGAGTGAATGTACAGTTTGTGGCAAAATTGTCACCGATAAACATAAGGCCCTAGAACAGAGGTCGGGAACCTATGGCTCACAAGACAGATGTGGCTCTTTTGATGACAGCATCTGGCTAGCTTAATATTTTCCTAACACGATTGTTACATTTTCTTAACACGATTGAAACTTTTTCTGTAATTTCCTTACAAAGCCATCAGCAACACCATGCAGCACCAAAAGTCGCATTAACAGTAAGAAGCATGTTATTATAGAGAAATTTCAAACATTACCATTGTTCAAAATTGTTGATTTTGCTTAAAAATGCACACATTTGTTCAATAAGTTAGTTGCCCTAAGTGTTGAAAAGTATTATATGGCTCTCACAGAAATACAATTAAAAATATGTAGGTTTCATGGCTCCCTTAGCCAAAAAGGTTACATTTTCTTAACACGATTGAAACTTTTTCTGTAATTTCCTTACAAAGCCATCGGCAACACCATGCAGCACCAAAAGTCACATTAACAGTAAGAAGCATGTTATTAAAGAGAAATTTCAAACATTACCATTGTTCAAAATTGTTGATTTTGCTTAAAAATGCACACATTTGTTAAGTAAGTTAGTTGCCCTAAGTGTTGAAAAGTATTATATGGCTCTCACAGAAATACAATTAAAAATATGTAGGTTTCATGGCTCCCTTAGCCAAAAAGGTTCCTGACCCCTGCTCTAGAATGTGATGGAGGGCGCAAAAAATGGTACCATTGCATGTGCGTTGAAACGAAGCTTGAAGAATATCACATATATTGTGAAGACTATGGCAGAGATAACACATTGAAAAGGTTATGCCATAGTTGCCAGGATCAAGATAAGGGAATCACCCAAAAAGAGAAGCCTATAGCATAGGGTAAGATGAAAGACAAAGGAAATCAGATTATATACATATATGCAACTATATATATATGAAAAAAATATATATACATGAAAAAAAAAATATTTATATATGAAAAATAACTATATACATATGCAAATCCCAAGAGGAAGAGCTGGAAAAACAATAATTGCTGAAGTGTCTTGTCTTATTGGACTCTTTAACTACAGTAAAAAATGGGAGCCAGTAGAAATCCACATGCAACAAGTATTTCTACCACTACTACTCTTGAAGCCATCACTCAAATAAAAAATCAGAGAAGATGTCAAATACTTGAACAAAAGAATGGAATGGTGGGAACACGGAAAGCTACAAGAACTAATCTCAGAATGTGAAGCTATTCAAACAAGACTCAAAAAATCAGTTATAAACAACAAAAAAAAATCAGACCGGAAAGCCTTCTGTAGACTAATGCTACAAGGACAAGTGAAAAATGACCTTAGATTCATGGATAATGCCAATGACATTGATTAAAAACATGACATCAATGCAGACATCATAAAGAAGATGAAAGAAAAACTCCTAAAAGCAGCAGAAATAAAACAATCTTCCATAACTAATAAGCCTGAAACCAAAACAATGAGGGTGATCTTTGAAAACATAACTCAAGATGAAATCACATCTAGTGCAAAAAAATCATCGGGGTCTGGAGAACCAACACAGATTGACATGGAAACTTGGAAAGAAATTATTTGTTCAAAATCATATGGTGCCCATTCACACAAGCTAGCTGACAAAATTGCCAAGCTAGCTGACAAAATCGCCACCCTTGCCAGACGTCTTGTGACAGAAATTATTCCACATGATCACATATCAAGTCTCCTTGCATGCAGACTTGTTCCACAAAAGAAAAAAGACAACGGCATTAGGCCAGTAAGTGTTGGTGAATGCCTATGCCGAATCATTGGCAAAACAATCACAAGACTGTTAACAGACGACATAATCCATTCAGCAAGAACACTACAGATATATGCCAGACTGGAATCAGGCATAGAAGCAGCAATCTGCTCTGTAAGAAGTTTCAAAGATCAAAACAGTGAATGTCTGCTCTTAGCTGATGCAGACAATGCATTCAGCAAACTTAACAGAAAAGTCAGTTTAGCAAACATCAAAAGACTGCATCCAACCATGTACACTTACCTACACAACAGCTACAACACTCCTGACATGCAATATCTAGAATATGGGGACCACATACTGTCACGGCAGGGTGAAATATAAGGTGACAATACAGCAATGGTATTGCATGCCATCTCCACACAACTATTGATGCAAGCACTAAGCCAGCTATGTCCAGCCTGAATGGCTTACTGAGCCAAAAATTATGTCACTATCTAAACCAGTGCCGCACACTGAATGACATATCAATGAGGGCCGCACATTGAATGGCTTACTTTGATCTTAGCAAACTAAACTTAGCTTAACCTAATGTACTGAAAGAATTCAAATCCTAACTGCAATGGTAGCAGAAATTATATAAAGTGGCACTGAAAAGTAGACCACCTGCATCATAAATATCAAATTCAAGATTATGAAAATAAGTACAGTTTGTCAGAATATAGGACACTTTTACTACAGCAAAAACCTGAATTGGGCTGCACAAAACTGAACTGGCAGCCCACAGGCTGGACATAGCTGCACTAAGCAATAAAACTGCAAATGATGATGTGAAACAGGTAATGTTTGTAAACGATAGCTCTGGAGTCGGTCCTNTGGAAGGCATAAAAAATGATACAGCCCAAAACCTACAAAGACCATCCTCATAACAGAAGACAGTAATTTAAAGAAATCTGCANAAAAACTTCACAGAGGTACTAAAATCCAAATCACAGACCAAGGTCACCTTGGAGCAATAATTAGGACAGAATAATTTAGGGAACAGTACATCAAAGACAAGCTTGGGGGTTGCGTAAAAGATCTTCAGTTGCTATCAAATTATGCACAAGATGATCCTCAAGCAGCATACTTAGCATTCACCAAAGGATTATGCTCTACATGGACCCATTTCCAAAGAACAGTACTGGACACGAGTGATTTATTTGAACCACTAGAAAACACCATCAGAGATCAGTTAATTCTTGCTCTCATAGGACGAGAAGTAAGTGATGCAAGAAGATAAATACTAGCTCTTCCTCTCAGTCATGGTAGGCTAGGCCTGAAAAATCCTCAAGAAACTGCTAAGACAGAATATGACTACTCCACTCTGATCACTGCTAAACTAACAGACCAAATTTACAACCAAAAACTTGATCTCGAGTACAGCCCTTCAGACTAGCAATATATATACCATAAACACAAAAAACAGAATATGACAAGAGAAGCTTATGCCAAATGCTGGAATACCCACAACAAACTACTAGAGGAACTGACTCCTAAAGGACTGGTCGACGGTGTCAGTACCACCAGTGTAGGGATGTACCACCAGCGTAGGGTTTGATTTAGAAAGCAACTGTTTGTTTGTAGGGAGTTGACTTAGAAAGCAACTGCTTATACATGGGGAGTTGTACCTTAAGCATAGGGAGTTGATTTATAAAGCAACGGTTTGTACCTACAGCGTAGGGATGCCTTTTGAGGCATCCCTACACCTTAAGAGACATCCGTATGTTTCATCTTTCAATTTGGGGGGCTTGGAATGTCATTTGGGAGCATAAGATCACCAAAGCCCCCG
>JGI24022J15233_10003803_pt1 | contig 15226 bp, 18 predicted proteins | sample Ectturendosymbi2_FD_15233 | JGI IMG/M metagenome (IMG submission 15233)
TTTTAATATAACCTCACCGTTTAATACGTTTTCTGTTCGTGCTGTTTTATTTCTGTGTATGTGCGTCATTTTTCTTTTGTGTTAATCTTCGCATTGCGAATGATTTCTTCAGGCCTTGGCCTGCCTTCATTGGCTGTTTGTCAATAAATTCAATTCAATTCAATTCAATAAACTTACATTAAATCTGTCTAAACCAAAACTATTTTAATCAATGATCATCACCGATCTGTAACTCTAAAACATTAATTGCAACAATGTTCCATTAGAACAAGTTAACTCTACCTAAATACCTAGCTCAAGGATGCCACGCCCTCTTCAAACTTCAACCAATTTCTGATATCAAAATATTGCAGAAAGTCTACTTCTCTTTGCTTTATCCTCATTTCCAATATGCAATTCTGACCTGGGGTAGAGTCCCTGCAACGTATTTAACTCATCTGAAGGTTCTTCATAACCGTTCGATACTCTGTATTTGCAAAATATCTAGAGCTGCTCACGTCCCAAAGCTGGATCTATAATCACTCAAGCAAAATATTTCAGATTAATCAAATATATGAATACGAATTAGGAAAATGTATTGTAGTTCACAACTGCTTTCCACGTTTCATCTCCAATTGATATTCTCATACTAATGAAAGACATAATTATCCCACTAGAATAGCTACTAACGACAATCTCACTACAACTTCAAAAAAATCTTTAACACGAAGTCCTATACAATACACGGGACAAAGGCTCTGGAACAATATTCCCAAATACTTAAGAAACAAATCATTCCTAGCCTTTTGTCCAGCATACAAAAAATATTTACTGGATCAAGTTGTATTTTAATGTAACTGTCTATAGGGAAATAATTGTTTTACTTGTATGCTCCAGTTCTGTTCAATGTTAACGATTCTTTTGATTTTGCTAATCGATGCAGCTAATATTTCACTGAACTAAAACTTAACAAAAACGTGCTCTATTTGTCGCAGTGGCCAGTTCACAAAATTTATCGGTGATCCCACTTGGTCTGCTTAATGTGCTAAATTACATTACATTGTGTTTTTTTACTTGTTTTTTTTACGCGTTGTGTGTCTTATGTTGTGTTTTGTTTACGTTTGTTTACTCTTGTTTATGTGCCGTTTGTTTTGTTTGTGTTGCGTTATTAGGGGCTTGATTCGATGACCTTGCGGTCCCTCACCTCATAACAATAAACTTCAAAACAATCAGCATAAAACTGCCGTTGGAACGCATGATCTGATTTCACAATTAAAACAGCTCAAAAAAACATGGAAAAGAAACGACAAAAGATGACCAACCAATACATTCGCTCACAAAGCTCAGACCCCACTCTATCACCTCTAAAAATGGTTGAAACAGTTTCGCAAAACATGGACACACTACCCCCTTACTCCGAAGAACCAATTCAACCAACAGCCCCAATTTATCCTGAATTACATCACATAAATCATACGTCAGCAATATCTGCAGACCCCTTCCATCTCAGCAACATAGATTTAACACTACAAGAATTACGCATACCTGGCTTTGGTCCAGACAAACCCTAGCAGCAAATCAAACACACCTTAAGCAGAAAATAGACCACTCAAGAGAAACTTTTTTATTAGAAAAATTCAGCGAAACTACCCCAGTTCTATGTTCCAGGATCAGACGATGCTCCATGTATTCCGCATCCCCCCAAGGCGGATATACTTCAAAATTTACCTCAACATCAGCAATACCACGTTCGTCGCGGGCAACGAGCCCTATCCCACCCTTACAAACAAAACCACACTTTTCTTCGTCACAATCACCACCTTCCCGACACAAAAATATCAAATTAACGGCAACCACGGAACAAGAACACAACCCGTCTAGATCATTAACCCCACTCTCGTTGATGAAACAGCAAAGCTACATACTGATACGAAAACAAACTTTACAAGACAATATTACAAAACTTTGGATTCAATTTACGACAAAAGTACTTAANACAGAACAATTCTTAAACTCTCAGAACACAACATGCATTTAACAACAGTTATCTNAACAGTCGATGACCCTCAGGCCATGTGGACGGGCGCACATCTTTNGACTTGACAAAACATATACCTCTGAAGCAAGTACAAACACTATTTGAAAGACATTCTTCAACATCTTNACCAGGACAGAGATACACTCCTTATGAAAATTATCAAACGGATCTTTGCTTCTTGGAAAAGTTATTCTGGAAACCACAAGCAGCTCACTCAGCGCAGGCTTCAGCACTCCAGCACCACTAGTGACAGTAAATTCGTCGCAAAGCCCAGCAGTGACCCAAGTTCATTTTACTCCACGAATAACAACTTGAATTCCCACCATACTTCCACGACCAACGTTTTATTCAGATGTTAACAATGCACGCATTCTTCCGAAAGACATTTTATCGCCCCTGGAACCAGGTTATGAAGTACAATGGGCAAGACTCGCGCAAGCGACTTTAGAAGATTTCCATTCATAGATGGCAAACTTCAATTTAACACGACTTGCCCGATAAATTACGTCACATATGGAAAGACATCGCAGTACCACAACCAGAAAACGAAAACAGCTACAGATCCTGAACAACCAATTATATTAAACACAACAACTTCTACACCAAAGACAAGAGCAAGTACGCAAACCACCCCACAAGAACAATAATCAAACATTACGCCACTATCTTTCTCAACAATTACATAGTTTGTCACAACGAGTTGAAAAAATACACGACAACCACAATTACAAAATAACACTCAACGACCCTTCCGATTACGTGGAACTGAAACTCGTACATGTTACGTGTGCAACATACCTGGTAACATTGCAAAAAATTGCAAAAATAGACGAAGAACACAATATCAACAAAATCAACAAAGACCACCTTCAACAACAAAACCCCTATCAAAGACCCACCTCTCAAAATCAAAGAAATCACAGATACTTTTCATCCAATAATCAAAGCAGAAGTAATTGAACACGGAGGGTCTTACGACTGAAATCAACCCCAAAATTTCTCGAACAGATCAAGGACTCAACAATATCCTTCAACACCAACAGCGACGATCGTACAACCCCCCAACCAACAATTCCGTACCCCCCAGAAATCACTCCCCTTTCAAAAATAATAGTCAATTTCAATCCAAAAATAATAACATATTTCGACCGAACACGGTGACAGACTATGCCGAACGCGATTCCCCACCAAATGTCGCGGCTGCAGACCGATGAACACAAGAAACACAACGACCTGTGTTTCCATATGACAAAGCAATGGCGGAGAAAGCCTTTGCACAACACTTCGAAAATTCCACCGGACAGTAGTCCGAAATCTATGACGCATGACGAACATTTTCTAGAACAGGATCAGGACTCAGTCCCCTCCTACATAATGGCCACAAATCATTATCAGGGAAAAGAAGATTTAGGATTCATTTTTGTTCATGACAAACAAGTTCCACGAAAATTTATTTTGGACTCTGCCGCAAACCGAAACCTCAGTTCTATGGATTAACTAACGGACAGTGAACAACAAAATATAGACAAGCATAAAATTATACGCATCACTGGTGTCAACAAGCAGAGCCCCATTACTTACTCTTTAGATGGACTTACAATAAAAATCCACACTGATCACTATCAACCTTGCATTCCTTTTGATGTCATGCCACCCCCAAAAAAACCCTGAAATACAATCTCATCGGTGTAAATGATATCAGACATTTTTTTACCACTCCTTATGAGGGATTCCGAATCACAATTTCCTTACCGACCTTGTCATGAATCACCTTCAACACGAACACCACAAGCACATCACATCAACACTGTTCCTCCACAACCCGCGAAACCACAAGTACGTCCGCACGAATCTTACAGAGAAAACATAAACTTTAAAACCCCTATATAACGGCCCATTTCGAATTTATCGACAGGAACGAAAGATCGGAATTTATCGACAGGAACGAAAGATCGATGCTTTTGAACATTGACGGAACTATGAAACGAATATCATACTTACACCTTTATCCGAGCCATTTCATCCCAGATGACACAACGGTATCAACACCACAGGTATGTTCCTTTGTAAAGCGAAAGAAGCTAAGTCTCCAGAAGAAAGGGATCTACACTCACCGCTGAAGACAGTTTCTCCTCTCTATCGAGATTTTGAAACAACAATAAGTGACGAATTTTAAAGCACTACTCAATATGGAAAACAAATCTATATTACTATAACACCCCTTTAACATGATAAGTTGATTTTAACGTCTGACACATAACTTATACCTCTTTTGTCATCTTTTTCTCAACCTCTTAACACTTCCTTTTCAGTGAACGACGAAAATTTCAGCTTATACGTGCAACCCCCATGCATGCTTACGTAATTAACATCTGCGCCTTGAGTTCCGCATAATTAAAATCTGCGCCTTGAGTTCCGCATAATTAAAATCTGCGCCTTGAGTTCCGCATAATTAAAATCTGCGCCTTGAGTTCCGCATAATTAAAACCTGCGCCTTGAGTTCCGCATAATTAAAATCTGCGCCTTGAGTTCCGCACAATTACAGTCAGCGCCATTATTTCCGCATAATTAAAATCTGCACCATAAAGTCCTGTATAATTAAAGTTAGCGCTATGAGTTCCGCATAAGAAACCTCTACCATTGTAACATATCCATATTGATATAGTCACTACAGTCCAGTCAATTATATTTTACAGGACAATGATAAAAACAATTCAGCTTCACTAGATGAAACAACGGACACAGCAAACAAGAAGATACCAATGTCANCACCAGAAACTGGATCGCCGACAACACGATATAAATAAAACAAAATTAATTCCGAAATATTGGAATCAACACCCTTCATACAACCTGATAACCAGCAAAAAATCATCATGAACGAACGTAAGAGCCCGCCAAAGCTCGACACCACTGAAAATACACACGATGTGCAACCCACATCTGTCCACATTAACTATGAACAACCAACACCACATATTAGAACTAAAAGAAGCCGCACAATCAAGCCTACCATGTGGACATTTGGCAACTTGCATAATCTGCAGCAAACAAAATATAACATGTCCAATTTACAAGGAAAAAGTTCAACAAAAAATTCAGGTTTACATTGTGGAATTAACAAATACCTTAACAATTTTTCATTTGGTTGTTCTAACTTTTTCACAGCACAAGCACACGCGAATGCATTCACTCATGAATTGACAACCACCGCAGTATATACTGTCTTCAGCATTCTTAAATCCGCATTGTCTACAATGACGTTACGCGGATCAGATTATGAACTTCAAAACAACACGCCGATTTAAAACCAAACCGCTCTGGCGCGACTCGCGTGGCCACGTCACACCGATGACTGGCTCGCGCCCAAGACTATACAACAATTCTACACATACATGATTTTCACATCATTCAATTGCATGATGCATATATCATTTTACACCCACTCAAGTTTATCAAAACTTATAAATAGAAGTGAGAGCAACCATCGCTAATGGAATATAAAAATCCGCTTAAAAAGACAAGCAACAGCAAAACAAATTGTTTTGCCAAAAGAGCCTCAATGTCTGAATACGATCAACATTGCACAGGTCCATTTACGAGACACCTCATATGGAATCCTGAATCTACTTACACGACTTCAAAGTCGAAAGAGCTTTTATTTTCCTATGAAAAGGATTTTCGCTCAAGTGAAATACTTGTTGTGCACCTGTTCCCACAGCGTGCATGAGGGGAAGGGATGGCCACACAAATGTTGGGAACGTTGCGTCCATCTAGCCACATTGAAAAAAAGGCAAAGTTTGGTTTATTCAGTTGTAAGTAAATATAAAAAATGTCAGCAACGTTTTTCAGTAAACGTTTTCGTTTAATTTTCAAAGCGACATTTACATCGATTTTACGTGGTCATGAACCGTGTGTAATTATTCCAGAAGACGAACTAACTAGAGTTGGCATGCTAGACTTTTCCGCTGCACGTTACGGTCTGTTTCAAACCACGTGATCGTCTGAGACAGAAACCACGTTAAACGCGGAGAGTAATTTTTGTCAATCAGAAGTGCCGAATGGCCGTTGCGATCTGTGTTCGTTGATCAGTGTTGTAGCTGTGTTTAGTGGATAAGTTGCCATTATGCTCAATTTTTCTAATCTTTAGTTTGTATCTTAGCAACAGCGCGTAATTTTTTCTTTTTGTTTCATATGTCGACTTTTGCGCAGGACTGAAGATGCGTAACACATGCAACTAGTTTCCTTACGCAATAAATTGCGATCGATTCGCATAGTGTGGGTCACTGCTGTGGCTTTACAAATACTCCAAAAGAGTAATGTCACAATTTTTAAAATGTAAGAATGAGTGAAAAAAACCCTGAAATTTGCAAATTTTTAAATTTTTAGCTTTCATTCCAACATTGAAGATCTTAGCTACGTTAGTTCGGCTGTGTGACCAATGTGTCTCCGAAACATGTTTGGTGGGCATTTTCTGCAGGCAACGAATACCTGATGAACCATGTTCAACAGGTCTTTCTAGACTGGACCTACTGGGATACAATTTACACATAAGCTTTGTTGAGACTGAAAGCGGTTAGTTTTCCCACAAAGAAACTAAACTTGGAACTGGTATAAAACATTTTTTCCAGCAAGATATGGTGTTTTCGGTAACATACGCTTGTGAATTTGTTGCGATTGCCTTACAATGGTGTACATGCCTTTGCTGGGAAATATTACAGTCTATCGAAGCTGTGCGATTTGCTGTGAATGCTTTTCTTGACGCACCGCTATTGCGCAACAAGTTGTTGCCGGGGCCTCAGAAACAAATTTTACCAGAGAATACAAAAGCTGATACCGGCCTACCTAGCTTCTGGAGTTCTCGTTGAAACTTGTATAGCTATTTTCTATAGTTATGAGCACGCAGATGAAACAGTTGTTATGCTTTTAGAAANAGATTATTTGTCGTACTGGCAATTGGCTCACACCATTATTTTTGTGCTTGATTACAAAAAAAGTTGCGTTTGTACTTTCGTCCCAAAAGCCCCCGTACCTACCAGTCGTGGGTGCAATGTACCTCTTCTACCCCTCTCCCATATCTCATGTACCCCTCTCCCTTAGGCTCTGCTTGTCACTCCAGCACTGATGTAAATCTGTCGCAATTTATTAAAAACACTGTTGTGCCTCTGCACCGAATACTGCGCTAAAAACATTTATTTAAATTCCGCTCAGATATACTATAAAAAACATGTTGGTATAATTTGCCCAACTCTGGAAAATTTGTTCCCATCTCCACCAAAGCTTACAGAAACGTTTTAGGTGCACAGGTGCATGTTTGAACAACTCAGAAACTATTCCCAAGCTCAGCCGATCCTAAAAAAGAATTTTGGATGTTGCATGTCGAAAAATTTTATTTTACAAAATCAAGCACATGTCCCTCCCAAAAAAACGCGGGTAATACGGTTGCAAATGACAAAACGTCCGCAATTCCACCAGTAGCCTTTACATGCAAAAAATTAAATGAGGTTAAGACGTTTCAATTTGTTATTTTCGCAACAATTTGTGAATTCCTGCACAAAAAGGGCATTTTGCCCAAATTGGGCAAATTTGTTTACGAAAATATCTACCAATCTGCTGCACAGAATTGATCAAAAAAAGTAGCAAGAAAGTAATATCAAAGATGTAGTGGCGGCAAAGGTTGTTCGGAGTTAACGCAACTTTAGAAAGGCACAACAAGGTTTTTTTGACAGACTAATGTGTTATTTTACTTTACATCTCACAAGCGTAACTGGGCTAAAGATTTTCACTGGAACGAGAAGTTCACTGGAACAATCAGACCAGGCTTAGCTGTAACCAAAATTCGTACTGACATTCGCACAGATTGGCGGCGAATTAGTTTGGAAGACCGTAAGCATCTGTTCCTGTCTTTCATGCTTTTATGAGCAAGTCGAACAATAGGTGTTCCGGTGATAGTAGTACTCGAACCTGACAATCCTTGAGCAGTTGTGCTCCCAACTGTAGAAACACCTCCACTCGCCTCCGAATTTGCAATAGCTTCTTCCACAGCATAAGAAATTGCTATCGTAGTGTTTATCGCAACGATGCCGTTGTTGCAATTTCAGCTTCAGACGTGCTTGAATATGCTGTTGGACTATTGTCTTGGACATTACGCAGTGCTTACACAATGCGCCGACACTTTCTTTGCCTTAGAGCTTCAAAGTCCTTGTCTGATGAAAATGTATCGCCAGGCAATGGTAGACATTCGTCATCACAGTCAGAGACTTACACCTCATCCGCTGACACGACGCTCAACTCGGTATCGTTGACAAGGTTTGCAACAGCCTCAGCAACTGCAGGCTCACGTTCATCGCCGGCTTGCGTATCATCACTGCGTATTAGCCTTGCAAGTGCCGACGATCTAGCAAACATATGCGAGTTCGATTGAAGGACATCAGTAACTTTTTCCTACTTCGTAGGACACCGCCTTTATCATACAGTCTTTGTGAATCACATTGCTATCCATGAATAGCTTGCTAAATGCCTCATCGTTTTCGGTAAGCAAGCTTAGTGCAAGCAGTGCACAAAGATGCTCGCAATCGCATTTGGTAGTGTTTTGTAATGAAAAAATCCGAACATTTTTCAAAAGCTTTGAGAGACCCTAATCATGGAGCAGAGTTGTTACTCGGCGAATAGCATTTTCGGGCTGGGCAAAAACATTGGAAGTTGTTGTACCTAACCAGTAAACAGGTTTTTGAAAATTTATTTGGGGGCAACTGACCGATTGCTCCCTTTCCCCCATTTGTGGGCCTGATTGAACGTGTGTTGGTGCACATCAGAAGCGTGTGAATCGTAGAAGTGCTGTCGTGGGGGGGGCTGAGGTGACTTATTGCTCAACTGCAAAATTGGCTGCTATTGCATATTGTTCACTTATGGCTTTGAGATGTTCACAAGGGCTTTTGCAAGAATGTTTTTGGAGAAAATGCAGGCTCTGTTCCGAAGTGGAGGGTAGGAACTTCTCTAAAAACAAAGTTAAAAAACGTGGCAATTCAATGAAAGCAAACTTCTGTATTTAGTGGTTTAAATCTGAACTTAATTTTTCAGAAAAAAGACGCCAGAAAAAAGCAGGCTTTGTGGGTAAATCTTTATGAACAAGGACTAATTTGAATGTTTAGTATCAGTGGTTGTGTGCCCCTATCACTGTTTCTGGTTTTGTGCCTGCTGGCCATCAAACATTATTGTCGTGAACTTTTACAAGAGGCTGCGGTTGATAAAGTAGTCCACCAGGTGCATCTTTCGGCAAGACATGTCACGGATGCAGTGCTGAGGACATCGAGGCTCTGTTGTTAGAGTGGATGAAAATGTCACAATCATCGCAATCCAGATTGATGAATCTACGGATTTTGACAACAAGTCGATACTATTGGTTGATGTATAATGTGTTCATCAAGAGGATATGCATGGGAATGTCTAATGTGCACTATTGTTTCAAACCAGCAATGCAGCCGTAGAAATATTCAAGATTCTAAATAATTTATGTCAGCAAAACCGAACTGATCCTCTCGGTTTGTGCACAGACGGAGGTGCTGCTTTTGATTGGATGGCTATGTGCTGCTTTTACTATTCATGTGATTTGAGTATGTCTTTGCGGATTCCCATTCAGGTGCAAACTTCCGCTTAGGTTAAGAAGGTTGGTTGGATTTTATTGTGAATCCACGCATTGCGTCATTCAGAGAAAAATGTCACCTGACCTTCACAGGCAACTGAACTACAACCAGGATTCAGAGACTATCAGTTAAAACAATCTTGAAAGAACATTACACCAGTCACTGCTGAACGAAACTACGTTAAGGACAAAATGAACACATTCGTCACGCCGAGTAATTGCCAAGCAGAGGCCTATAGCCAGTGACGTATTTATGCAGAGGCCAAATAAGCCATGAACTATGGCCCATAGGTGTACCCAGGAGGGAGTCAAATGGACCATGCCCGCCCCCAATTTCAGAAAATATAGTCATTTCGTCCATTGAGAAGCGTTTTTCTAAACAAAATAGCGTTATTCGCTTAAAATCAAATATATTGGCCCCCAAAAATTTTGAACTGGCTACGCCACTGCTAGGGCCCCGCATTTTTGAGGCCCCGCGCAACTCCTTCCCATGACGACTCATCACTAACTCAAAATTTGCAAAACTGCGCAGAGGCACAAAGCGTAACCAGGGGTGTAGTGCTAACAAAAAGGTGTGAGAATGCTTCAAAAATAGCCATTTAAAACAGCTCAAAACTCGTTTTAAAGCAAATCTTGATAAAGGTGTGGGAACGCCGTTCTCACGTGTTCCCGCCTCACTACACCCTTGCTAGTAACTACACAATTTACGTTGAAACGAACGAAAATGCCAACGCCTAGTAGACTCTTATTGCTATCAATGTTGTTCCAATTGGTATCAGTTGTGTTTCTGCGGCCACCACGCTTCGTAAGTTTTGTTAATATTGGCTTCCTTAATTTTCAGTAACTCGCAGGAAATTAACAGCGTTGACTGTTGTTCTTAGAGGGTCAAACCCATTTCCAACATATGCTTGAAAACAGCCAGGTTGCCAGGTTTCCGGCGTTGTCGTCGCTTGAGCCAGTTCTTTCAAACCACTGCTTGGCCGCACGATGTCTTGGGGAAGGTGTTGCGCAGCCATTCTCATCATGTCGCAGCATGCAGAACCGCCAGGCCGTGCAGTCAACGGGGAGGTTGATGGATTGGACATTCGAGGACAACACGGTCGACGGTTTGTTCTTCTGCGGCACACTCACAGGCCGCAGAGGAGGACATGCCCCATCTGTGCAAACAAGAACGGAAACGTCCGACACGGGTGCGTAGGCGGTTAAGCCGGACCCACGCTGTTTTCGGAAGGATCACTCCAGGAGAGTGCGTGCCGGTGTCGAGGATAAAAGTACGGAGTCTCGTAGTGTTGCCCAACCACTCTGCATTCCATTGGTGATCCGCCCACTGCGGCGCACTTCCGATATTGTTGCCAGATGAATTGATGAGCTGTTGTCCGGCGTGTACAAGTGGATGTCTCTATTTGAGGCGCCGTGCGTTCCCACTCGGCGGACATGTGAGCAGTGGAGCAGATGTGCAAACGCTATCGCACGGCACGCTAAAGACAATGAGACTCCTTTCATGGGTGGCGGAACCTTTTTCAAAGTGAGGAGCGCAGGTACACGTCAAGTAAATTATAGCAAAGTTTTGTGGTCTCAATTGGCAACTGTGACGTCACAAGCATTGAAATATAATGTCATTACATACACGCGATATGAAGATCTAAAATAAATTACGCTATTTTAGACAAATTACCCCACTATGATAAAGTATTGATGACACACCTGAAATTAAAATAGGCTTTTACAGGGGCGACTCCAAGTCAACAGCGTCACTCGGGCTCATCATACGATTTATTCTGACTGACTGAATAAAACCGTTCAACGCTTGCGCCACTGAAATTTCCATTTGCTTTCATTCTGGCTGGCATTATCGTTACCCTGTGACGTTATGTCATGTAACAATAAATGAGAAATTATCATAACTTCTCTGTTGTTGAGTACCGTACGTCACAGAGCAATGATAATGCCAGTAAGTCCTCCGCTTACTGGGTCCATTCATATTAGCCGGAGTTTTTGGACAAATTGTCGTTCGTTTGAAATTATTCTCGAAATGGGAACTGTCCATTGGATTGAACTTCAAATCCAATTTTCTATGCAAGTCCATTGCTTCAAAAAACATTCAGTCTGATACAAATGATGTTTCAAAAAATTTTTAATTCCATAGGAATTTTTGACAATTTTTGGAATGCATTTGTCTACAAATGTTTTGGTTTGGCGAAATATCCTCTTTGTTTTAACGTAACATTTTTGTAAGGTATTCTCTCAAAATGTGTTTCATTTTCATGTTTATGCACGCCCTATATATTTGCACGTATTTGCTTATATATTCACATGCAGGATTACTATTTTTAAGCTTGCACATGGTTTGGAAATTCGTGACATTAAATGAAAATGTGATAGTTTTTAAGGTAGTAGCATGGTATTAAATATTTCTTAAAAAATGTGTTTGCGAATATTGAAACTGATTTTTTAGAAATATTTGCAAAATGTTGAAAAGCTATACACTTCCTTGTAAAATATAAGGCGAAAGATGAAAGAGCTATAAATAACTGATTTCCAGTGCAAAAATGAATGTTTTGATATAGATTCAATCATTTCCCGATGTCTGACTATTTTTTGCTGAGTTTGGCTATTTTTTGAGGTGAGCTTGGCAACAGTTTTTTTTTCTGTCTGTCAACCCCGCTGTAGAGCTGGTGTGGTGGACCTCTTGGGGAAGAGTAGTTGCTTGTCAGTTGCAGGGTTGCCAATTTAGCGGATTTTCGGCAGATCTAGCTGATTTTAATCCTGTCTAGCTACAAAATAAGTGGTCTATCGGCCTAATTCCGCTAATTTCTAGAGGATAATTGGTCTAGCACCCTCCACAAATGGTCTTATTCAAGCGGATTCTAGCGGAATTTTGCAATTTGTCTGGCTTGAAAGGTCTGTTTAGACTTGTCAACCCTGGTGAGTTGTGGTTTTAAGATTTGCTGTGTACATCATCTGACAGAGGTCACAGCGTTTCGAAACTTCGCCTTAGTGTGTTCGACTGCGTTGTCAGTAACAAACAGAGCTTCATTAGATACAAGGTCATTTGTGGTCGACAAGTCTAGTTTGGAGAAGCAGGCGAGGTGCGGAGTGTAAATCTATAAAGTAGTAAACGCCGGGACGATTGCCCGGGTACTGCAAGATGTGTTCTTCAAAAGCCACCCACGTTTGCAAAACCCAAATGTAAATTTTACCTATGTAATCCAGAACATGTAATGACAGACTGCAAAAAATTGCATCTGGATTATTTCGGATGTTGGCTACTTATTTTTCCAGGTATTATTAAATCGTAGGAATGTTTTTGTGTGGTATACTGTAGAATGAAAGATTGATTTTCCCATCAGTAAGAAATTTCTATTCAAAATTTGCATGAACTAAAAGTAATTCCTTTTGAAAAGCTGTTTCTTCGAAACAAAAAAATGTACAAAATGACTTTTCAGCTTAGTGATTGTCTACAAGCCAGTATGAAGCGTTCTAATTTCAAAACTGCGTTTTGCTGATTAATGTTTCACAAATAGATTTTGCTGACAATTCATCTTCGATGAATACAATTTACCGACGATTACCAAAAAGCTGTTTTTATGCAAACCAAGACCGTCTTTCAAAAATAACTGCTCCAACTTATTTCAAATTATTTCTGCTTTCAGCTTTCTTTAAAGTACATCGGTCCCACAATTCGGTCTTGTATTCTTGAAAATTTGACATATTTTTCACGTTTTTTTGGAAAACAATATAAAACATACTGCTATCTTGCCAGAATTCCTGTTAATTTTCGTTTTACATGCTTGTTACATTCTGCAATATTGTGCTGATGCCCCTCTTTTCCTCCCTATCATTTATCTCTACAGCTGCTCACCCCACCCCCTGTATGTAGGCATGCTTTCCCCCACTGTTTTTGTTGTTGTTTGTTTGCTTATTTTACCTCACGTTGATTCGATACATTTTTGTTACCTTTTTTCTACTTGCGAAACGTCCTCAATTATAATTTTATTTGTGCTAGTAACAGGACTGTCTGATAACTTGACCAAGTTGGTCTTGCGCCAACCCTTTGTGATTCAATATGTTAGAATACGATGATTAAATTGCGAAGCCTAAAATTTTTGATATTTGTTTATTCTTTTCAACACGAAATTACTTTGTGTTCATTGATGTTATCGTTTTTTCCTATTGGTGCTTTAGTTTTATTTCGTGATTTGAGTCACAAAAAATGCATGAATAACCATATCTTTCATCGTTAACTTCCGTACCAACAAATATACGTTGTTCTTGTACTTTAATTCGCTTCATTACTGTTCAGAAAAATCAACCCAGCTTAAGCAAAGTGCATCGTTTTTCGTCTGCTTTTGCGGTAAAACTATCTTCATTGCATTGAAGAAATTTTGTGCCTCGTAAACCACGCTCATTCCTTCCCCAACAATCACACTGCAACTCAAAGTTTTCCTCTACATCCGTTTTTTTGCTTGGCGAGTGGAATCATGATCAGCGGAACCGGCATTTACATCTAGGTCAATAGATTACTTTCAGATTTCTATTTGTGGAAAATGCTTATAGTTTCGATTGTTCCTCCCTGACTTCATATGGTGCTATGGTGCTAGCAACCTTGCCAGGTTTGAATCAGGGTTATAAGGCTGTTTACGGTGCTGCGTAATTATATTAAATTTCTACCGTACTGAACTCATTTTATTGCAGTCTTTATTGGTTTCCATGCCTTGTTTGTTCATTTACGCTTTTCACTCTTTGACGATTCTTTTGTGGACGTCGGGACAGTTTACGTTGCCTTACGTCTCATGATGCATGGACAAAAGTCATGGCAAAACATTCTGTTGTAATGTGTTTGGGCACGCCCGAGTTATATAAAAACGTTTTTGGCGTGAACGAATACGAACATGTTATGTGAGCTGGTCGACTGGACGATCACAGCACACAGGATATGCTTACACAGGACTACAAGGTTTGCTAGAATTTTTGTCAGTGTTGCTCATTCCACGCATGAAATGAGTTCACACGTTTTTCATAGTAATCTGCTCATCTTGCTCAGGAACGTTTACATCTTTCGATTTGCTTGAAGGCAGCGAATGACTTGTTACTGGAACATCATTCCTACTTTTCACATCGCATTGCCTTCAACTTCACTGCTAGTTAAAAAATGTTTCTTCAGCCTTTTGTTCATGAGATACCTGCTGTGACAATGCGTAGTGGAAGTTTATGTATTCGTTGTTTGTTTTTGTTGTTTTCTGAGTTTTACCAGCCTGAGATGCAATTGGTGAATGCAAAGAAATCAGATATTTTAGCGAAAATGTTAATGTCGTTTATTTAGTTTGGTTTAAAGAACAGTTTATGGGAAAGGAATGGTTGCTTTCTTTGTTATTTTAGCTTTTCAAAGCGTTATATTCCGTAGTTCCTTTTTCATTAGTTTTTGCCAAACTTTGCAGCAAAACCTACGGTAGTTGCAATTTCGTTTGGTGCTAGAAATCTTGTCTTGAAGCAAGTACATCTGCAACACATCAGTGTTCCTTGAAACAATTTCATTTACACTATTGATCGCAAAGTTTCTTTTTTGT
>JGI24022J15233_10003808_pt1 | contig 15218 bp, 6 predicted proteins | sample Ectturendosymbi2_FD_15233 | JGI IMG/M metagenome (IMG submission 15233)
GAAATATATTCAATACAGTGAAAATTTTGCGGGAACACTGTTTTTGAAGGCAAGCGCAAGTTGCTCAAAAATCCTGAACAGTGAAAATATTTTCAATACAGTGTATTCAGTGTATATTCACTTGGTGTGATCTGTGTAATTTGGGCTATTGTAGTGTGTAATCTGGACTAAGTCGTGACTGGTTATAATGACTTTGATCTGGACCAAGTCCTCGTTTTTTTAATGCCAGTTTTTTTGTGTTTTTTTAGAACTCTTCTATTATCTGTTACAGCATTGATCTTAACATCAAATTTTAGCTGACTGGCTAAGGTAGGGAAATGTTGAAGTTAGTTTCGTGAATGCAGTGTGTAATTGGGACCAACCCTGGTGGCAGTTTGTGTAATATGGACCGGTGTTACAAATGGCAATACTTGTATGAAGTACTTGGAAAGTGTTTTATAGGCTACATTTATAGGAACATCGTACAGAAGTGTACATGGTACAATCACAGTATACGAATACGATGCAATACGTATAGGCAGACTGGCACATGCATTTTGAGTGCGTGTTTTATTTCCCGAGGTGCAATCTTTAGTAGAAGCGGGCCGCACGAACGTGCAGATTGCTTGGCCCCTATTAGCGCGCCGCGCGTCTTTAAGTGCCTTGTTCAAGCGCACAGCAACGATAACACAGGCAGGTGCAGGGAGTCAGACCCTTCGATCCGGAACCGTCGCTTTTAACCTTTACGTTGCGCCATCGATGTCGCGTATATATTTGCATCAGTGAAGGCGATTACCGTAAGGTTACTTGTCAGGGAAAACACAACATGCAAGGAACATTACCCCCGTGAGTGAACAAGCAAGGTAACTACATAATTTGCCAGTAAGAGCACCTCTAGGAGATTGCATAAAGAACGTTATTGCCGAAATGACGTTATAAGCGAATTGAAATGCATGTGAAAGATGCCATCGGGACCGAACAAAGTGTAACGTTATAGACGAATTGACGCTACAGACGAAGCCGTTGTAAACGGATTCAACTGTATAGAACAGGTTTACAAGAGGTTTCAGGCCCATTCGGATTAAACTAAAAAAGTTACTTTCAGGGCAAATTTTTTCCGCCCCCCCAGTAAAATGCCTTCCCGTACGCCTATGGACACGACTACGGACAAACTTACTAAAATTATAACACCACGCAGGTTTTGCAAAATTGACATGATGAATGATGAAAACTCGCCACGGAAAATATAACTTTGCACTCAGTATTCTTTGCAATAGCTTTGCAATCCGATAACAGTGCAATGTGAAGAGGGTAAGTNAGTATTGTTAAGCCACAATTCATATTTTGCCCGTATTTTGGCTGGCTCATTACATCTCGGTGTGTGTGTGACGTGACAATCGCGCCAAGGATTGCGTCAACAGCAGCAAGTAAACTTCGCGGAAAGAACTGTGCTTACAAGACTCACTACTAGAGTCATTATAATTTGAGAAATTCGGCTTTCGTTCTTGTTGAAGTTACAGCGAATTATTTATTTTCAAAATACCGGCTTCGGGCACTGATTTTCAAAATACCGGCATGTTACCGGCCTCTGCTAAGTGAGCAATAAAATAACGGCCAGGCCGGTGCAATACCGGCCATCTGGCAACCCTACTTCTACCGTGATATAAAGTGAACCTTTGCAGGTTTGTTGCCATGGTATTGTTACGCATTACGCAATAAAGACCAGTAGTAGAACAATCCGCTCGCGACTTTCGCAACCCGCCTCTGTAGGCAAAGGAGGGAACATGAGTGAACTGCAAGCTCATCACTGCATGGCACTATAAAACTGTGAACTTGACTCTTGTGCAGTGTGAGGTTCACACCGGCAAAAAAACTGTCGTTGCAAGAATCAAATCAATTATCGGAATTTAAGATGCCGACTTCAGGTTTTTCCAGAAATGTTTGGTTCTTAATCCCGATTTCCATTGGGGCAAATGCCCGTTTTGCCCACCCTGCGAACGTCCATGCCATGATTGACTATTTTATATCAGGTTCCACAAACAAGGCCAGCTCATCTAATGAAACGAAGAAACGTTTTTGACTTGTTGTTAGCATAAGTTAATTTTTAGTATCTTTAGCGAATAAGTAATGTGCAGTACAAAAATGTTTTTGGTGATGATTTTCAATGAAATCAAGTGTCATGTCAACACCTTTTTAGGCCTGGTAGGGGAGATGCATCCCCTGCATCCACCCCTGTGTCCGCGCCTGCTCCATTGCCCTGATTTCTGACGTTGCCGTCCCCCAGACCTGTGCTCGTATGCGTATGGTTTAGAGATAAACTAACTGATAGTTGTAATTTGACAATATAATCATGGCTTTTAGTGTTCTTCTAGGTTCACAGGTAATGGTTCATCAGAAGAGCAAAATGTAATTTTTGGCGACTTTTCTCCTCGCTGGAAGGAACAACGAAAACACCGGATTGACACTTTGAAAGGTTTCGAGAAAAGAGATTTAGAAGTTCTGCTTGCTGAGGAATGTCAGCAAATGTGTGAAAATTTAAATCAAAAACTCAACTGCCACTGCACCAGCTTCATTCCGGCCGAGTTCACTACCGTGCCTACCTTTAACGCAGTCAGTGCCCTAATCTGCGGTAAGATGCATTGAAAAGTGTTGTTCAAACCCGGCCTTTGTGACCGGGTTGGTGTGTGACAGATTTTAGTCGGCGCAGGTAGCCTATAACCACTGTTTAGTTGTTGTTAACAATCTGACACTTGCGAGTGGTAGATCGTTTTAACATGCTGCAAAGTGTAGAGTGCTCTTGCTGCAAGTGTCTTAAGCGCAGCACAAGGGCTTGGCATATTGTGTTACCAGATAGGTGAAAAGGTTCACTTGTAAGCTGACAGTCAAGTGTTTGTAGAAGTTTTTCACCCAGTTACTTTGTAAGTCATGCTAACAACAAAAAGCTTGCCCATAAGCCGTTTTAAGGTTTCGCTACAACCTCTGTCGCTTACTCGCTTAAAACCTTCAACTGTGTTATCTTGAAACGATTACTGACTGACACTGTTACATGTTACATTTGATTGATGGAAATAGATCTTTAACAATTTCTGAATTGTTTTAAGTGCCTTTGCTACACAATGAAATTCAAGTATATGCTGATGGGTAATGTACATGTGTGTGGGCGATGTTTCATTAAACTGAAATTAATGTCAACTATACTTACAGGAAGAAAAATCGAGTCCGAACCTGAAAGCTACAAGGCGCTCAAAGTGTTGATGGATCCAATTTACAAGGAGTGTGTGGGGATCTTTTCTAGTTCTTCATACTTAAAGAAATTACTGGGTTTGCATGATGCCGCCGTCATTTATCAAAAGGCCAGAATATCGTTTGTTCGAAATCATGTGGAAGTGGATAATAACAACCAAGGTTTCGTTGGCGGCTTTTTTAACAAAATGAAGTCGTCTATCCCGGCTGAGAGTGATTATTTCAAGCAGGACCAACTTACCAAGTACCTAACTGACCTGTTCTTGGCTGGCACCGATTCAATGGCCACAACTGTAGCTTGGGCGCTGGTGTTGCTTGCCTCTAACCCTAAACGTCAAAAACGTTTACAAAAAGAGATCGATAATGTCGTGATAAAAAATGTGCCCAGCATGGCGCAATACGACACCATGCATTACACCCGAGCTACTATGCAAGAAGTGTTCAGGATGCGTCCTGTTTTTCCCTTGTCCATCGAGCACCAGTCAACTCGCGACACTATCGTGATGGGCTGCAATATTCCCAATAATACTGTTGTAGTGGCCAACTTGTGGGCTGTTCATAACGACGCAAAGTATTGGAAAAATCCTGACAAGTTTTATCCGGAACGCCATCTGAATGAAAACGGCGAGTGCATCAAGTCTGAAAAGATAATTCCATTTTCCACTGGACCCAGATATTGCTTAGGAGGGCAATTGGCTACAATGCATCTCTTTCTATTTATGGTGAACCTTCTTCAGAAGTTCACCTTTGATTTAGCCGGAGACTACAACGAAGAACAGCTACGCGGCATGACATCAATTGTTTTGGCTCCGCGAGGAATAAAGTTGTCGGCTAAAGCAAGGTAAAAAGATTTGAGAGACAACGCCTTTGAGCAGACTATAAAACTTCTGGAAGTAACAAAAACACCAAAGAGTTGCTATCAAGTTTTGTTATACCTTTGAACTAACTCTCATCATGACCTTTGAATGATAACCTCTTAGCTGGACGCAAGCTTCACAGCTGCTTTGTACAAAAGCTTGAAAAATGCGACTGTAATTAGAAAATTGGCTAAATCACCGGCACCACGGGGTATCAGCATGCTTGTGTGTCAAACCTTTGGCTGCATTAAGACCAATTTTGTTCTTTTTACTGTAGGTAAAGACATTGTTTGCATTCTTGCGAAAGGTCACAACTAGGGCCCTTGAGAGGCCGAAATTGTGCTGGTGCGAGAGCTGTTTTGAGCTCCCTTATAAATCATACCTTATTAGAGCTTCATTAGCTTTTCAATACTATGAGTACAAAATGATATGCTTTATTTGCGATTTTACATTATAAACATTTACCAATGTTATTAGTTAATTTGAAAAGGTTTCAGGCTGATTTCAAAAAATGCACATAATAAAATTGCTTTGCAAATTTCGCAATTATACATCAAATTTAACATTAATAGTAGTAGACAGGCCCGTAACCAGGTTGGGACACCAGGAGGCGCGAAGAGTTTTCGGAAAGGGACCCAAAATTTTTGAACTATGTCCAATATTTTTTAATTATGTCCAACACATTTTTCCAGGGGGTGGAAAGTTTTTAGGGGGAGCTTTTCCACCCTGCTCCCTCCTGGTTACGGGCCTGATAGTAGACTATAGCAATTTTCACTTGCAAAGCAGTTTTAATACTTCCATAAACCCAATACGGTGATAGGACACGAAGAATAATTTAGTCAATCGCTTTGGCATCGATTCTAATAGTTTTTGACAGTTTTCCCTGATTTACCGTCGCGATGCCATGATTGAATGATGGCCTCTATTAACTTGGTCAATGGTGGTGCAATCCATTTTTTGTAAGAGGTTTTGTTGTTGATCACAAATTCTCAATAGGGTTAAGATCTGGCAAGTTTCCTGTCCAATTTAACACATGTAACTTTTATTTCCTGAAAATCGTCTTCACTTTTTCAGATGAAACACACGGGGCAAGATCGCACTGTAATTTTCCTCCACCACAAGCAAATGCCCTTCTCATATCTGGAATGACTTTTCTTTCAATTACATCAGTGTATTTGTATGAATTCCTCATACCCTCAAATTAGCATAAGTGAAGCTACTCCTGAAATCTGAAACTGCTCCAGAACATCTTTTTTGGGTTCTATACGAACTCATTGAAATGGGCAGGACTTAACTGCTCGCCATTCCTAATCCTGACAAATCTGCTGTGCTTCCCTCAAACGAAAAATGGCTTTCATCTGAACACAGCACTTTTTTCCAGTCTGTTATAGCCCAACATTTTTTTGCATATTCTTAGCCTTTCTACCAGCCTCCAGTGGGCGGCGTCGCGCCGTACTCCAGCTTCTGTGAACTCCAGTTTATCAAAAAGTGGTAAACAGGGTTGGTTGACTAAGCGACCGCCATGGTCCTTCACTAATCCTATATGACACAGCACCACTCTTTGTTTACACTGATCAGCTATTATGTCATTGTATTTTCATTTGCTCTAATGTTCATTGACGGTTTGCTTACCTGGCGTACTATGGCTTTTTGTATTGCTTCTGCTTATTAGCTGAGTCATGTGAAACAGTAAACCATTACCAGCATGCTTCTAATCCTTCTGTAAATAAAACTTGTCTTCTTTGCATACCTTTTGCAATGGTTGCTGGGTATAATTTCAGTGTTACGAAACCCTAACAATGCAACTCCTCTTCCTAGGTGTGACATCTGCAAGTAAAATCACAGAAATTCCAACATGTAGGCTACAACTCTCAACCAGGGGTGGGTATTAGAATTTAGGGCCCGAGGCAAAATCTCAGTAATCTTCCCCAAAACATCGCACAGTTAGTGATATTTCATGTGTACAATATATGGTCTTAAAAAGGATCCCTTGCCCCTATTTGTTCACTTTATATCACAAAAGGGGCCCCTATATTTTGCACATGCTGCACAAAAACTTTATTTGCTGAAAGCAAGTTAAATTTTTCATTTGTCAAGAAGTTTGCTTTAGCGTGAAACTCAATTTAACATTGTTAACTGTTAAAAATCGTTTGATTTTGCATTGTTCTTTGTCTACACATTAAAGATGTTGAGGCGCCCCTTTGGAAGATTTTTTTGCTTTATTTTGAAAAACATATGACTTGCTTCAGAGATTATCAAGTTTAGCTTTAGGGAGGTTCATCAGCTTTTAAACAAAACAATGCAAAAACTAAGTGCGAAACTCTCAAACAGGGGCCCCACGCATCTGTGAAAAAAGGGGCCCGTGGCGACACCCTAGTTTGCCTCCCCTAATATCCACCCCTGCTCTCAAATACATACAAAAGAAAGAACGGGCTTCATTCTATAACACTACTGAGCTGGTAACGTCATAAAAATATTTTTCGATTCTTTCGGCACGTCACACAGTACTTAGTGCATTTGGCTAAAAATGAAACATAGGCAAAAAACAACACTAGTCAAATAATTTGCACAAGATTGTATGAACAAAATTATAAAAATAAAAACTTTGTGCACAATCGCTTATTTTTATTTTGAACTTTGAGGTTCATTTGGCCCCCTAGACTGGTATGGGCCCCCTGTGCGGCGCACCGGCTGCACCCCCTCTCGTGGGGACTGGCCACAGCTACTAGGACTAGCAAGGAAACTGGCTTCGGTTTAATGTAAAAAACAAACTTCTCCATCATTTTTGACCTAATATTCCCTGTGGGTGGCCTTCATTGTTAACCGAAGGTCTATTTCCACGTGAAGCTCCCAGTGTTTTATTTTATCGGGTTGGTGCAGGGTTTGGCAAACTGTGGTCCTATATAAGGGTTGTGTGCGGCAGACTTGGAAAATTACAATTTTTTCAACTTTTCCATGTTAGATTGAAGAATTAACATTAGAGCCACTCAGTTTTCCCAAATTAGACTAGAATTAGAACTACTGAAAATACGAGCTAAAATTACATTTAGTAATGAAATAAATTCATTCCAAATTGGAATTAATTCACAGAAATATGAGAATAGAAAGGTTCTTGTGCCGAGATTGGCGCGTTTCGTGCTGTTCAATTCGTCTACGTGGCTGAAAACTCGTTCTGGCGGAGCTGATGTCGCTGTTATTCGTACGAGTTCCCGAAGAGCAGCCTTTCACCTAAAACATCACATTCCAGTCTCTCGCCCTCTAATGCGAAATACCTTTCAACCTCAATCGTCAGAATCTTTTCTTAGGTTAGACCCAAAATAGTGTTTCTCTTGTTTCTTTCACTTCTTCTTTCAGTTGTAGTTGTCGGCATGGACGTCGGTAAGGGGAAAGGGGGCCTCGCCCCCCTGGATTTTGAAATCTTCAGCACAAAAAGGTTGTTTTCTTAGTTTCGAGTGGAAAAAAACATATTACACTACTTTTGGCCGTCCCCCTAGAAAAATTATTGGAAAAATCCATTGGTGGCCTGCTCTGGAAAAATATCCTTCCGACGCCCATGGTTGACGGCATAAAAGAGAACAAGCTTTTGTTGACCATCTCTCTATCTTCGGACAAACAGCTGTGCTGGTCGTAGTTCGACAAGCTCCTGTCTAATGCCTTTCGCGGCGGTCGGCTTCAACAAAAATTTTTGGAGTTCTTGCGTCAACTCTATGGAAGCTTGTTTCTCTCTCTTCTGTTTGTAACCAGACTGCATTATCTCTCAACTGTCTGCTAGGTAGTCCGTACAAGCTATTGACAGTATTGACTATCAGGCACGTCCCTTTAACGCCCGCGCGAGGCACTTAAGTGGTTCGGACGCTTTCAATCATAACTCGCCAGTCGGTAGTTCTAGAGAGCTAATCGAATCATTAAAAGATGCGAAAAGACCTCTAGTTTTGATTTAAAAAAGCTTGGGCACTTTTGGGTTTGAACCTTTAGTGGGGCAGCGTAACGTCACGGGTGTTATCCCGATGACATCATCAGGACCTGTGAAAATTTTTCAAGTGCCAATTAATCCGTTTTTTTTAAAAAATTAGATGAAAATCCGCATTTTTGAGGCCTTGCAATGGCTCGCGCGGGCGTTAAATAGGGGTTACATGCAACTTGGATCTTTTCGTTGCACCTTCCTTGCGTACGGTGCGTTCTTGTATTAAATCCTGAAAAACGCTTACAGACAAATTAGTATTTTCGGTAAAACCGGGAATAAGATTAGAACCAAAAATAGAGCGCACAGTGCTTTTCACAAATTAGACTAGAATTACCGGAAATTCGGTCTAATTCGTCAAATCAGACCACTAGAATTATCTATTTGTCTAAGTCTGGTGTGCGGGCCACGCAAACCTTCAGAAAATTTTTAAAAATCAGTTGTTCTTTTGTTTTTATGAGCCATGCTGTCTATATGTTGCATTATCCTAAGTCTCGCCGTTAGATTTGAAAAGATATTGCCACTCACTTTTCATGGCCCACCGCAGCTCACCCTCTGAAAAGTTTCGTTGGCACTTCTAGCTTAGAGTGGGTCAAGTGCCGCCGCTTTGAATTGCATCACTGTTACCAAATCCAATGCCGACTGAGAACTGTCAATTGATATTTTATGCTTTCTAATTTAGTTAACCCGCTACTCCGACGATCGAAGCATGTCAAATGTGGTACCATCGTCAATCTGAAATAAAAATACAGCAACTTCTGTAACAAACAACAACACAAAAACAATTGATTTCAATCAAATCATGTGGAAGTTTCCAGAACTACTTTCATTTTCAGCAAAGATCGATAATAATTATTTGGAAAGTAGGTTTTTGCCAATTTATACAAATGCGTGAACATGACCCCAATGTTCCAATACAAAATTTTGTGATTGTGCAACAATGTATATTGAAAGTTATACGGTTTCACTGACAAAAAGAGGGATTTGTCTCGTGACACCCTCTGACGTTGATTCGATGCATATTCTTGTTTTCTTTTATTGCACGTGAAACGTCTTCAATAAAAAATGAATTGTGCTAGCAACAGGACCGGCTGAGCGAGTTGACCCATACTGTCTTTCGCCAACCCTTTGTGATTCAAATGTGTTAGATCACATCAATTTGCTAAGTCTCAAGTTTTTGATGTTTTTATATTTTCATTATCATGCAATTAATTTCTGCTCTTTGATGTTATTTTTTTTCTCCCTGTTTCATTTGTGTTGTTGGTGATGTGAGTCACATAAGTGCATAAATATACCATAACCACGCTCACGTGAATAAAGCTTTTCGCCCGGAGCCCATGTGTATCCATGTCTCAGCAGCAAGTAACTATGTGATCACATATAGGTCCTCGCTAGCAGAAAACAAGGTAAAAGTAGGCTGATTTTGCATTTGTTTTCTTCAGATTAAACAAGCCGAATGCTTTCTTTCACCGCTAGTTTTGAATTGAGAGAGTTGTGAACATTCTCTAAATGAGCCAACGAAGAGTGGAGAGGACACTATCCCTCAATTTTCACTGCATCATGAAAAGTTTTTCAGAAAATTTTTAAACCTCGAGATATCCACTTGTAGCACAAATTGTACCCTTAAGCGTCCACAGAAAATTATAAAAGTGAAGTACAAATCAATGAACGGGGTATGAAGACAAAAATGTGCAAATTTTGCACAGAGATTCCGCGTCGCCTTTCTCTTTCGAACCTATAAATGCTCCTTGGACCCGATTTGTCAAGAAATGTTCTAAAGAACCGTTGAAATTTAACTTGAACAATTTTCAGCCATATGTTAACTATTTGAAATTTACGGACAGACTATAAGTTCTGGCTTGTCCTATGTTAATCTGTATATTTGTAAGTTTGGGTCACTTCGTACGAGTAGCCAAGGTCAAAAAAAGGAATTATGCACAAAAGTTACAGTTACATAAGAGGTTGATTCCCAAGTTCGTTGCAGTTTCAAGGTATTCCAGCTGGTTTGCCTCCCAAAACCGGATAACCAACAAAGAATCATGGTGATAATTTTTTTGAGATAAATTCACTCGTCAATTTCCAAAGAAAGATAGTAGTGAAAATTGTCTTGACACAAACAAGGAAATGCTAAATAGCTATACAATAAAAATTACTGGCAGAAATTCAGTGATTTGTCACTGCTGTTCCACACCTTCACACAATACTACATACAGCTATTTTGTTGATTTGTGTTGCACTTTGAAAAATGAATACACTCCTCACCATTTTGTTATGTCTGTCACATATGTCAGAGTATTTGAGGTTGACCGACGTTGAAGCGCACCACAGTTTGGCTCAAACCTGGCTTCAAGTCTCGGTGCCTTTAGTTCCAGCTGTGTGATCCCAACAGGGCTTCTTCGCTGCAGCAGCCACGTCAGAATAAAATTACAAATGCCAAGCGCTCTATAGAAGTACATGCAGAGGTGTAGTGGTACAAAATTAGGTTACGCTCTATTTGGAAAAACATACAGCATTTCTAGCAAAAGTCAAGACAATTGAGTGCAGTTCCTTTAGAGAATTTTACATAAATGGCGACAAAAACGGCTGGCGGCAAAAGTGTCTCATCAGAAAGCGTGAGAACGCCTTTACCAGTTCGTAAAAGCAGTAGTAACGACAGCCTATTCGTTCTTCCCGACCACACGAGTGCATTCTTTTAAAATCTGAAGGTTGTTATCTGCATCATTCTTGGAACACTGTAGTCTGCACCAGGGCGCTTGAGAGGAAAAAATGTGCTGGTGCGAGACCTGTTTTGGGCTCCCTTATCAATTATAAATCATAATTGATTAAGAGCTTCATTACCTTTTCAGTACTATGAATACAAAATGATATGCTTATTTGTTATATTACATTATAACCATTTACCACTGTTATTAATTTCAAAGGGTTTCCTCAGGCTGATCTCAAAGAATGCACATGACACATTTGCTTTGCGGATTTCATGACTATACATCAAATTTAACATTACAGTAACAGTAGGTTACAGCATAGGTGACGGAAACGGGGAACCGCATGAGCCTAGACCCCCCAGTTTCATTTCTGGGGGGGGCTGACCCCCCTACTTTTTTGCCTGGATATCGTAAGTTTAAGTAACACTATTAGTATTGGGTCCAGTAATAAAGTAAATCGTTCAATGAAAAAAACTCTGCAGAATTTTGGCAGTATTTTGTCGATATTATTTCTTACATATTATTTGTAATTTGGCAGGATTCGTTATTGTTTGGCAGAATACACCGTGCGCAATCTGTCACTCTGCTATGGATTGCTTACCGCATTGGTGTTGTTGAACAGTGTTGCAAGATGGCGTAATACAACACATTTTTTCACAAAAATGTTGTCATTTTACATGCATGTGTGCATGGGCTTCGGAAGGAATTTTTCCAGGGGGGCCACTAGTGGATTTTCCAAAGGTTTTTCTACGGGGAGGAAAAACTGGTGAAATTTGTTTTTTTACCGCTAGAAACTAAGAAAACCGCATTTTTTGCTGAAATTTTCAAATTCCTGCCCCTCTTCGGACACCCATATGCTTGTGTGTAGGAAAATTTTGTGCCACACCATCAACAAATTTGGTTACTTTCAAGCGTTTTAACACAATTCCAAATAGTGAAATTTCACTGAATCTTATGCGTAAAATGAAATATTTGACAGATCAATTTCAATTGTGTTTTTTTTGCATTGGCAATACTAAATAGCTGTATTTTATTTCTGCATTGGTAACACAAATGGAATCCTTACAGACAACTTGCGGTTGCTACGTATGTTTTGTCTTGCCTTTGCATTCCGGTATCTAATGCAGTTGTAGAATGAGTGTTCAGCCATGATACTTCGTGTTCAAGATGAGGAAAAGTTGTGATTTTTAATGTGTTTAAGACAGGTATCAGTTGCAGTGTCATTTTTTCCTGTTTTTTAAGCTGTGTTCTTGGTGTTTTTAACAGCCCAGTGGCTACTCCGGCATACGGGCTCCTCGGGCTTCGCCTGAATTTTCGATTACGATTTATATCGGAGAACGCAAGCTTGCTTCGTATGTTTATTCCACCACCCACGGTCCCACTTCACTACGTTGTTGACTCGGGCTCTTTTCTTTGTGCCTTGTCACTGCTCATATATTTTCGTTCCATGTCTGGCCTTTCACGTTCATGTTGCAGGTGACTTGAATAAAACAATACTGATCGTAATAAACGTTCTCTCGACTTCGTTCGCTCGTGCTTTACTCGGGCTCATTCTTTAGAGTCCGAGCTTTCCTATGCAGCTAAGTATTTTTTGCAACATAATTCATATCGGACTGAATGTTTTTTCGAAGTAATGGATTTGTATAGAACATTGGATTTGAAGTCCAATCCAATGAAGTGTTCCGATTTCGAGAATAATTTCATACGAGTGATAACTTGTCCAACAACTCGGGTTAATATGAATGGCCTAGTAAGCGGAGGACTTACTGGCGTTATCATTACTCTGTGACGTACGCTACTCAACAATGGAGAAGTTATCATGAGAATTTCTCATTTATTGTTACATAACGTCACAGAGCAGCGATAATGCCAGCCAAAATTAAAGCAAATGGAAATTTCAGTGGCGCAAGTGTCGAACGGTTTTATTCAGTCAGAACAAATCGTATGATTAGCCCGAGTGACGCTGGTGACCTAGGCCGCCCCTGTAACAGCCTATTTGAATTTCAGGTGCTTCACCGATACGTTTTCACAGTGGTGTAATTTTGTCTAAAATAGTGTAATTTAGACCTTCATATGGTGTATATGTAACTACGTAATATTTCAATGCTTGTGACGTCACAGTTGCCAATTCAAACCACAAACTTTGCTATAATTTTTTTAATTTGCACTTGTGCCCCCCACTTTGAAAAAGGCTCCGCCACCCATGATAACGACTGTTTGGCACCTTTAACCACTCCGGAAGTGTGATTTCCAGAGCCGTCGCCGGCGGGGGGACCATGGCTGCCCAGACCCCATTTAAAATCTTTGCCCACCATTTCATGTTTGGCCCCGATTGCTGCATGCATCCAATATTGAATTTAAAAAATGTTCCCCCTCTTGTGATCTCTGCCCCCCTGCTTCGAAATCCTGGCGACGTGACTGGTGATTTCACAGACAAGCTTATTGCCAACCGAACAGAGTTAGAAATCAGAAAACTAATGAAACGTTTTGCCCAAGATATCAGTGGTCATATGGAAATCTCCCAGCATGCAGTTACAGGCGTGATAAAGTGGCCTTGAGGACTACCTACAGCATCAAAAATATTAAATTTAAGATTATCAAAATAAGGACAGGTTGTCAGTATGTAGGCCTCTTGCACAACAGCGAAAACCTAAACTGGGCCGCACATAACTTTCGACTGGGCCGCTTGCGGCCCGCGGGTTGGACACTCTAAAAGGAAGGGTGCACTGACTAGAGAAACCGCTTACAAATACGCTTCACAGATGCTGGTAATTGTTCGGTTAAGAGTTGTCCAAGTTGGCAATATTGTCCTGATATCACTGAACAGAATGAAATCTATTTTGCACGGACAGGAAAGGTAGTCGTTGCATTTGTTTCGTGCATGGAGCTCTTCCGCCCAAGATTTCATCAGGCAAAAGCCACTGACGAGTTAAGATTTCGTTGAATAAATGTGCCACGAGAACCTTGTGTTCGCAGATAAAATGTTAAGGCACTTTCACGCAAGTTCTTCAAAACTGTCGTGCACTACGCTGGACAGTAGCACACTAATATCTGATGAACGCAGAGGAAATGGATATATACTTAAAACATGGATTACAGCAGGCAATTTGCAGTCGATTGTGTTGTGTACGTGCTGGGATGACCCAGTGCATCACTGTCCTGACACAGGCTCGTAGCCATGGGGGACATTCGGGGAAGTGATCCCAAATTTTGCAAATTAATGAAAAAGATTATAAAAACAATACTTGCCCGTAAACATGTATTTTGCCCCTCAAAACCTGGCTTGGGCCTGTCTTTGCATTTGCCAATGGCCGCTTGTATTTGTAAAGTTCGGTTTTGTTTCCACAATGAGACTTTGTTGTGGCAAAAATGTGAAAATTAAAGAAAGTATTGTTGCCGTGATTGTTTCACACTAGCCGATGTGGCGGCCGGTAGATGGCGCCACATGTAAATAAATCGTCACCGCTAGATGGTGACTATGAGTCAAAGGTCACTATGATAGTCACCACAAGCGAATTATCGTAATTCACTTATCCCTATATAATGATAGTGCAACCTAGTAGTAGTAGAGTGAACTCAGTGAGAGAGCTCTGTTCCTGCTGGTTGCTGTCCTGCTAATTAATGCCCCGAATTGTCATATTTCTCTTGTGCATGCCTCAGCAGTTCAACGCGATGCAGTCAACTGTAACACCGATGTTTAGGTTATCGGTTTCTTTAGCCCGCTTCTTTGTCCGATTAGTTGATCTCAATGAGCGACAAAAAGAATGGCGGTTACTTTTTTGTCAAGGTTTTCAATATGTCACAGGCCCGTAACCAGGGGGGCTTCGTTCAGCCCCTGCAAAATTTTTCGCCTCCTTGGAAAAATTTGTTGGACATAGTTCAAAAAACTTGGGCCCCTCAGAAAACCCTTCGCGCCTCTGGTGTCTCAAGCTAGTTACGGGCCTGATGTGTCATATCTTCTGCACAACTGATCCGCAGATCCGTTTGCTTACTACACACCACAACAACAACATCGTCCTACCGGCTTCAGGTTGCAAAACATTTTTTGAGAACAGGCCAGATGTTTTTGGTACCTGCAGACGTCTCATCTTGGATTGCTGCAATGCTTGGAAACGAAGCTAGACACTGCTGTGCAAACTAGTGTGTGGCTCCTTAGCAGAGAATCGAATGCTGTAACTCGTTTGATTGAAGCATTGAGACAATTGAACTGTTGGTCTTTGAATTCCCCAGGGTGGACCATGCCCCCCAGATTTTTGGTTGGCCCCCAGCAGGGCCGGACTAAATGATCGCGAGACCCCGGGAAAAGACTTGACCGCGAGGCCACCTAAACGCTTAGCGCAAATACATTGTGTGTAGCGTTTCACATGCGCTCGTTTCAACTTTGCAGAAGCACCGGTCAGAAACGTCAAAACTGATGCGATTTCTATTGCGAACAAAATAGCCACAATTATGGAATACATTATTTTATTCAAC
>JGI24022J15233_10003810_pt1 | contig 15213 bp, 7 predicted proteins | sample Ectturendosymbi2_FD_15233 | JGI IMG/M metagenome (IMG submission 15233)
CTATATGCAGAGACAAGTTTCGTTCCGGGAGAAATCTTGTGCTTTTGTTGCTTGGTGCCTATTTAGTATCCACATATGGGGGGTTCGGGTTGTCTGTGAGTGACGTCATAAGTGGAGGACTTTTAGGCCACCTTGGCCCATTTTGCCTGGCCCTGGGTGCCAACCGTTAGGTGGTAGTATTTCGCTGCAGTTTTTACTGGAAACTAGGCTACAATCCGAGTCTTTTGATACTTTGGATGCCCTGCTTGGGTTTCAGGTTCAAAAGTTGTGATGTAAGTTAGTAAAAATATTTGACTACTTAGATATTTAGAGAAAAATACATATAATATTGTAAATGTCTTGAAAAATACTGACAGCAGGAGAAACAAGACGCCAAATTCGGATTCAGCGGCCAAAAATTATCCAGAAAACATCCCAACCTCGACATAAAAAACTTTTTGTTGCGTAGTTATTCGAAAACTAGCCTACTACTGAAACGTTTCACGCATGCCGAATGCGATGTACAAGATCCCAGGTTTTTTAAGGCAATTGGTAGGTACCGGCATTGATTTATAGGGACCCGATTTCTCTGATTCTAGGGATCCGATTTTCAATTCTAGGGACCCGAATCGGGTCCCTAAATCACCCCAAAAAACCCTGAAGATCCTTTATATATTTATTGACAAGTTTGATGGACAAATGCGCATTTGATATGTTACTCAGTGGTATAAACTTTTGACCACAGTGGTCAACTGAAACAAAGGTCAAAAAAGAACCGCAGCGGGCGCTAATTGCTGATGCTATGAATACATTCGTCACGTGCGTGAAAGTTGGACATCAACGTATTGTCTCGAATCAATATTTTTAGGCACTGAACATCAAGTGAAAGTATTACCGCATCCACAGTGATCTACATCTGGTATAACACCGACGTTTTCAAAGGCTGATACAGTTTCGTTCGACAAAATGTTACTGAAATCATTTCCAGGTATTGTGCGCCGTACAACAGAAACGACAGAGCTATTTGATTGGAAAATTTTTGCTTGCTGTGAACACGAACAACTTTTGTCATCAATATAATAGCTCTTGCAATGCTGTCAGTTGAAGTTTAGAAGAATCGTTGGCACAAAATTACAAAAGTATTGTAGAGGCAGAGTGATTTGACGCAAAGTCAACACAGTGACATTCAGATAACAATAACGAACGCATTTCTCCCGTTTTCGATGCACTCCCTGGGTGTTTTGCAACAATGCAGTTGACAACACGTTTTTTCAATTTTTAACTCTCGTATGCTGTTCCTCATAGGCCTTGGTATCTACGAATACGTGGAGACAAGTTAATTTGGGCGTAACAAGTATGACCAATTCAGCACAGCATTGCTTGCAAGTCCCCAAAACCTGCTATTGCCAAGCAAAACTATTGCCCAAAAGCTTAAAACTCGTATTATTCTTCACAGCTCATTGCAGTACATGAGTCACATCAACCAATGAGAAGAATTTGCCGGTTTACGAGACTCTGGAAATGGCGCGACACGAGCCTGCCGATTGTGAGTTTTGAAAAAATGGATTTCATTCATATAACTATTTTCGAATGTGAATAAAATAAAACATTCGATTGCAATTTAACTTTGATTACAATTATACGTTAATATCAGCACATAACGCCCATACACAGCTACAGAGCGGATTTTTAGTCAATGTTTCTGGTTTCACCACGTTATACAATATACAAACCGCTTTGTAAACTCCAGGTGTGGTATTATAAGCCGAAACCACTGCCGTGCCTCGACCACCAGGTTCATTTCGCTGGCGCTATGAGCACTGAGAAGATGGGTACGAGAACAAGCACAGCACGCAACGGCGCTAATTATGTCAACTTATTGATATTGCATTGATCAAAGCCGCATCTCCCCGCCCAAAAACAGCAAACAAATCTCACCTAAAATAAAAACATTTGAATATCATGACAAATATTATGTTTACGAAATGAGTTTGCATGATGGTGATAACTGTCTGGTAAACAAAACTTTTGCAGCCTTTATGTTAGGGTCTAAACCACGCGGCCCGCGATACTTTTTGAACGCCAGCGAGTCATCATGCTTGTTTTGAACGATGGTACAGATGACTAGCAATGACTTGCCTATATCTCATGGTATACTTCTTTTTATTGGACATTTTTTCATGGAAAAAATCATAATGCGACCCTCGGGTTACTGCATAAGTAGTCATATGGCTCTCGGAAACACTTGCGACTGAGATCCCTGCCTAGGTTCGCTCCGATTTAGTGTTTAGTTTAATTCCAGCTCAACTGCAGTGCAAAACCCTTCTGCACAATAACGCTGCTTCAAATCAAAACACGACATAAGCAGTTAGAACTAGCTAAATAAAGTTTGCTGATCAGGAAGGATGCGTACACAGCTTCAAGCCGTGCGTGGTGGTTTTTGCGTGGAACAGAGAAATAGTTCTGCTAACGTTTTGTTTTCTGCACTTGAATATATCAATCTTTGTTGGCACCCGCTCAAATCTTGGAGGTTATAAAAACTTCCAGCAGCTCCTCAGCAAGACTTTACGAACTAGCGTCACTACCGATCCACAGCATTTGTTCGTTTACAAGTACAGTAAAGCATTATTTGACATGGCTAGACTTGCTTGTCTGTACGGTTTGTGAAAAGTAATCACCTGATGCATGTGCAACAAGTATACAGTGGCTGTGACGATAGCGATACGACGTTTCTTCAAGTACATGTACAACTTTAACGATGAATCAACTATTCAGGGTCCAAGTTCCAAAAGCAATTAAACATCTCGACTTTTTCAAATGATCTACATGGAATAATGCAATAAGTTGCGACCATGGAAAACCATGTGGGTCAATTCTGCTTGAGTAGCGTGCGGGTAGTAGCAATGCCTAATAGTACAAATAACCCGTTTCTCAATAAGCATTGTGGTTGTTCGTGAAACACTGAAAACATTACCTCCGTCGAACCTAACAAATCAAATGAAGTAGCAACGAGACGGCGCGGGAAAGAAGGCAACCACCTAGGTACATCCGTTGCGGGGATCGATGAAAGTCTCTGCAACTGTACGTCACAATCCCACTGCAATCGCTGTAGAAAAGCAAAGCCTGTTTTTCTAACCTAACGTAATTGCGTAATGAGAGTGTCGTCAAGCATGGATTGCGGCGGTCCCGTCGGGCGGGCGCAGTTCAACTCTGTAGTAAGGAGAAAGAAGCACATCGCGCTTTTATGCATGCGCAAGTCGAGCTCAGTCACGACGTTCGCAGATGACCAAGTGCGGTCTGGGCGACTTCTCTAACAGACTGCCTTGCCAGGTAAGCCAATGAAAGTAACGCGTGCTTAGTACCAGTTACAAACGACAGAAAAGATTTTGCAAACTTGACTATAACACAAATAAAATCGTCATCAAAAGACTGCTATCCATTGACGCAGTCACCCCGACATACTGCAAAAATGAGAAGTGCTACCAAAAAAGGGCCACCATGAAAAAATGTCTCAGTAGAACCCACACACGTTGAAACATTGACTATCGCAATGACAGTTTGCTTTTGCTGACTTAAATTAATTAATTTAAAGTTCTACGGAAGGGTTGCCATACGTCCGGAATTTCCAGGTTGTGTCCGGAAATAATTTTAAAAATAGTTTTAATGTCTGGAATTTTGACAGGTTCAGAGGATCTTATTGTTAGATTCTCTGAAAAATATGAATAGTCAGGATTGGGAAAGAAAAACATGCCTTTTGTACTTAATCGCTTGTAGCCTATTGTGTAACAATTCTGTGACACTTTTGCTCTGTGATAGTGATGTTGTTTTGTGGTGGATTGGGAGTTGTAAGAGCATACTGAAATATGCCGTATAGCGCTTGTTTGTTGTCGTGAAAAGTAGCCATTGAGATTGTCAGGATTTTTGTGTCTTCAGATATGGTAACCCTCTACGGCTATCACCGCACAATCACAAATAATGCACTGATGTAATACTCCTAATTTCAGAACTTACAAGTACCAAACCAGTTAACTTTCTGGCTAATATCATTCTACGACCACCATCACCACGTCAAACAGGTCTTCGCTACGTCGGTGACAACTAACCAGCCTGAACTTGAAAGTCGTGACTGCGGCGTTGATAACTCAACCTCGAATAGTGATGAAGAACGCAATGGAAAGAACGTAGTTTCCTCACTTATAGAAATAGCGTCCTCACGGTTGCGACGAAGTAACGAATTTTGAAGTCGACAGATATAGGAACACCATAGATATTTCTATTCATTGTTGCTGCTCGCACTTGGTGAGTGAAAGTAGAAAGTTCCATTTCTTTGCAAGCCCTTAAACACAAATTATGACTATCTCGACAGTAAAACTCAATGATTACGGTCCATCAAAAATTTTAATTGTAAATGGGAGTGTTGGTTTAGCACTTAATGCTACAGACTTATTGATTGCTAAAGGACATCACGGATTGTTGCAAGAAACCCATTTCAAAATTATATTTTTGACAGACCACAACTGTACGAAAGCAACGCATTTGCGATAACCGAAATATAGTTAAGAAACCACAACTGCACACGAAATTTGAGCTCGGTTGTGTCTTCTTCACCTTATGTTTTTCAATCTAACCGGCTGGACAAATCCTCGCAACGTCACACAGAACAAAGCAGATTTCGACACATAAACAGTAACCCTACTCAACTGCCTCCGAAATATAGCCGAGGATTAATTTACACAAAAATTACTTGGCATAGGAGATCTCACAAGAAACGATATGCAGCGCGATATCTCGTCAGGTCGACCAATTGCACAGGCATTGTGAGACAAACAAACAAATGCAGTGAATGACTCCGGCTAATTTTTTTTCTTTATGCGGAGCATTTATTCTTTCTACGAAAACGCGACACATCCCTGTTCAACTTAAATATCCTGCCCCATGTGAAAGTTATCACTTTGCTTTGGTTTTTAAACCAAATAACATAGATGTGAAAAGTTTCATGTGTTTCTGTAAACAAATGACGTTAAATCATGTCAAAGGAACAATATGGAAACCGCTGGGGTCAAGTTCTACATACACTCAAAGCAAAGTTGCAGCAAGCACAAAGCAGTGGTGTAGCCAGCCCAAAAATTGGGGGGAACGTTTGATTTTAGGCGATTAACACTATTTTGTTTGGAAAACGCCTCTCAAAGCACAAAATGACTATGTTTTCCAAAAATGTGGGAGGGACCATGGCCCCTTTGCCCCCCTGGCTATGTCTATGGCACAAAGCACCATAACCGCATCACCATCGCATACCTCCACTACTTTGTTCCCTATAGAACAGTCTTTCAGTGGTTTCGAGAAATTTTCTACTTATTAAGCCAACCTACAATAATGAATCATTAAAAACGACCAATTGACGTTACAGACAGACACCGAAATTAATTTCAAGCAGTTTGAAGTTGGTGCCACTTCCAAACATGAGGAAGTCTGCTTTATAACACTTCCATTCAAACTTTTGAATGACGCTGCGAGTTCTACTGGAGGCTACGATGGCAGCTGCATTGTGAAGATCCAGTTCAGCTAGCACTATCTGCACACAACGGCTAATCTTACCAGCATCGCCTGTAGCTAGTACTCTTGAATATGAACCAACATAGAACCAGTTACGCTGTTTTGCTTCACTTTGCACAAGCAAGCAACATTAGCACTATATCTTTTCAAACACGTGAATTTGGAGTTAGGTTTGAAAATACAAAGAATAGAGGTTGGGCACTTACAACCAAACACACCTTGCTTTGGCTTTGAAACGATGAGGTTGCTAAACTTACACTGAAACATCAAATCAGCTGAAGATATTTAATTGAAAGTCGGCCATCACAATAAAAGCTACACCGACCCTTCACTGAGATCAATTGTTCTGCAACTTGACTCTTTTAACCCTACTTGCAACGAAATCCCACTTGCAGTATAATTTTACACGACTGACCACAATAAGCATGTTCACAAGTGGATGCTGAGTCAACTCCTTATATGAAGATTCAGTCAAATCAGCAACTTAGATGGGGTGTTAAAAAACAACTGCAGATGAAATGAGCCATGCAAGGCTCCGCACGCACCATACAAGTGTGTCCTGAATAACACCGAAAACTTGTCTGATCTATTCTCAGTGCAGCGTCGCGTCACTCGCCGCGCCCATCACTTACGAGAGCTCGCAAATCGCTCGAGCGGAACGATACCTGCCGCCGATTACGTTTTCCATAAAATCTATCAAAATCTTAACAGCAGCCTCGGGCGATTGCAGTCACTGACGTTCATCTACAAATGTCGCATGAAGACCTGAGCGCTGTATTTGACAAACTGCTTCAACGAGCAACGTGCTGTGGGTAAAGCAACATCAAGGAAAGTGTCCGATTGCGCAGAAACTTATTACGAAGATCGGCAGCCCGATGACGCATTGTCCACTCCGATATGATAAATTAGGACAGACATATGCGCCCAAAATATGAAACCATTCGTTTCAACAGTTGAATTACCTTGCGTTTGACAGAAAAGCATTTGAAAAATTTCAATCTTGAAACTGCCTACCTTAATAAAGCCACAATTTATCGATCCAAACTCCATTGATTTTATATCAATACGCCACCTTCGATATGGCGTTCTCCAGCGTCGGAAATACAGTACAATGAGTTAATTGGTAGTGACAACATGCTGGCTTAACTTTAGTCACTACAGAAGGGTTACGAATTGGTCTCACCAAAAGCGCCGTACTTCCTACACACAAAACGACCATCTTTTTGTTATAAAAACAGCACTAACAGTATCTTTTTCTACTCTTGTAGCAAATTTTCCAATACCATATCAATCAGTATGTCAAAAGACGGTCTCTCTCCCTAATTCCCTTAGAGTTGCGGTCCCGCAATGCGACCTTTTAAATATGCATACCTCACTGAAAAGAACTGCTTTACCACTCCATTTTTGAAATAAGGCCCCAAGCGTTGACCTGCTTTTAATGATTTTGATTGCACAATAATCAGCACCTCTCATGGCGTCGGAAGACCAGACAACCTATTGTTCGCACGACTAACAACGAACGATTACCTTTACAACAGTGTAAAGGTGAACCAAACGCAGCACGACCTCGTCTTTCACCAGTGAGAGACGCAAACTTCGCATCTTTCAAAAATATCTCCAGCCGTGCAATCACTCGTCCTCACAATAATAGCGATTCGCCCAAAGCAACACAGGACGAAGTTTCAATCCTTTCTGAATGGCTTTCCATCACGACTGAAATCTCAGGGCTTCCTGCTGCTCTCGCCAGGACGTACCTACACTGAAACCAAAAGCTTCGGTCGCTGCCCGCTGGAGGAAAGTGTCCTGGTTTATGCGAAACAACGATAACAGGTTGATTTCTTCATGTCTCTGGATGTCGTACAGCTGCAGCACGAACTTCGCAGTGCACAGTCCACTTTGTTTGAAGAAACACTTCGAACGATTTGAAGGGGAAATTTCACTCCTGTGCTGGAGCTGGCCAAAACGTCGAGTCGGCAGATTTTAAGCGGAGACAGAGCAAGGTTATATATTTCAGTCATTCCCTTTTCAAAATTCAAGGAACGACGGTTTAGATGTAATTATTGCGGCAAAATTATGGAGTTTCGCCAAACATGCTAAACAATTACGTAGGATAAAGGTGAATGTGGTAAATTTTCCAAAACACATGCGCAGACTGCATTTCTGTAAAATTTAGAACTTCGCGGAGTCAAACTCTGAAATATTGAAAATTGGCAGAAGGGATTAGGAGCATGTGTTCTTGCGTCGAAGCAGATGCGAGTGGAAAACAATACCCGTTCACCTCTACTTTGTTCATATAAACACTTGCAGCAGCGAATACGTGTCAAGCGCGGCTTGGGACCCACAGCCTTTCGTATAAGTAGGAAAATTTTTTGATTTATTACTGTAGAATAACAAGCATAAACACAAGTAAACCGTGCAATGAAACTTTTCATCAAAATCCTGTGGTTCTTGATAATGTAGCATTGTGCAGGTATGTTAATTGCCTTACATGATACTTGTTGACATATGTTGGCTTTTGCGTTCATTCGCTCAATGCAACAGCGTCGATCAGTGATCACGTGATACTGTTGGCGTAAGGATAACTTTGGTTTTTGAGTTATTGCAGTCGGTGTCAACCACAGCAGTAAGATTTCAGTTGGCTGAACTGACCACTTGTGGCGCACATTGGAACTACGAATACAAATGATAACGAACAGCAAGTAACTTCAGATTGTAGAGTAGGACGACAGGACATTGCTGGTATGGGGGGATAATAGCATGGACAATTTGAGCTTGCAAACGCGATTGGTTTTTAGTTGGCTGCGAAAAATGGACGCCTATTTCGAACTGATTAAGATGGCAATGCCTGTTGAATGAAGGCGTAAATATTGTTAAAAAAATTAGATCAAATGGTTAAGGCTAACACTTCGAACAGTGAAAGATACAACGCAGAACAAAATTTTTCTTCGTATTTTGTGTTACAGTTTCTGCGATACTGTGATTCCAAACGTACAAACCGCAATACTGTTAATAGTGTGGGAATAAAGCAGCTTTCTACAAACCAGGCGGATATTTAATTCATTACAACAGGAGCTTATAGAAGAGGAAGGCATTTGAAAAAGCTTCCTTTGCAGGGTAATTATTTAGATTAAAGTTTATTAAGTTCATATGAAAAGTGCGAACTTATAGAAAACGTTAACACAAACTGTTGAACACCTGTCGCAAGCGTTTTGTCCAAATTAAATTGAAGTCCGCAATAAAACTTTGCAGTTTTGCCCCATCATATCTTCACGTTTTACAGAAACATGAAAAAGGTACATGCACGAGTAAGTTTGCTTCTGGAGACTCGTTCATTGCACGGGATATTTTTTCCTCGTGTTAACATATGTTTTGCATAATAAACTATTGATTGTCATTTTCCCTTGTGCCACCACGCTACTAACGTCGACTTTCGCACATCCTGCAGCAACTCACGTAACGACGAAAAACGTGCGTTAGCAGTTTGCTACAGCCGTTCGTCATCGGTTCTTGCGGACCAGCAAAATTGAGAAGTCATATGAAGGATACCTCCCAGTTGAATCTGTCTCACTCATGTAGTTTTCAAAACATTTTCAACATTTTTTTTTTGTTTGTTTTTTTGAATGATAGGGCAAGGCGCCCGGCCATCGCCTGCTACAGCCAGAAGTTGCTTGTGACAATGCTGATTTTCACGTCTGTCTGACAGAAGCGAACCTCGAGAGGATCGACGAAACCCCATGCCTTTAGTCACAGTCTGTGTATTTTAGTGATCTTGCGTCACTGTAGATGGAATGTATCTAAAGTTGAGGACAGTACCTTGCGTCATTGTCAGTGGTTATCAGTGACGGCATTACCTTGCGTCATTGTCAGTGATTATCAGTGACGGCAGTATCTTGCGTCATTGTAGATGGAAATCGCATGTGCAAAGAGGCCAAAAGCAACGCTGCAAAAATAAGTACTTAGCAGCACCAGTATCGCGCTAAAGTGCAAACCACGTGCGCTCCGAAGTCAGTTGGTGAACGTCCTTGCGAAAAAAAACTTACAGGGATTTTTAAGAAAAATTAGCGAAGTCAATCGGGAAATATAAAACTACCGTCGCTGACGACGCTCATGTGCGAAAGACTCAACGTTTGGACGGAGATAGATCTCTGTGAAGTTAAGTGATATAAGATCGGAAAAATTGCCGTGAAACAGCAACCTGCACTTTATCTATGCACACGTAAATCTTGCCACAGTCCGTATTGATTTGTAAACTTAAAAAACTTGAAGAGAAGACAACAACAAAACAGATTTTCCTCTTATCGGCGCTCGCAAGTGATGGGTGGTGTTCTTATCGTGTCCACGGCATCCTTACTTTAGTTTGTTTTCCGAGAAATCATAGGCTGCTAAAAATCCTGCTATTTTAATTCTCTCCTGTTACTGAACTGCACCCTTTTCATAAACACATACTCGAGCAGTTACTGAAGACAGTTATTATGCTGAAATCAAGATGAATCACTGAACAATGCCAAGCTAGTCGTTTGTCGTCACTGAGACAACGCAGTTTAGAAACGTTATACTGTTTGGACGGGTAATTTTCTGAATTTTATGATAAATCACAGTGGAGCCTCCACTGAGAGCAGTTGGCTCGATTTTATTTATAACAAGTTGCGATTTGATCAAAGTAATCTGAGGATTAAATGAAAGCTTGTTTCCTTTAGCAAACAGTATACAGCGCTGATCGAGTTGATTTCCAAACAAGTCAGTGAGCTGCTAGCAAGGGTCGCCGCTGTATCTCCGGGTTGAACATCTCATACTCTGACCAACAAACAACCTGCGTTATTTCGGTAGGAATACAAAAATCCACTCGATACACCTTCCAAAACTTATCCACTTGTCATGTGATGACTCAAAAGCTGTTTCAGCCTTCTGCACTTCACAACACAATTTTAGCATGTTTAGCATTCTGAGATTGCAGCATCCCAGGAGCCCGCAAATACGTTTTGGCGCAACCCTAAAGAATAGTTCTAAATTCTCGCGATCCACAGATTTCGTGAGCATATAACTTCGTGGAAAATAATTATCCCTATTATAAGACTGCCCTACTGACAGTAGCAATTTTCTTGCACAAAATTGTATGAAACTTAGCACACAAAACAGTACATGATTGCTTTTATTCTTTCTAATGAGAATGGCATATTTAAAAAAGAGAATGGCATGTTTAAAACGTAAATTTAAATTATTTCGCGACCCGAAATGGAAGGTCCTGCGACCTACTATTTGCGGACCCCTGTCCTTAGCCAATCCTAGAAAAATGCTTTGCGTAGGACAACAATCATTCTTGCGGCAATGTTTTGATTCACGCCGGAAATCACGATTTAAAGCTCCAGTGAACTTAGCTTAGAAGCTTCTGCAACGTATTTCGTTAGGACAGTAAGAAAGCCACGAAACATCGTAACTGCGCCTTGCTCTACTCGTCCGACTTTCTCCGCTGGGGTCAGATATACGATATTAGACGCTCAATTTAGAGATTAAACAAATCAAAATTGATGACTGCAGTTGCCTCAGGTGCTGCCTGTAACTGAACACGCTTATAATAAGACCTCCAATCTGAAATTAGTATCGATCCATCCAACCCTTCCACAACCGCTTTGGTAGATGATACAGATAGAGCGAAACGCAATAAAAAGTTCATTGTCTGCGCCTGAGTTTGCAACCGAAGTAAAAGCATGTTAAGCATCCCGGCTAAACTCCAGTGCACGCCAACACAAGTAAACTGCCTGGGAGCAGACCTTAATGTCGCTGCCTTCCATTCCGCATGCTTGTCCTGCCTTTCGGAAGCATCCCAAAATTTAATTCGATTGCGATGGCGCGCTTTCGATTTATGTACGACCAGCTGTAAGTGTTAGGTATGACGCACTACTGCGGGAGCCGGTACGCCATGTTCGCGCGTTAGCGTCAATACGATCTTACTGGCGCTGCAATGGTTGAAAAACACGTTTCGATTATACAATTACGTTATTTTCTCCATCTGGTTACGCAGCTAGAGCTGATTCCAAATGCAGTAATAAGTACGTTTTCTAATTTTATTTAAGATTGCATCGCAGTGGATGCACATTGAGTCAGGCGAGCTTGCCAGATTAAAGAAAAACACGATTATTTAGAAAACACGTACCAACCTGCGTGAAATAAATGAATAAAAGATTCATCAAACAGCCAATTGCCGAGAAGAGCAGCGTTTGACACTTGGCATCAGCGTGCTGTGCACTGTCGGAAGAAATCGACCCCGCTACTGAACAGCGCGATGCGACGCATTGAGCGAGACAAATTATAAGCACAACTCGCACAAGTCCGGTCTGCATCGCCCGTACCAAGTGCCAGGATGTGACGAACGCTCCGGCTTTGGCACGATCGCACCTCGAATCGATTTTTTTGCAGTCAGCGAACAGTTCCGTTCGTTTGGATGGCGTGAATGCGCCAACCACCACAACCAAACAAACTGCAACACCGCTGGTTCGTGAAAACAAAAAACGCACTAAGCTCTGCGGTCAAAAAAACACCGAGCAGGACGTCTCAGGAGATTATAGCGCACTTTTTCCCACAATCAGATGAACTCAACCACCTTTTCGTCAATAACAAGGCAATTTGAAAATACCACGGAAATTAAGTAGCAAACAAAAGACTTCTGCACTTGGTTTTGATCACGCTTGGCTAATAATAAGCTGCTATCACGTCAATCCATCTTGATCAGGGTTTCTCAACTTGAGGGCCACGGAAGAATTTTTGACGGGTCACGGCCTAGTGTTATTGAAATTGAGTACGCTTTTCAAGTTGAACCTTTGATCGAAAACGTAGATGGCTCTTGAGTCCCAAGCGTCATAATACGCTTTCTTTCGTCATTATGTTAGAAATTGTTGTAACATGGAAATTTCCACATATGCAGTTACTAAAGTCATTTTGAGGCAGGCAGGCGGCTCGTGTTGCCATGTCAACACAATCTAGAAGCAGGCTTAGTGTGGAAGATGACTTGATCTATACATTATCCTGTATTGAACCCCGAATATTTACGCTTTCTAACAACAGGCGCAGCCTTCGAATTGATTGTAGCGCATGTTGCGTTATTAAAAGCTGTTTTCATTTGTTTTTATTTCTGCTCTGTGCATTTGCAACAGTTGTCGCACTGGAGAAGTTGTACAGTCGGTGGGTCACGAACCCTCTGCTTGTTTATTAATTGGGCCATATGCTTGAAAAGGTTGAGAACTACATGGAGCATGACTTAACACGACTCCATTGCGCAACATCCATCTTGGGTTCCCGGCAAACGCAAGCTTGAAATCCTGGATGCCAGCGTTTCAAATTAAATTAGGACCTGATTGCCATCATTCGTTTTTTTTGATCAACTTTTTTGTTGATCAACTTTTGTTGATGATCAACTTTTTTGAAGCGGACTGCCTATGCTTCTGACCACGGGTAAGCACGGCGGACGGTTGACAAAAGCTTAGGCGTGAACTTGGGTTCTAGAACATGTCATGACAAATCGAAGGTGTGGCAGAAGCACAGATCTTGGTAACATTTGCTCAAGACAGGGACCTCAAAGAGGCGGGCACATGTGGCCCGCGAAGGCACTTTCTGCGATCCGCGATGCTTTTCGGAAATTTTCAGATAATTAACGTTTGAGCTTGTTAGTTTTATTCACTGTTGTTTAATAGTGCTCGATCAGCGATTGAACAAGTTCCTTAACTAACGTAGAGACGGCCAGAAATGATTTGCCTATAACTCGATCACGATGCCTTGCGCAGGAAAAAAGATGTAAAGCCAGTTTCTAGTAAGGTTCAAGTACCGCCAGGAGCAACTCGAGTTTGAGACCCCTCCTCTAAGACAACCAAACGCCAAATTAGTCATGCGCAATTTTCTAATAACACAGCAAAAGATACCTAATCATAAGGGCAGAAATGAGCCATTTCAAAATATACACGTTCGACAGAGAGCTAATTTTTTGGCTTCTGCAACTAATTCTTCCATAAACACCTTCGTACAACAAAATAGTTTAAAGTGTTCTGTAGTAAATCCAAGCACTTGCGATGGAAACAAGCGACAGTGACTTTTCCTGTGGGCAGGGTGTTTTGAATGAACTATACAAAGAAAAACAGGCAATTTGATCTATGCAACCGTATAGCTTTCATCAGGCTCTGCTTTTGGCGGTTGGTTCCTGCGCAAAACATTCTCGCTACAACACAAAAAAACAGAACGTGCATGAATTTCAACTGCCACATGTCGCTAGGCCCCAAGTGAGAATGCAGTCTACAAATTATGTAGACTGTAGATCACATATGAGTGAGAAAAAACAAAAAGCTGTGCACAATGCTGGATCCATCCGCTGCAAGCAGTGAGCACCCGCATACTGCACCATTCACAGCTAGTTCACGAGGAAACACTCAATTTGCTCTTGGATCGGCAATTGCCGCCAGGAGCGGAAAAGCGACAAGTCGGCTCGAGCACTGGCCGAGTATCCAATTGCCAATCAACGCGATCGCTGCAAAACGACCTGGAGGCGAACTTCGGAATGGCAACCACACCACAAAAATTTGTCCACCCGTGCAGTCGTCAGGCAAGTTCCAGCGCGAATGGCGGTTTCGCGCTAAGAATAGCCGTGCCCCAGCACGGTAGTCGCTCGGGTCATTTGGCCGTCGCACACATGTCAATCACGTGAACAAAGCGGGCAAGGCAAGCTGGCCAATCATCTTACGTCAACACTCGTATGAAGCAGAGCTTCTCAGGTCATCCGGCATAAATTTGCGTAATTCGCGTACACTGTCATAAATTCGCGCAGAAGAGTCACACGACTCTTCGCAAACGCATGAAATTTGCACAGGTCGGACGAGGGATACCACTTGCGAATCGCTCTGACAACAATAACTTCGAGAAACCAAGAGCAAGGCAGTTATTTCGATCCTTTTCTCCTGGAATGCAGTGATACCCAGGGCTGCATTCAGCTGATACCTTCGGAGGGGGGGCAAAATGACTGTAACTTGCTGTTGTACTTCAGCAATTACAAATGCTTTCGAAAATTTCGGCGGGGAGCAATTTCCCGGTTTCCCTCCTGGCCGTGGTTGCGAACCTGGTGATACCTCCAAGAAATGTAAAAGATGAGGGGGCCTCACACTAACATAAAACTCAAACAAAATCCGTAATTTGTAATTCTTCAATTCTATGGCTGGCAGCGTCACTCTGATACTTGTGAGCAACGTAGAAAGGTGAAGTTTGAATGCGGAAAAAAACATGCTGCACATTCTTAAAGTCCAATGTTGTTTGCAGCACGCACACCAGTGATAACAATTGATCCAAGCGGCAGACTGTTTCGCAAAAAGCCTCATTTGATTTTTCGCTTAGTCATGGCACACACCGTATCCATTTACAGTATTTTTCAGACGGTAGCTACGAGCACCATTTCAGCGAAGTAATACCTATTACGAAATAAAATATAGAAATGCCTTTATAAGCTCTGGTTTAAAAGGTAGTCCGAGTTGCCTCGCAAAGTGACTTGTCGATAAAAAACAAGAACATTATTTTCGACACAATGCGTGGAAAACGCGAAATAAAAATGTCGCGTCCAAACTTTACTACGTGCGGAGTCAAGTTTACAACCGCACGAGGCTGACTATCAAACAACAGCACGCACCAGTAACCCATATGTCATATGTTTTG
>JGI24022J15233_10003811_pt1 | contig 15207 bp, 10 predicted proteins | sample Ectturendosymbi2_FD_15233 | JGI IMG/M metagenome (IMG submission 15233)
TTAATCCGGCACTGCAGGCACGTCACCAGGGGTGCGCAGGAGAGGCTTCGTCCCCCCTGTGTGGACATAGTTTAAAACTATTTTGCATAGTTTTAAAAACTTGGGCCCCTCTCCAGAAAACTCTTTGCCACCCCTGGTGTCCCAAGCTGGTTATGGGCCTGGTTATGATACATGCAATGTTAACGATAGCAGTATATACACCAGGAAATTAGCACATCTATTTTCATTTTTAACTCATAACCTTGTCGCGTAGGGTAAAAACAAAACTTCTCTGATGGTAAGTTAAATTTCACGATTTTGTATAGTCAAAAATTTCGGGTAACTGTAGTGAGTATCTCGTTTTCGTGTGTACAATTGATCAAATACGATAATTTTTTGTCATGCTTGAATATTGGCTGTGATTTGTTGAACCGTTATTGTGGTAACAAAGGTGTTAAAATCACGAACTCAGATTGTAGGCATCCCTGGTTAACTTTCGACGTCGGTTTGCAAAGTTGATATATTGCCCTGATAGTCATATTGTTTAACACTTTGGAGTCACCTGGTCCACTGTTGTCCAGACGAAAAGTTTGCTCTATAGTCCATCCTTAAGCAGTTTGATTTGGGAATACCTCACAAGCTGTTTCAGCATATACCATGCCTTGAAACAGGGTTTCTCAACCTGTGGGCCACAAAAGAATTTTTGACGGGCCACCGCAGCCTTGTATTATTGAAATTAAATACGATTTGCAAGATGAACCTTCTATCGAAAACGTGGGTTGCTTCATAGGTAACAGGCTTTGCATTCGGATTGATTGTAGTGCACGTTGTGTTATTTAAATGTTTTTCGCCGTTTTTATTTCTGCCTTGTACATGGGCGACAGTTGTCGCATTGGAGAAGTTGTACAGTCGGTGGACCACGTGTAAGCGCCCTGCAGAGCAGCGCTTACATTGAGAGAGCAAGGAGAAGCGCATACCCGGCCAAAGCATAACATCCCCTATAGTGAAATCACTATCGGAAGCTTCCTTTGGCTTAATGGGTTGAGGCGAAGTAAAATAAAACACGGACCCTCTGTTTGTTTATTAATTGGGCTACATGCTTGAAAAGGTTGAGAAACCCCTGCCTTAAAACATTGGTAAGGTTAACAAGTTGGTAAGGTTTGCGTATTGGCTGGTCTGTCACTGCTGGACTGTTAAGCTCGAACCGATGTTATTCACTGCTTTGTGTTAGATGTGCGTATTTCGTTTCTGAATTAGGGTATTTTTAGATCTGTTTTTATACTTGTTGTCGTCTGAAGAAAGCGCACTTAGTTATAGTTAAAAACACATACCGTATATACTCGCTTATTAGCCGCACTTTTTTACCTGGAATATGGCCTGTATTTTGCCTGCGGCTTATGCGCGCAACATACCCAGAGGGACAAAGTTTTCGCATGAGCTATCACCAAATTTCAGTCATCCAGTCGAACCGCAAATGCCATTTGGCAATGGGCGAAAGTACGACGATCTATCGTATTTATAGACGAACTTCCTTTTCCGACGAAGAAGATTTCTTAGGTTTTGAAGAATAAAATTGACTTTCATTACATTTGCCTGTAAAAATCAATATTTTGTGGTTGATTGATCGTGCAGGGTCGTCACCGGTGAATAGGCTTATTCGTGAATTACCCCTGATTCTCGGAATATGGCTAAAATTTCTGCTGCGGCTTATCTGCGGATGCGGCTGACAAGCGAGTATATACGGTACTTAATTTCGTAGATTTTCAAAATGCGCTCCCTCGTGCGTTTGGTAGAATCGCTTAGTTGTTTCTGTTGTATTTTCAGAAACTGTATCCAACAATCAATAATTCAGTTCAATTTCATTTAAACTCGTTGTTTGTACTCATTTCGGAACGTCATGAGTGGTGTGTGGCGGTGCGGTCATATCCGCTTTCGGGCGCCGGGGCCTAGATAGTTGTTTTCGTAGTGAATGCTGCATTGATGGCCATTCAACGGCATGAACTAAACCTTCCCTTACAGCAGTATATTTTATTTCGGAACTGACCAAAATTGATTTGATTAACACAATTTTTGACCATAATTATGTCTATTTAAGCCCAACTCTCAGAATTAATGTGTTTTCGTATTAAATGCAACGCTAGATATAGCACCATTGTACAGTATCAGTTGCCATTCCACCAACCTGGGCGTAGCCAAGGGGGAACTTCAACCAGGGTCGCAAAATAGAGTTGCCAGATTGCCGGTATTTCACCGACCCGGCCGGTATTTCACCGACCCGGCCGGTATTTCACCGACCCGGCCGGTATTTTACCACAGATATAGCAGAAGTCGGTAAGAGGCCGCTATTTTAAAAATCAGTTCCCGAAGCCGGTATTCTGAAAATACTGTACATGCAATATCTTGCAGTAACTGCAAAAGAATTACCGCAGAACTTTTCAAATGATATTGACTCCAGTAGTGAATCTTGTCAGGACAGTTCCTTCAGCGAAATTCATTAAGGCCGGCTAAAAACAATATTTAAAGCCAGAACAAGGGCAAATTATTACTTGTGGCTGAGCAATAGTGATTGTCTCTCTGTTTTCCCTGTTGATTTGTTTGGTCATATAAACCATCCTCCGTCGCCCAAACGTGTTCTGTATTAACATTTTTTGGCAGTTAATCGTGAAACCGGCATAGATTGGCATGTTGTCTGAACTGTTGTATTCAGCGGCTTAGCGAGGCTAAGTGTCGCCCGGGTCCGACCACAAAAGTTTCTCTCTTTCCACCCCTCAAATTTGCTCACAACAAATTAAAAGGAAAGATCATGTTTTGTGCTTGTTAAAGACACAAGGAATAATAAAGCACCTTGAGCATCAGAATCAAACACTAACAAACTGGGATAAGCTTTCTTTCATTCGCTATTATGGGTCTTAAGCCGCCGGAAGTAATTTGCTTAACTTTGTCACACAAACTATTTGCAGTTTTTGCGTGTATTATAAACACTGGCTGATAGTCGGAGATGAAAATGTGTGAAGAATTTTCGTTGATTGAGTGTTTTCTTAAACTTCTTTAGGTATAAAGCAGTTTTCATCTGTGATCGAATGTACAAAGATTAATCTCTCTGAGCAAGCGTTTAGCTCAATTATTGTTGTCATCGCCAGTGCCAAAGGCTGTGGTAATAGGTATCGGACAACATTTTTCCGGGGGTAAGCACTAAGAGATGTTTCCAAAGTTTTTCTAGGGGGGCTAAAAGTGGTGAAATTCAGTTTTTCCCATTCGAAACTAAGAAATCAACCTTTATTTAAAGTAGGCTATTTTGCTAATGTTTTGCATAAGGCTATACACTGCTCACATACACAAAGGATACGTGTATGTACATTTTGAGAAATTTTCAAAGTAAATATTTTGGGAGATTCATGAAATCACTGCACAAAAAATAAACGCATTGTCAAAAAAGCGTTCTTTTTACAAAATGTTATTTGAGAATCCTGTGCCGTTTAATTTGCACTTACGAATTACAACACAACAACACAACCTAGTGTTAAAAATGGCTGGTATATCAACTAAACACATCTGGCAACCCTATCTCCAAAATATATCAGTTCCATAATCTACCCCTCATTTTGCCAATTTTACAAAAAGATCGTACTACGGTTGAGTGAACATGGTGACGTCACCGAAACGCAAACTATAGAGGTCTGTTTGCCCAGGCCCTTCTGACCTCCGCGCATTTTCTGACGTATTATTGTATCAGTTATTTTGCTTCTCGGAGTAAAGGAATACATTTTGGCGATTACTTTTGCTTTTTTGATGTATGTTGCATGTATAAAAAATCGACGCCAAGCGATATTTTGGGAATAACTAACCATTGAAAAATATCTGACTTAGTCTTAGACTTCCCTAACCTAAAAAAACACTAAACCAGGGGTGCAAAATTTTCTGTAAATTTTAGTAGCGCGAAGAGATTTTTAGTAGCGCACACATATAACCTTTGCCATATCATTGCGCCCATGACCTGGAATATCAATCTGCGCACGCGCAGATGGCGTGAAGTCAGCGATTTCGCAAGTCAGAAATTTGGCTTGACACCGGCGTTAAGTCAGTCTTTCTTACAGTTCGGATATAGATAAGAAACGATAAAAACATACATATGATAACCATTGGCTTATATAAAATCTTTTTTTCATCAACAAATGTCTACAACAATTTCTATCAAGTGCAACTGTTGTTTTTCTCTCCGCACCTTTACTTGGGTGAAATACGAATCCGGATTATAACTTGACTTTGTACACCTATCAGTGTAAAGTCTTTTATGGCAAATTGCTTCATTCATTAGTATTGGCAAACGCAAGCTAGGAGCTCAGTATGAAATAGAACCGTGCATTGAAAAATGATATCAAACCCGGATCAGGTCGAAGGAAAAGCTGCAATGAAAAATCACCAGTGGGAAAATGAAAGTTCTGCGAAGGTCAGTCAAATTTTTTATATTTTTTGTTTTATGCAAAATCAGCAACTCAACTAGTGTTGATGAGCAGGAAGATTAATTTCAGTTTTGAAAAATATTTCTACCAAAAAAAAAAAATAGAAAAGGCGACTGAAAACTTCCTCATATCATGAAGTGGATTCTTGTGCTGCATTTAGTGCGAATCGTGCTGTGCTAGTGCAAGCAAAAATGTTTACTAGGTTTTGAAGTTTTTTTAGCCAAAGGGTGTATAGCAACAGTACCTTTGAAACACTCATAGTATGATTTTTTTCGTAAGCTTCGAGTTACTTTGTGCAAAAGCTGAAGTGACACCCATCTTTGCATAGGATACAGGTATACTTTCATCAACGTATATTGCGAGGCAAGCAACCTTTAACAATCAAGTACAGAAGTGGTAAAATAAAATCGCAAGAGAATGTGAACACAAAGGGGAAACTGCGCGCAGCAGGTATTCTCTAAACTGGTGGTTGAAGGGAAGTCACAGCAAGCTATCAGAGTTGCGTGGCAACTCTACAGAGGTGATGTATTCGAGCAGCGTAAACGATTTAACCCAACGCTAGGTGCAAATTCAAAACAAACCTCTTGCACCATCTAGTTTTCATAGTGTTGTAACTGCACAGCTTAGACTTAATGAGGTAGTTTGTTTCACAGTGAACCGACCTTTTGCCTTGTAACCTCTTCCTTTTTTTGCATGTTAAACTTGGTAAGATTTTACCCAATCGTTTGAAGGTAGTTTGCACAACGGACATGCTTTCACGAAATTTGCACATGAATTGCAGCTAGCTACGTGACCGCATGGCAGTAAAACAATACTTGCACGGCTTTTAAAGCATATCTTGCACTGTTGGAAACGTTCGATTTCTCGAAGTCCATTTCTCAGATCATCAACAGCAAAAGAGCTTGCCACTGAAGTCAACTTTTCCAGGTCGCTAGGGGGTTCATCTTCACGTTCATAGTATTCGCAATTCTGTTCCTTTTCGTCTGCATTTAATGCAAGTATAGCATCCACCATCGAAACAAACGTATCGAATCCGGTGTCATGCATTTCGAGCTGCCTGAAACAAACATACATGAATCTTTTCTAAAACATGGCTTTTTGGTTCATTCACATCGACAACAGTTCTCCAGGGAGATAGAAGAGCATGCAGTTAACATAACAAACTACAAGTCGATAAATTTACAATTCGGCACAAAAATTGTGCTACTGCATCACGTACTTGCGCAATGCGGCTCGTATTTCTCGATCAGCAAATCCCATGTCTTTCGCTTGTTGCACCCTCTCTGAAGAATCCATTTCGTTCTGAACTTTTCGGTTGATTTCCTTAACACGCTTTCGTGGTTCTATTATTTTTGGTCTCTCGTCATTTCCTGTGAGATGGATGTTGCTGAAAGAAGAACTACAACATGAAAGGCCACAAACCTCAAAAGTAAATACTGTAATTTTACCTGGATAATTTACGAACTAAACGGGTCGTTAGTGGAAAATCATGTTCACATGCCACCCACCTTGTCAAAAGAACGCCTGCTGGTAGTTGGCCCCTGGCAAAGGGATACTGAATTGAGTTGATTGTTCCAGGCCTGTCTATGTTTGGAAACCTGGCAACAATCTGATTCACGAAATCTGGCCCTTTGTTTCGTAATACAAATTCGCACCTGAAATGTAAAAGCGCTTGTTAACACAAGAATATAAAACTATTTTGCTTCTGGCGGTAATTTCTTTTCAAAAATTGATATTTGAAAAGATATGCTTTGCATACATCTTGTATGGCAGTGGTTCCCAAAGTATGGCCTTCGACCCAAACAAGGGTCGCGCCGAGGCGAACCAAACCAGGATTTAGCAACTTACTGCCAAAGATCATCCATTCAATCACTTTTTTTATGTTAAATTACGCTGTTTGAAGCTTGGATTCTCGAGATGTTCACCCAACTAAAATTTGGGCCGAGCTCAAAAAAGTTTGGGAACCGCTGTTGTTTTTTATGATGCTTTGCCCATGGGTAATCATTAAAGCATTTTTTATCTCGAGATCGAGGAAGTATACCTGGATAACATTTCGATGCAAGCTACAATATGAAACTAGTTGAAATAAACCAACTTACCAATAAAACTGACGTCTACATCTAACCACCAAAGTAGGCCTACACAAGACTAGAAAACCGCCTTTGGTCCACCCTCCCCAGAGCAAAAGCGGGTAAGAAAATTAATGATGTCAGTATTTTGTGCAAGATAACAACGAGAATTATGCTATAAAACATTGAAAAAATATATTCAATTTGCTTTTTGCAATCAGCACCATGGTTCTAAATAAAAATTAAAACAATTTCTTAAAACGTTCCACGCAGTTTTAAGTTTCGTACATTGGAAACCACTTCGCGTGCTCGAACCAGGGTTCATCAAATCTGTCCCAGTTTTGCAATCCTCCGTTGCAGTACCAGCACTTGACGCGGTCTCCTTGACCTGTACGAAAAGAAGGGAATAGTTGCAGCGCAGTATTGCTTTAACTTGAAATACGGTTCTGCGAGTTAGGCGATACTTTCACATTTATTGTACCAGAACTTCCAAAACGATGACTTAGCAACCTGGTGACATTACCATGGGTGTAAGGCAGACCTGATACACTTGCGCATTTTAACCACGCTCAATTCGCAATCTTTATAAATTTATGCTCAACTCTATGGGTGTCAATTTAGATGGAAGCGGTGTGTTACCATTAAAACTTAATTTACATTGGTGCACCATGCTGCAGTTTTGTAAAATGAAGTTCAGGCGAAGTTTGATTGACAGATACAATGACCAAATTTTGTTGACCTGTTTTCGGTGTCTACGAAAGAACTAAAAATGAAGGTTGTTGTGTAAATCATGTACCGTATTTATTCGAATATAACTCGCACTCGTATACAACGGGCACCCTTAATTTTTTAATGAAAAACTGTTGAAGACACGTGGCTGTAACAAAACATTTATTGATAACATACGGTACACTGGTAAAGCAAACTGCCAGTATAAGCACAATTCCCAAATGAAATTTACAATTTAAAACCGGATTCATCATCAGATTCACCAAACAGTTGTTCGAACTCTTCTTGAGTTACGTTTATATCAGTGTCCAAAAAAAGAAATAAAAATAAAGCGTGCTGATGAAAAAACTCGTGTATAACGCGCACCCTTAATTTTTGATTAAAATTCCGTACAAAATTTNGCGCGTTATACTCGAATAAATACGGTATCTCTTTTGTGTCTTTGGTGATGCTACCAGGATGTCATGCCACCATCTCCATGTGAAGAGGCTGTCGCCTTCTGGAACTTCGTTCAATGAAAAAATACAAAAACATCACAGACGATCACAGTCTCTGAAATGCATCTTACCAAGATAATACAATCCAGCACGTGCGATCTCTTGAGGAGTCGCCTGAATGCGATGAGATGGCCAGTGGTCGATCCTGTCACGGAAAGTTTGCAGACGAGCATTTTCTTCGCGCATGTGAGGATTGACCGGATTGTTGCAAGGAAACGTCGCTTCTCTGGTTGATATATTTGGATCTCCCATGTGAGCAGAGTTCGAACCAACTCGTGATCTCCACTGATATCGCCCATAGTTTTGCCCACTTGTTGATGGTGTAGATTGTTGGACTTCACTTGGCATTTGATTCATTGGAGTGTGCGTATGTTCTGCGGAAATATTACCGTTGAAGGCGATGAGAAGTTTTTTTTTTAATTTTATCTTTTTCAAACAGTTGCTATGTTTCTCTTCACACGTTAGTCTAGTTTTTGCACTTGACAACAAATAGGAACTGAGCTAAAATTTTCAAGAGCTTGTTTCCAAACGTGACAAAAGGTGGCGTATTTCACGTGTTTCGTTAGTGACACGAGCTAGTTCGTAAGATGGAAACTGCAAATATTTTGTTTTTAATAGGAATACAAAGGATTGCTTTCCAAACATTCAGACCCGCTGTTTCTGTTACGACATTTATTATAAAAGGCTATGTTTCGGTGATCTACCTCTTCGAATGCATTGTCAGTTTTTCGAGAGTAATTTTTTTCTTTGTAAGATTGTGTATTTTCATGACCCCACGGGCAAAACTACATAACTACGCACAAAACGTTTTGGATATTTTTTCGAATTTGTATATGTCAAAAACTCTAGGCGCATTTTTGCGTGCGATAAATTTCGCTATAAAGGAAGATGCAACTCACCTGTGCTTTCGCGACGGAACTTGCAGCCTGTGTTGTGCCATCCTGGATGGGTCGGGTCATCATTTTCTTGCCATTGTTCAACGCAATTTCCGCAACTGAAAATGTGACAAAATTAAAATGTGACTGAATTGCTTCCAATAACAAAAGACGAGGCACTTCGGAAATAAGTACTTACCCATGGCATTTTACGCGGTCTTGGTAGCCAGTATAGTGAAAACCTGAGTCAGCAAGTTTCGTTAATTTTCTAAAATCTGAGAGTGGAAAACTTTCAAAAGTTGCAAGTCTTTCATTTCGTACTTCCCAGTTTCCTGTAACCAATTCAAAATCAAGACGTAATTCACCGTATGTAGCTCACATGGCAAAAGGATTTGCATGTTTTAAGGGGTGGATTAACTTCGGGAGCCGCGATACACAGCACTTTCTGAACTGCACTCTTAACAACGATGATAACTTGTTAACCGAAAATGCTCACTCTCACAAATCAATGAAAACTTTGTGCGGGCTCGTTGCATTGAAATGATGTAAAAAATGAACAGCAGATAAGCTTAAAATTGTTATAAACCGAAAACGAGTACTGTACAGTAGATTTAACACAAAACTCCAACAAACGATTGGCAACATAGAAAAATATAATCTTACAGAAATAATGTAACATGTAGCACCGAAAATACTTCAGTAAAGGCTATGGTCTCGTGGTGAAAACGGCCTTTGAATAGTTTAATGATTTGGTTATTTGCGTTGCTTGGTGAAAAGCGTTCTTATTAATTTGCTACGTTTTAATTCAAAACAAAGCTTTTGACTTACTTTGTCACTTCACTAAAAATTCATACACTTACCCGGTCGTATGTAGCGGCTTCTTTGTCCAGGCGGGTCATTGGCTTTGCGTAAAACAACTCCCATGTCAAGACGCTAGTCTTGTATTTCAGCTTCACCGAACGAGATCTTAACTGCCAACTTTGCACAACAACGGTTTCCTTCAGACCAAGGTTTGCTGGCTGAAGGCACTTACCAGCTTCAACCTTCAATATGCTGTGACAAGAACCTCGTGGTTTCCCGCGGGTGCTGTCAGTTTTTCAACAGCAGGGCAGCCTTCAGTATGCTGTGACAAGAACCTGGTGATTCCCCGCGGGTACTGGCAGTTTTTCAACAGCAGGGGAATTTCTACGTGGTGGAGAAAAAGCTTGCGCAAACTCCAGAGAATGTCCAGCACTGCAGTCTCCTGGCATAAAGAGTGTTTGTCACACCGACAAAAGGCATGCGGAGGGTTTTCCTCAACTATTACTATGTGCTGTGATGGATATCTACTCTAATGTGCTTGGCAAAAGCTTATGTAGCATAAAAAACTAACACTACAAGCTTCACCCTAATGACCGACAAACCGAAAAAATCATCAGCAATGGTCGATTATGGGAGTGAAACAAAGTAAAGTTGGAAGCTTTTACGAAGCACAATAGAGTAGAGATCCGTCGTGCAAAGTGCTTAGAAGCAATCAAACCTTTGGATTTTGTACTGTTGTTTTCTTTGCGACTATGTTTCGACGTTTCAGGTCTGATACAAACTAATAAACTGTAACTATGACAATTTCGGTAACAACCTACCTACGGCAAAAACAGTTCCACAAAAGTTTAGCAGTATGCAGAGGAGTGTTAGTGTTGTGAGAGAGAAACAGAAGATTTTTTTACTTCTTACATTTCTATGTACAATTTCCGTTGATAACTTACAGGGCCATCAGCCACCCTTGTGCAAATGTTCTTCCGTTAGCACTTTCTTTAGCGGCGATGGTCAGGGTAACCAGGTCCTGGTGGACCAAAAACGCCGAATTGCACATCAAAATATGCCAAATAGCTTCGAAAAATGCTAAACAAACCGAAACAGGTCAATGTCTGTCAGTGTTGAATTACCTGGTTCAGTAATGGCAAAAATACAGTGTTGCAATGGAACCAAGCCTAGAAATTTTGCATGTAAATTATTGTTAATCTCCAAAAGTACCATCTCCTCTTATAGAAAATGCTTAATAAAAAAACTATAAGTGTTTGAAACAACAAAATACGTTTTATGAAAAGACAAATAGGCACCATGCCATAGTTTTTAATTGTTTTGAATCTAGTACACAAGCGCCTGATATGTTAGATATGTCACAATTCCACAAAATATAAATGAAAAAATGCCGTCACATGGAACCCACGGAAAACTGCTAGGCTTTCCAGGTTCACATGGACCAAATACGCCATAGCGCTACTCAAAAACCTGCCAAGTAACATCAATAAATACCCAACAGGCTGAAAATAATACAAAAGTTTAAGCTCAAAGAGACAAGTTTTTTAGAAATGCCAGACCACGTTTTCTTCTGGCAATACCACTAAAAAGGCCAAATACATGTCAAACTGTGACATATATGCCAAGCAGCACTTTATCATGCCAAACCACTTTTTATTGTAATCATTGGTTGATCAGGCAAAAGGAGAAGGCGACGAAAAAATTGAGGCAAAAGAAAAAGCACCAAGTTTTTTTAAAATGAGTGCGGCGCATTGACTAAACCCGCCCAAGATAAACTTCACCAATTTTATACAAGGAGCAGCTCACAGGAATGAAAACACTTATTCAGCGAACGAGCTCCTTATTCGATTGCATCGTTTTTGTTCTGGGTGCTATAACAAATGAGGCCTCGAGGCCTTGGTTAAACCATGTGTGCTGCGTAATCAGGTATGGTTTATGAAGGAGTCAAGAATTGTGTAAAATTTACATTGGGAAAAATTATGAAAACACCCATAAAGATTTATACAAAAAGCGTGGAAGTCGCCAAATGCTTACGACCAGTGAGAACACTAAGCTCGAAATATGCTATCGATGCTGAAACACAGCGACAAAAAGAAAGCCAGCACTACAAAAAAGCAGCTTGAAGATCAGCAATTTAAGATAGTAGTGCCGTAAAACAACAAAAACAACTCGCTTACAACGAAATGGATAACTGGGCATAGTTTCTTCAAGATAGTGCGTTCCGAAGAAGCTTACGAAAGGACATTTGTCTGCAATGTCAATGTCCTGCCAGACCACTGGCCAACACAGTAGCGATGTAAAAACCACGTACACGGAAGGGTGTCAGAATAAATGCCAACTGGACAACTGCTAACGGGACTATTGCCGACTAGGACAATTGCCATTGCCAACTAAGACAAGTGCCAACAAGGACGGCTGCCATCTTAGGAAAACTAACCTCCAACCGGACAACAGCCTCTGTGAAGGGTAATTGTAAATGGTTTCACTAATCAGTATACCTTTCCTTTTAGCGTGTATTCGCTAAATAATAATCTTGTCTCACCATTACTTTATTTGAAGCAAAGTGTTTGAAGGACTGAAAGGTCGTGCTGGGACAGTTACAAACAGCGAAAAAGTGCTAAACATTTCCAAACAATTAGGCGCTTTTTAGCTCTTGTTCTAGTTTTTTTCAAATCAGCATAACGCAGCTAGCGGTGGGCTCCCAAATCATTAAAAGGTACTGTACTTACTTGAAACGTGCGTCGTCAGTATCGCTGTCAGTGACATAAATCTAAACATTGTTACGTTTGCAAATGTACGGACAGTATTTGGAGTTACTTTGTTGTACGGTGGTTTTCGCTTTAAATCTTGTTTACAAACAACTTTTACTTGAATACTTTCTTTGATTGAATTATAACGCCGTCTCAATCAGCAGAAACCTTCGAAACATTACCAGCTGTATTAGACATATGTCTTCGTATCTTTATATACAGGCCCGCAACTGGTGGGGACAAACAGAGAATTGCCCTCCAGAAAATATCAGCTGGTTGCGACCCTGGTTATATGTGAGCTCACATGAAGAAAATTTTTTTTGTGTTGCGATTTGCAAAGTGCTACGTGCTGATGGAAGGAGTTACGAAATCGGTATGGACCTTTCAACAGAAGGGGATTTGTTCTGGCTCCACAATGTTGCATTCAGAGGAAAAATTTGTTTCCACAAAGATGATCTTTGTTGAAATCTGTTACCTGAAAACTGCTGTCAACCTAAATACAACTACATAAGAGACGCTGAAAATTTAGAAGATGCTTCTGAAATTCTTCAATTGCTGTAACACCTAGCGAAAAACCTTACGTTGTGCTTAAACTGANCGAGAAACTGTTGAGCAAACTATTAATATCCTTTCATAATAATACACGANCAGGCGTGTATTGTAAAACAACTCCCATACGATTAAAAGCTCAGGTTTGCTGTAAGCTTTCGAGGAATCAGCCGACAGGGCTCTGCTTTCTTATTTTGATGATTCAAACGTACACATAACTGTATTCAATCAAGTAACTAGTCTCCACAAAGGTGAAGGGTTTGAATTCATCAGCAAACTTTTTAATAGAAAATCAATTTGACGTAACACTGCGTATTCTCAGACCTAAAGTCTGCATTGCTTGCAGATCTTGATCGATTAAGGGCATCTTCCTTCCGTAGGCCAATCCTTTTAATCTCCTTTTCTACTTGCCTTCTCCATGTTTTCCGTGGTCGCCACGTTTTCTCTATTCATCCATCTTGAACTCAGCGCCTTTCTTAATGGATCACACTCATCTTTCCTCAAAACATGTCGGTCGGTACTATCACACTCAAATTGTTTTTACCGGTTTTTCCACAATTTCCTTTAATCCCAGTATGTTCATCAATTCATCAGTGTTCTTTTTGTCCATCAGTTTCGCGCCACACATTGCTCTTACCACAACTCTCAGTTCCCCTCAAAACTGACACCTCATTCTCCCTCAAGCACCATGTCTCACTGCCGTACTGCATAGCCGATCTCACGCATGTCCATCGTCCCTTTCCTTTCACCTTTAGTAAGAACATTCAGCTGGCAGTTATTCTAGTTGGCAGTTGTCCGGTTACAAGGGAGATGTTGAAAACCATTGCAATATTTTGAGAAAGCATGTGAACTGTACGCTGAAACACAAGCTGCGTGACAATAAAGCTGCCCTCACATCAAAGCCGATATACAAAACTGACGCCAGTGGCGTACGCAGAAAATTTTCATGGGGGTTTTGTCCAAGGTCATATGGTGGTTATTTGTATTTGGTGTCCCTGCTTGTGACGTCACAATTTGACGTCATTTCCATGTTTCCAAACCAACGTTTTGGTGAAGTTTGTTGACATAATATGCATAATTTTGTACACCCACTCCCCCTATTTTATGGGTCATTGCACTGAATATAAACTATCAGCGCTCCAAGTTAGGCTATCGGAGAAAAACAAACTCAACGCTACGACACAGCAGTTCATAACTTCAAAAGTATCAGGCCGCGCGTTAAAACAGGGGAGTGAAACACACTCATCCCTACGTCAGAGCAATTTACAACTGCAAAATCAGGCTGCGCTAAGGTCTCCTCAAATACGAGCAGTCAGGGACCGAGTTTTTGGGGGGACGTGGGGGACATGTCCCCCCAACTTTTGGACAGGGGGGACATAATACCTTTTGCCCCCCCAACATTTTGTGATCAAAAGTAATGTAGTTGTGCAAATTTCATGTTACTTTACNGTTGGAAACGTTTCCCCAGCATAAAACCAGGGAACAAATGAGAAAAATGAACATTATCACTGGATTATCTGTAGACACANTATNGGCAACATATTTCCTAGGTAACCTGAATTGTCATGATTGTTGAAAATTGNGTTGGTTAATTTGAATTACCGAATCGTGTNTACATGAACCTCGCTCCATCACGAATTCCTGCACTGACCTGTAGCCCGCTATCAGAATACGGTTGCCACAAGGCGCGTAGCCAGTGAGGGCAATGGGACAATGCCACCCCCAATTCTAAAATTTGCAGGTTAATGAAATATTTGAAGTATAAGCCAAAAAAATACTTCAGTGCAAATCAACAAAACTGCCTCAAGGAACCCATCCTACCTCAGCTTTTAGTCGAATAGAAACTTCTATCTGACCTGTTGTAATTATCAATGATCGCAAGTAAAAACAATTGGAGTAACGCTTTTCCCAGCTGTTTTTGGCGCTACAGCTTTCTGTATCCCACCTAATGGTCATATAAGCTTAATTTCAAGACCGTCGCAAATTCCTCTCTGATAACCGTGGGTGTTCCAAACACAACCTATCCTTGTTTCCAGTGAGAACCGTCGCCAGAAAGTTTTCAATAGGGAGGCTTTGCCTTACTGCGGGGGAGATTTGGGTTTGTGCGGGGGGGCTTGACACTCTAAAAACTGACAAAAACTCAACTGATTTATAGTGAGTCATATTTCAATTTGGGACGGCTGAGAGCTTTGTTTGGGGGGGATAAGCCCCCAAAAGCCTCCCCGTGGCGACGGGACTGTTTCCAGTGCCAGCGTAGCCTTAATTCAACATCGTAGATTTTTGTTTTTGCACAGTTTTTAAATTACATGCGTGAATATGGCGTTGAGATAATTTTTTTATGCATTGAAGCTCAAACTTTGGCTAAGAAGCGATTCAGTTTCAAAGTCTTGTTCACTGCGCCATAGTCACTGTTTAGCAACAATAGCATTCATTCTAGATATTTATTTGTGATGACATGTATTGTGACGGTTCAATCACAATTATGTGGAGCCTTAACA
>JGI24022J15233_10003815_pt1 | contig 15204 bp, 10 predicted proteins | sample Ectturendosymbi2_FD_15233 | JGI IMG/M metagenome (IMG submission 15233)
CCACTAACCTCACTAGCTGGATCCGCCGCTGGATATGATAGTGCACACTATCAACTCTGCTAAATGCTGAGTCGGCCGCTGGTGAGAATCTGGCTGTGGCATGGGCGTCGGAAGGATTTTTTTCCAGGGGGGGAAATAGTGGTGGCCAAAAGCATTTTTCCGGGAGGGGGCAACTGTGGTGAAATTTAATTGTACCGAGAGAAAAACATTGTTCTACTAAAAAGTTGATAGGAAAATATGAAATTGCAAAATACAGGGAGGGGCCAAGGCCCCCCTTCTCTGGATTTCAACGCCCATGGCTGGTGACGTGTAGGAAATTCCTACTGTGAAAGATTAAAAAGCAGGAACCCTGAAAACACCCATTGGGATTCTCGACAAACATTTCTTGGCACATTTCATGCTACTGTTGAATATTCACTGGGAGATTTTCAAAAATCATTTCAATAAGAAAAGCTTGGTGAAAGTTTTGCTCTCATTTTGATAATTTAGATGCGATGAACTGAAAACCTAATGCAAGGGCAAACGATATGTTTAGTTCTGATTGCCGGCTAAGGTTTTTAGTAAAAGGGACATTAGCCCAAACAGTTACACTACATGACAATGGCTGTACTGGATAAAGCTATTCAGTACGATTTGCTTCGAACTTAAGACAGTGTAGTCGCTGTTGAGATTACAGTTCATCGCACCTAATTTATCAAAATGAAAGCAACACCTTTTCTAAGCTTTTTTGTTGAAATGAATTTTGGTAAAGACTGCAAATCTCAAGTGTACCGTTGAACAAAGGAGTCAAACTTTCTACGAAACCCACATTGCATATGAGCTGGCACTGACTCGCTTTACTTGCAGATTGCAATCTGAGCTCTGAGTTGCCGACGCAAACACACCAACTGCACTATCTCGTTTCAAGGTCTTCATTTTCCGATAACTTTGCGTCATACTGAAAAACATCTCTTCTGTTGGAACTGAGAAACTTTACCTTTGCAGAGTTTTTGACTTCACCCGCCAATATTTGATGTTGGCAAGCCCACCTAATGACAGGCTTTACCTTGTGAAAGTTGTGGCACTTGTTTATCGAAATCTTCCAGTGAACATTCAACAGTAACATCAAATGTGCCAAGAAATGTTTTTCGACCAAGCTGATGGGTGGTGATGTATTGATGTGTCGTTGGGGCGTTGCTAAATTTCGAATAATACGTGAAAAAGAATTAAGGTAGCTTTGAAACTTTGAATAAGGACTGAAGATGCGTAATTTTACGTGAAATTGATTACCTATTAAATTTTGCAGATAGATTCCTTGCTTACCCCCCACTGTGGAGAGTACGTACTTGAAAAAGGCTAGAAATAGCACATGATCAGTGATGTAATCTTCGAGACCGAGGGCCCGGTTTTCACATTTAGCTTGCCGGGGGGGGCTATTCGCCCATATTACTAGGCTTGTCCATGGGAATGGGATTCCTGTAAGAATCCCATGGGAAACGTCCCATGTGATGTGATGGGACAGCACACATTTGTATTTCCCATGAGACTCAGAAGTAGAATGAGGGTGTCAGAATGTTACTGAATTGTCATACTAACACTATACTTCTGAATTTTAAAGTCAATAAATTTTGTCGTTTTGCATGTCTCTTTGTACATATAGTCCAATTTAGTAGATACTAAACCTAAACTTTCGTAAATTTAATAATTTTAACTGAATTGTATTCCATATTAATATTATAATAATGTAATGGAAATCCCACTGGATGGGACAGGCATAAATTGCCATGGGATGGGAATGGGACAGATAAATATGTCCCATGGACAACCCTGCATATTACCCCCGTCAGTTACGTCACTGGCAACAGCATGTGGTACTCAACTACTATACTGGCAGACTGCCTAGTCTCGCTTGGAAGTCGCCCGAGTGGCATCATTTCTTTCTGTATATTTTATGGCAATGGAAAGAAACGCCATTTTGCCTTCACTATCGCTTTGTCATGTGCATCCATAACTCCGCAGAAGCAGTTTGATGACCATAAGATTTAGTTACTCTTACACGGGAACCTGGACGTTTGATCGGCCGATTGAGTGCAAACGGTTATAGGGAAGTATGACTGGATTTTGCCCCTCGCTTCGAACATTCCGCTCTCGCGACTCAGAGCCATGATAGTCACTGGGCTCCTATGCTCCTGCATAACACTACCTGATATATTCACCAGCAAGACCCTAAACGTTCACATACTTAAATTCTTTTAGGATTTTGTATGAAGAGTTGTGTACTTCATTCAAATCCTAAAGTCCTCGACTGACCTATATTGTAAAAGTTAATGAATGCCTGCAAGCCGTGGCGTAATTAGAGGATTGAATCAGGAGGGATACCTAGCTGAAAGGGGCCTACTGGCCACTGTAGGGGCCTACTAGCCAACATTTAGACAAAAACCTGCGAAATAATGGTGAATTTGGATGTGGATGGCTATACTACAATCCTAAATCACCGGAAAATACTCCGAAAAGGACGCAAACTAACAACAACCTAATGAAAATGAAAACAATAATAAAACCGAAATATAAGCTAAGCGGGGACCGGTTTTTACATTTAGCTTGCCAGGGAGGAAATTAGCCCCTTTTCCTCCGTCAGTTACTCCACTGCAGGCCCGCACCAACGGGGGAATTCGGGTGCAGTGCTCCCCAAATATTTCTTTTGCCCCTCCAAATTGTGTTGTGCCCAGAAAATTGTGTTTTGAATATATAATAAAACAAAAACCTTCTCCTCTAAAAACTGCATCTTGCCCTCCCAAGACTTAAAATCTGGCTACGGGCCTGCTTCACTGCCTGCAACTCATTACATTATATAGGCTGCAGTTTATGATTTCTTCAGCAAAATAAATACCGAGTTTTTTAACGGTATATCAAGGTTTGGCTGTATTCCATTCTTTCATACCATTGCTCTGCATACACCATGTATTACAAAAGGTTTTCTACGACATTGCACTTGTTCTGCTCGTTTTTTGAGGGATACTTATATAGTAGTTGCATTATTTAGTGCAAGAGTCGGCAAACACCGGACCACGGCCCAGTGCCGGTCCGTAACGAAATTGTAACTGGGCCGTGCGGAACCATGATCAAATTGGTCTAAAAGTGATTGGAGCGACTGACATAAGGGACACACTGCGGGTGCCATTGACCACCAAAATCCCTACAAATCGGAGCATCTTATTGCGGCAAAAACAAGATCTCTCACTGAATCAGTGCCATGGTGATTTAGGATTTGCAATAAATTTGCGTGTGCCAAACATTCATTATTTTATTGAGGGCTGGTCTGCAAAATAATGCAAGGCTGAAATCGGTTTGCGCTGCGAAAAAGGTTGCCGACCCCTTATTTACTGTTACCTTCAAACCATTATTTAAGAGGTTTCACCGACCTGCTGTAAAGCAAAAGCTATCGCTTCATAAGTAAATGACCTTTGATATTGGGCATAGCGTACAGTAGGCAACAGTCTGCAGTTCAGTTCTCCAATAAATTCAATCCATAGAGCCTTTCATTGACGTTTATTTTATTGTATGTCAACTTCTTGTTATTTGAAAACAACTAAACAGCGTAACCCGAAGCGCCCCAGTGTTTGCTGCACTGCGGGCAAGTCTTTTTTCAAGTACAAACCACTTCATCACGTAGCCGAATCAGAATAAGTTATGTGTCCTTTGCGAGAAAATATATTATGCCACAGTCACTGTTCAGGCTTTATAGTAAAAAACGTTGCTACTCACCAGTATGTGTTTTCCCACTCTATCAATAGCACATGATTGCAGTTGCTTTTTTCATTTTTCTGGAATGCCTAGTCAGTTGTTACGCCTTGGTTGCAAATGCTTTCAGTTTAATCTAAGACAGGATTTTGTACGAATTTTGCTGAGGAAATATCATACTTTTAATGCAAAGTTGTGAATAATAATAATATGATGAACTCATTTCTCGTTTTCGTAATGTGGAAAGATTCCTTTAACCAAGTTACTCTGTACTTTCACTTGCTCATAATAATTTTCTTAATGGTGGTTGGTCTACACATTTTTGTCTTGCATATACCCAAAAGCAAATAATTTTGAGCATATACAGTATTTTCATGTCCAAAACGTAAAAGTACAACATACTTCCGTGATATCCCCACAAATTTTGTGAAATAGTTTAAAACAGCAATTTAATTTACATTCAGGTCTAACATATAAATGTGTCCGATGTATGCCTGCAGGAAAGTTTCTTCAGGCCATCTATCAAAGATTGCAAGAATTACACCCATTCCTTATGTACGCTATCTGAAATTCTCAAGTAATTTTAAAACAATTGTAATGCTCCTAACTCCTAAGATATTAGGAGAAATTGCCAACACTCGGTTGAATTCTTTTTTACCAACAGTCACCTACTAAGTTGCCAGCAATTAGTTTTCTTGCTAAACATTCAATTGAATTAGCCAGTGTTTCTAAGTTTCTAAGTATGATGACCTAATTCAGAAACAAGATAAGTATCTAATTACTTCTAAGGCTAAAATTTCCTTGCATCTAAACAAACGTTTTGATTGTGTTGTTATTCTCCTTTAAACGTTTCTTTGGTTATGATTTAAAATGAAGTGAGTCCAGCTCAGCTACTCCCATTATTTTTAAGGAAAGAGTTTTTTATTCAAATTCAAATTAACTAAATGTAAACTTCGCCCAGTGATAAGAATTTCTACCTCGCCCTTTATTCTTTTTGACACATACCAATCATGTTAACATTGTAAGCACTTTTTGTAGTTTCCTTTATACTGATGACGTAAATGTACATGTCTCCGATAAAAATACTGAAGAGCTATAAAAATTGGCTAAGAACGGGCTTATAGAAAGAGGTTTCGGTTTTAAACTAACAAGTAAACTTTAACTGTGTATTTTAAAAGATAAATATTAAATCATTTCAAAAGGGTTAGAGATATAAGTGTGAATTAAAAACCATGAAAGAGGATAGTTAATAAACTTGATAATATAAAAACACATTTAAAATAGCCTAAAATTATACTTATAAAAAAACTTTAACTGGAAATCGCAACTGAATGTCCTTGCAGTTTTCTAAGATTTTGTAAAAATAAACAGTTTTAATGCTATTGTCTAAGTCTTAGATGTGGTTAAGTTGCCCTATAACTCAATTCTCAACCGGAGCATTAGTAGCAACATCATCCCTCTCCTAAACGAACGAAACAAGTTATTCCATTAGAAGCAAAACACCCCAAAGTTGCTTGTATTCCTTTAGTTGATCTAAGCACCGCCATGATTGTGACCAAATTTCCGCGTACTATAGCATACACTTCACGTTTGTGAGTTCATCTGATGGTCACCAATCACCAAAGAGATGTTGCAGCTCAAAAATGGCATTTACCTATAAAGAATTCTCCCCAGGGCAACACGCCATGTAAGCTGCCATTTTACAGTACCTGTAATGTGCTAATCAATTTCTGAAGAGCACTTAAAACTTCTTCACTGCGTTTAACAAACAACGGAAAGATTTCAGCTAAGCTTGAATGATCTAACAATACTTGTTCATTCTTTTATTTTCGTGTACAAAATGCAGTTTTTCGTACCTGCTGTCGTTATGCTTTTTATGTGTCGCTGTACACCCCCTGATCTTGTTCACTGTATCTAGCCAATCACTTTTCAGTAACTCTGAATCTTCAGTATGCTACAACTTGTTGTTTGTCCTTCGGTTTCTCGGTGTACTTCTACCAGTCTCTTGTTCAAGGCACTTCAATATTTTGTTTTCTTTGTGTCAACTGCTTCTGTTGTTCTTTTGCTTGTAACTAACAAAATGATAGACAGACTTAATGAACAGTTCTTTGTCAAAGCTTTGTACCTCATCTAGAAAAACTCGCTCCAATGCTGATATTTTCAGTGCCAATTAAAATTTTGCCCTTAGTTTCTGTTGGTGGTTACGTTTGACGCTTGCCAATTTTTGAAGCACATAGATATGTTGTATTTGATATTATGATTTTCGTTGAGCTTATGATAAATGTTATAAAAATACCAAAGTACATCTGAATTTTTCGATATAATATACTAAAAGCGGCCCATTAACAAATGTACTCAGCAAAATTGAATGTCATTTATTCACATATATCGAACGATTACATAACTACAATACACAAGGCCTACCAATCTGTTGCAAACGAATATTGCTCTCTGGAAATATGCTAAATGGATCATAGTCCGCTTCTCGCAACTCACGATTGTGGATCACGTAGCTTTGTGCAGAGCATCTTTAAACCAGGTCTGAGTCCTAACAATTCTATCTGTCCTCCTGCCCTTCACTGAACAGAGGAATGCACGGTACGAGAGATGAAGCATCATGATTCACTCATTGCCCTGGGGCCTTTCGTTGCATCCTCGACAAATCAGACTTGCACAAAATAAACCGATGTGTGCAGTATCCTCTCCTATCTCAACCAGGGATTGTACCTTGAAATGACTTTCAAAGAAGTGCAAGGCATTTAACCAACGGAGCAAGACTTCAATCACCTGGTTACCGAAATTAATCGATACTTCTGCTTTCACTGTTGATTCGTTGATATGCTGAACGAACTGAGCGTGCTTTCGAAAAACACCGAATATAACAAGTTCTTTGGGCATGAAATGTAACGCAACAACCGGTTACGCAAGTCGAATAAGGAAGAGTTCGCGTGAGAAAGCAATTACTTGGGTGATGTATTCGGTTATCAGCTAATAAAGTGGGGCTCTATGGAACTCAAAGGAAGCCATGGATGGGGCTGGCAAAATAAATTAAGTCGAAATTCAAATTCACTTTTCAGTAATGAATTTATTTTTCTAAGAAAACTTTAAATTAAAGAATTCTCCTAATTTTTGAAATAATTTTTTTGTAATAAAAGGTTGTCTTTTTTCAGGTCCTGGTCATTAACAGATGGCATCTACGGTTATGTTTCTGCAGATTAAAGGAAAATTAATTTTGCATGCTTAACCATTTGCTAACAGCTTTATCGTCAGGAAGAGATCATAGTTGTTGGTTTCCTACAACTGTGTATTCACAGATTACGATTGCACGCGAGTTTTGTGAAAAGAGAAACTGTTTTCGTGAAGCAGATTTTAGCGATTTTGAAAGGGTCATCGTCCCGGAAGAACTATGAAACACTGTGATAGAGATAATAAACAGGCAACTTCTAGACGTAGCTTGAAGGTTAAAAGACAACTCCTTGGTGATTAGCATTGTTTGTTAAAAACAAAACAGGCGTTGAAATCTGCAACTCAAGCAGATCCAAAACCTTTGGGGACAGTTTACAATTTCAGTGGCCGTTCACAAAAGTCAATATTCCACAAGCGTACTAACTGTAAACAGGGAGAGAATAAATCACTTCATCCGCTTGTTTATTTGTACAATATGCTGATTTCAAATTGGAAAACCGGCCTAGCAGGGGTTGCATCGATTAAAGACTAATGAGGATTTTAAACACGATTGCGAAAACCTGACCAATTTTCAATATTGTCGGTGCGTAAGCGCGCGTTCGTAAAAAATGTGGAAGATGCAGTAGTTAAAGTAATTACATATTTTTAACTCAAAATCGACACATGTCTTTTAATAGTCAAGAGACTTTATGAAACAAAGTGCGGTTTGTACAAATGTGAAAATGTTGGCAATTTTGAAAGGCCGGGCATTTTCAATGCATCACAGTTATTCAAATAACAATACCTGGGGTACGGTTCAGCAGCTTATCAAATTTATTCAAGATAATACAGTACGTTCACAATGCTTTTTGGTGTAACTTGTGAGATTTTAAATAGTTAGGTAACCCAGTGTGCATGTGCTAAGGTTGTTTTTTCTTATTAAAAGCCACCGCTTTCATTCAGATTATCTCATCGTCAAAACTCAATTTGGATTCCCGAGTTCCAACAGGAGTTGAAGACTGACTTTTGATCATTACCCCGATTTAGAGCTCCAGAAAACGGTTTGGGAATCTCAGAAAGCGAATTTCAAGTGTTTTTGCGTTGAGCACTCGTAGCAACAGAAATCAAACTCCTACAGGGTTCCTGTTTAAACCATAGGCGTAGCCAGGGGGGCCAGGGTTCATGCGGAACAGGACTTTTCGGTCTGGCCCTTTCGGCCTAAACCGTTTCGGTCTGAGCCGTTTCAGTTTGAGCAGTTTCGGTCTGGCCGATTCGGTCTGGGCCGTTTTGGTCACGGGACATTTCGGTCTGGTTGTTTCGGGCTGGGGACATTTCGGTCACGACATTTCTGTATATAAACAACTGATTACACTGTTTATTGAAATTATTATATAAGCAGGCGAACTATCACGCTAGCTGGGGTTATACCAATTCCGTTTTGAGGAGTCATGATTGCGATTAAATCTAAATTGCATTTATGAAATTGAAGTATTTGTGTTTAATTGCAAAATGTCAATATTGATTTTAGTTGTTTGTTGATGATAATAAAAACCATACGTTGATGCTGATTAACTGTTGGATCTTGGATCATGTTTGTAGTTTTTTTTTAAATGAAACCTTTCGTTGATGTAAGCACGTTTGCATTAAAAAGTGAACATGTAAGATTTCTGCAAGATTTCATGATCTGACCGAAATGTCTCGAGACCGAAATGACCAAGACTGAAACGGCTCACACCGAATCTGCGAGACGGATCGCGTACCCAGGTCCATACCTTCCCCAAATTTTTAGAATATCTAATCATTTTGTGCTTTGAAAGGCGGTATCCCACACAAATTACTGTTGCTAGCTTAAAATAAAAAAATTGGCCCCCGCAAACAAAATTTTGGGCTGGCTAGGCCACTAGTTCAAAATAAACCTGTTCATAGCAGACCAGTTTCATAACAGACGATGTATAATAGACTACTTCATAATACAAAACAACACGTTCTTAAAAAAACTACGTTCTTAGCAGACCGGTAGGCTACCGACGTAACACACTATTTCATAACAGGCCTGTACAGGTTTTTTTTAGGTTTGACCATGGTGACCAATAAGATATTTTGAGAGACCGCAACTAATTCATCTAATACCGACTTGGTCATAAAGCAAAGATTTAGTGTATTTTGGTGGTGTCATAGTCGTAAACCGAGTTTCTGCTGTATTTTGAGAGACCGTCGAAAAAATTTGAGAGAGCTTTTCGGTCTCTAAAAACTTAAAAACATTGGACCTATACATAAGGGATTGCTTTCATAAAAGCTTGGTGATTTTATAAAAGTTTGGTGATTTTAGCTCTGTATATTTGAAGATGCACGGGACAGTAGCGTGTGTGGCTGGCGATTCATCACTTCAGCAAAATACGAACTGCAGGTTTCTGCCGTGCTGTGAAGCAACTTCTGCTGATATTACTCTGCGTCACGCTAACGACGCTAAAAGCATGGAGTATTGCAGAATGACAGCTTTTGTTACGTAGCTTACCATTACAAAGTACTTCTCGGAGGGTGCGGCAAATTCTATCTCCAGCTGGGCAACACAAATGTCAGGTACGTCGCTGGCATTAACCAATTCAGAGACGCAGTTGTGATTTTTGACGTAAAAACAGCAATTACTCTTTTGGCACAGCTTTACATAAATGCGCAGCATTAACGAGCCATGCGTTCAGGGCCGTAACGAGGTTAAATGGCGCCCGGGGCAAGCAGCAAGTCTGGAGCCACCATATGCGAACCTGAGGTCTTTCGGAAGCAAATGTACTGTACTGATGAAAGTACTTGTGACGTTGTTGGGACTTTTCAGTCCCCCCGCAGTCATTCGGTGCCCTCGTAGTGATTCGGCTCACGAGCAATTGTGCTCCCCTTTCCCCCTCGTTACGCCCCTGCATGGGTTACCTCGTCTTAGCAACTGCGGTTCAGGTGCTCCTCGGTTTAGGGGGCGCTCTGTTTATTTTATTATGATGTTTCGAGTTCACGAAGGAGCGCGTATGAAGGTACGTAAAAACCGGGTTTCAGTATGCGATGTTTGTTTCGTAAGATTTCATTTAAATACTTCATTTTTACATGTTCTTCGTGTGTTGTGTTCACAGTATGACACACTTCGGTGCTAATTTATCCACCGTAACGTACGAAACGTTCAGTATACTATACCAGTCCGGGTAATGACAAAAACCGCGTGCAATTACCCCTTGTGATAGCTTCGTCGCGCGGCCGCTGTTGCCTCGCATTATAGTCCTGGCTGGGGATGTGAAAGGATGCTTTTCGTCGTTGTCTTGTGTGTGTAATGGTCTTTGACTTTTTCTGCTTGTAACCGCGTTTTCTATTTATTTAGGATGTCTAGGTTTTCTAGTCTAATAAAACCAAGGACGCTAAAAAAGATCCTCGATTGATTCACAACAATTTATTCGAGTAGAATTTAAGAATGGATAGACATATTCCTCGCCCGAAAAATCTGACTATTGATCCTAGCGCCGTCGAAGCTTCGAAAGTTTTAAACATTGGCTGCAAACTGTCAAGGATTATGAAGACAGTGGAGGAACTTCGCCAGGAAAATTTGCCAGAAATTAACAAAGCTACAATCATAACAAGTTTTCTGTCGCCGGATATATACCTTCATCATAGGCGGATCCAGGGGTCTAAGGGGCTGAAGTTCCCCTTAAATTTTTTCAGATACGTTTTTTGATTGATGGTTCCCGACACAGAAACGTCCATTGGGGTGATTTTTTGTATAGCTTTTAAATAAACCATTTCTTGCACAGGGATAGGGACAAAAATATTAAACGCAAAGCTTATTTTGCTGAAATTAGACAGTCTGAATGTGTTTATTTCGCTATAAATGAGACTTCTAATAAACAAGTTTTTATATAAAAAATATGGTTCCAATGTCATATAAATACGTAAGTGTTTACATAAAGTATTTACATTACATATACGTTATTTTAACCGCACGTACATAGGCGTAGCCAAGGGGGACGTGGTCCCTCCAAATTTTTAGAATATCTAGTCATTTTGTGCTTTGAGAGGCAGTACCTCAAAAAATAGTGTTGCTCGCCTAAAATCAAACATTTTGACCCACCCAAAATTTTGGGCTGGCCATGCCACTGCGTACGTAATTATTTAAACTCTTGTTTCATTTGGGTAAGATTGGGCTTCTTGTGGACAAAAGATGAATAAGCAGCAGTCTCGGAACCGTCGCTGGAAAGTTTTCAATAGGGGAGCTTTGCGTTTGTGTGGGGGAGCTTGACATTCTAAAAATTGACAAAAACTCCCCTGATTCACAGGGTTTCATATTTCAATTTGGCGGCTTGGAGCTTTGTTTGGGGGGCTAAGCCCTCCAAAACCCCCGTGGCGACGGGACTGAGCAGACTGCGGACAAAAGTCAAACAAGCTGCAGGTCATACTATTTTTCCTGCAAGTTTTTATGAATGAGTGCAGCTCATGTTATTACTGTAGTTAAGCGAAGGCATTAAAATTACGTTACAACGAACTTACAATGCAGTTAACTACAGACTAAGGCGCTCAGTGACAGCGTTTAGAGCGCTCAGTGACAGCGTAAACGCCAAAACAGCAAACTTAACCGTAAAACGTATACATGTCATGTAGGCTAAAAATGAAGCGCGTTAGATTAGCTGTAGGCTATGCTAAAGGTGACTACTGATTAGCATCAGACCTGACAGCAGGGGTGTAGTGGGGCGGGAACGGCGTTTCCACACCTTTTTGCACTAGTAATGTTGCTTGAAGATTTGATTTTTCATTTCAATTTCTACGTGTAGCGCCTGGAGCAGCATAAATGAATAAATGACAAGTTATCTCGTGTATGGCACCGTAGCATTGAAGTGAAACAGTAAGATCCAGTGTAGAAATTCTTGTAGACGAATCAGTCTTCCGTATTCCCTCACCTCTTTTTTTAGCAATACACCCTGCCAGCCAGCAACAATTTTTACACAAATGTTCAGCTCAGCACGAAATCAGATGCTTTTCTGTCGACCAACCTTCTGCTGCCTCTAATAATTTTTTTTCAACCTACTGTACAGTATTTCTAAAATTGCGTTACCGCGATATAGTCGCGTTTCGTACAAAAAATTGTATGCATGAGAGATCGGTCATTGACTCACTGCAAACTTCACGTTTCCAAATATTGCCTGATCATTTTCAATGTCTTTGTGATGCAATAAATACCTTCCAGAGCAAAGTGCCAGTATAATTATTGCTTTCGAGTTCTTTGGTATGTTTGTCTCTACGCGTACTCCAAGCATTTGGGGGGGGGAAGTAGTGCTTGTTTTCGAAATAATATTTCTTTTTTTCGACCTTCAAGTTATTTTCTATGGTCAAATGACTTTGATAATCAACAGCATTTTGTATTAAATAGTTTGTCACTGATGGGCAGGTATTTTTGTAAACAAATTTCGCCATTTTGGCTAGACAATCGTGATGTGCAGGGGCGTAACGAGGTAAGATGGGGCCTGGGGAAAGAAACAAGTTTGGCCCCCATGTTCAAATCTGACGTCTTTCGGAAACAAATGTACTGTTTTGAAAAAAGTGCTTATGACATTGTAACTTTTTGGCCCCCAGCAGAGATTCAGCGCCCAGGGAATTGTTTCCCTTTTCCCCCTCGTTACGTCTGTGGTGTTATGCAATAAAAACCGGAAAATTTTCCGAAAACAAACAAATTTTCAAGTCCGAACGTCATGAACTTCTATTACATGAACATCTGTAATTTTCGAACACAATACGCCTACCGCATGGATCTTGCACACACTGCCAACAAAGGTGACCGGCGGCATTTCAAGTTTCTTCGTGTAGTTTTTGTTTCACTTCTAACCCTGCACCACGCGTTTTTCGGCGTGGACCTATGGTTGTTTTGCTAATAATAAAACGTTTCCGACATTCAACAAGTTACATTTTAAGGTTAGATAAGTTTGAGAATAATTTCTGAATTATTGAAGGCCGTTTCTGCTCCGGAAACGTCCCAGTAAGCCTGGGTAATGGTGAGAATGTGATTTAGCCAAAATGTGTATGGTAATTATCCGTGTTTGTTAAAAAAAAGTTACCTGAGCAGTTGGGTCTTCACTGCCATGCAGTCAGTACACTTCCCGATGAACTCGTCCTTGAGCCCCCCCTAAAGATCCTGGATCCGCCTATGTTTATGTTGAGGAAGAAAATTAGTATGATTCTATTGTTGCTGCGCAGGGTCAGTTGTACGAAAAGAAACGAAATAACGTGTTTTCATGATATTTGTTAGTCATCCGACGACAGGCCAACGATGAGAATGTGTTGGATTGGAGTATCTCAGAGCTCTGCAACTGTTAGCTAAAGGCTGCACCTTCGTAGATGTTCGGGCTAGGACGTACCGTGACGAACTCATTCGAGATTCCTTCGTCATGGTTTTTAAAAACCCCTCCATACGGCAGCGACTGTTGGAGAATGATGATATCGATCTTCAGAGTGCTGCATGGTCTTACAGACAGCTTAGAACGCGCTCAGCTGCAATCAGATTTGATGCGTTGTGCGGCCACAGGCCATTTACTTACTGACAGCTTCTGCTCCTCAATTTTACCCCGACCATACGTCTGAAGCGAGTAAAAGTCCCTGCATGGTGGCTGCCTCCAGAGCCGAGAAACCAGAATAAAAAACAAAATCATATTGTCATTTTTGTGGAGGATTTCCTCACAATCGGAAGTTTTGCCCTGCGCGAGAGCAGAACTATCCTAGCTGCGGGAAACGAGGACATTTTGCATAAGTCTGCGCTCGGGGTCTTCAATAACTTCTTTTACATCGACCGGCATTACTGGAACTTCCGGAATCAACCTAAGCACGAAAGGTTTTCTCACATATCACGGCAGGAATTGAAGCGAATGACAGGATTTTTGGACATAGAACACATGCTTGCGATGGCAATGACGCAGAGAAGTGCAAGCGAGCTTTACCTTTACAGACTTTCTCGAAATGTCCAGTCTTCTTGCACTTTCCGCATTGTTCATTTCGCGCTAGACAAAACTTTCTCGGGTGATAGTTATATCCACAGAAATGACATTTATTTTGGCCAAGTGCCGTTCAAGAGCTTCCAAAATCGAATTTGTTGTTTATAGTGGCATCATGAGGCGAAACTTTGGGAAAAATTTCGAGAGAAAAGCTTTCCTGTTTTTCTGCAGCTGCAGACAGGGCCGCAACCAACTGATATTTTCGGGGGGGCAAAATGATGTAACTTGTCTCTGTACCTAACAGATACATACGTTTATGAAAAGGGCAATTGCCCGATTGCCCCCCTACTCGTTACGGGCCTGGCTGCAGACATTGCTGTTGTAGAGTTCGCATTGTAAGCAAGAGATTTTTTCTGAGCAGCATCTGGAGCAGCTTTGTCTAACCCAATTGGTTGACTGAGCCAAAAATTATGTCACTGTCTTAACCAGGGCCGCACATTGAATGATATTTTAATGAGGGCCGCACATTTAATGGCTTACTCTGATCTTAGCAAACTAAATTTACCTTAACATAATCTACTGAAAGCACTCGAATCCTAACTCCACTGGTAACAAACGTGATAAAGTGGCACTGAAGACCACCTGCATCAAAAATGTCAAATTCCAGATTATCAAAATAAGGACAAGTTATCAAAATATAGGATGCGTTTACCAGTGGTAATTCTAGAATTAAAAAGTGGGGGGTGCACTGCGGGACCACGGAAAAACTAGGGGGGCCAACATAAATGTCGATTTTGCATGGTGATGTTTCGTTGTTTTGAAGATTAAGTTGCTATCATTTACCCTATCAAACCCAACATGCAATAGGCTTGTGAATATTGTTAAATATGAACTATCGTTATTATTCACTAGAGCAGGGGTTCCCAAACTGGGGTACATGTACCCCTAGTGGTACATTTGCCTATCTGAAGGGGTACATTTAAGGTTAGCAAGAGAAGGAAAAAAATATGTTTGTACATTATTCATTTCAAATTATTTGTATATATGAATTTGTCCGAACCATTTCGTGTTACTAATGGGATTAGACCAGGGGGAGTATTGCGTCCATACTTTTTTGCTGTATATTTGGACGATTTATCTCTTGAACTAAGTAACATTAAAGCTGGGTGTTATTTTGGTGAAATCTTATTGAACCACTTGACGTTTGTTGATGACATTTGTGTGTTTTGTCCAGGTTGCAAAGTATACTAGATGTGTGTCAGCCTGATGCAGGATTGCATGAAATTATTTTCAACTGCAGCAAAACTGTTTGTATGATGTTTAAGGCTAAGAGTGCAAGAAGCACGGCCATCCCGTTGCTGACACTGGGTGT
>JGI24022J15233_10003816_pt1 | contig 15204 bp, 5 predicted proteins | sample Ectturendosymbi2_FD_15233 | JGI IMG/M metagenome (IMG submission 15233)
ATTTACCCACAGACCATAATTGGGTGGGTTGCATGGATGAGTTGTTCCCAACCAGATGCATGGTGTCACCAAATGAAGTTGAAGAGTAAAGGATGTGTGCAGGTTACAGTATTATTAGCAGTATAATCATTATTTATTGATTTCAGTAAGTATTAGGTATATGAAAAACAAAACAAAACAATAAAAAGGGGGTTTATTTAAATATAATTACTTTTAGGCAGAGTGTCTATGGAAAGGCTTGGTAGAAAGAAAGGAAGTAAATATAAGATAACTAAAATATAAACGTACAACCAAACCTTAACCCCTACCTTAGCCCTAAGCTAAAGCTAACCCAAAGCCTAATACCTCTAACCTATCCCTAAACCTAATGCTAAGCTAACCTATGATCTATCCCTAACGCTAAGGTAACCTAAATGCTAAGCTAACACTAACCTTACCCTAACCTAACACTAAGCTAACCTAACCCTAATTCTACCCTAATCCTAACCTAACAACACTACTGTAACCCCTGAAGGTAACACCTAAAAGTGGAGCCTGGAAAAAAAAAAAGAATGAAAGTCAGCAAGGTGAGAGTCGAACCGCCAACCATTGCCATAGCAGCTGTAACACCTAACCATTACACCACAAGCAGGACAGTATTTTCCTGACAAAGTGACCTTTTTCCTTGTATTGTGTCATGCCATGAGACCGAATGTTCGACTGGCAGCACAATAGCTCCAGCCGATCTGTTGCCACTAGCATCTTGGCGGTAAAATAGACACTACCAAAAATAAAAATAAAACCTAAACAGTAGACTGCAGGCCTACAGTGTCTATTTTAGGGCTTCTCAACTGGGGGTCCATGGATCCCTGTGGGTCCATGGTGATCTACTGAAGGGGTCCACATGATTTTCTTATGAAGTAATACTTTCGCTGCTGACCAGCGATAAAGTCCATGATGTCTAAAGAACCCGTATGAAAAATGACTATCCACTTCGTTGCTGGTCAATGGAGAAATATATCTATGTATTAAATGCAATGTGTAAATTGATTTTGTGTCTGATTAATTTTTCGGTTATCTACTGGGGTCCACAGAGTTATCTAAAAAGGCATGGTGGTCCATGGACAAAAATGAGTTGAAAAGCCCTGCGCTAGAGAGTCAATCAAAGGCTCCAAAGACCATAAAATTGGTCCAGTGATTGGATTGGCCGATGATGTCATCAAAAATACCCTAAAGCTTTCCCAATCATGATGTCATCGACTAAAAACTCCAAACCCAAAACCAAAAAAATGTATTTTTATTCTGAACTACAAGACTTTATGAATCTTTAAAGGAATTAAACAGCTCCTAACTTAATTGGCTGGCGAGTTATGGCCTTTAGCTAAAATCGCCAATTTTATTGAGGTTACTTTTTGCGGGACTTGAATTTTCATCCAATGTTTGGTTTTTGAGTCATAATTTTGTCCTCAGATATGCTAGAAAGTTAATCGAGGTCTCAAACTCAGCGTTTTATTTGAACCGTATTACTGCTGGCAGACCTGTAGTCACTTCTAATTTTCTAAGAGAAGGTCAGCGCACCACAGCAATTGAAACAGACCTAATTGTAAAAATGACAAAAGAGGAAGTGGCCTTGTCGCGGCACTATGCTTTGTTTCATGGTAACGTAAATAAGCCACCAATACATGAAGCTTACATTGTCACTTTTGTTTAACAACCAAATTTTCACTCTCTGAATATCTGCGAAGATAAATGGTACAACCAGCTTGACGCATAAATTAATGTTCATAGCATGATCCTCCCTCGCGTGAATAAAAGTTTCTTTGTTTCCCTTCTGCACTGAATGTTGATGTTTTTTATTATCACGGCAGGCGTGCTAGAATTTTGGTTCTTGTCAGTTGCAGCATTTCAAATGCACCTGCTGAGGTTTGGTTGCCATCTTTATGAAATGCTAGCTTACATTTACCTTATGCATTCTGCAGTTATGCTGAATCATAGGTGTGTTGTTTCAAGCTAAATTGAAAACGCCCTTTGACAGTAGTTGCATTATTTCTAGAACGAAGTATTCTGTTGTATAAACCATTGTAGCTTGCGTTGAGTTTTAGCAAGTTCAAGTAATTTTTGCAGTAAGTTTTGAAGTTGCAGTGAATACTTTCAATTGAGTAAGACGTAATTTCCAATTTTACTTGTCGTAGTTGTTGTGCTATTTTACACTACAGTCTTGAGGTGTTCACATCTCTGACTTTGCTTTAGCCTTTCAACATTTCACCTGTTAGCATTGCTTGCAGATGTAAGGACTTGATGATGCATAGTTTTACGTGAAATTGATTTCCTATTAAAAATTGTGATTGACTCTTGATTAAATCCTTGCTTATTTTGCCTGTGGAGTGACGTTACTTGAATACAGATATGCACAAGTTTGAGTCAGCGCAAAAAGATGAAAGCAGAGCCCAATCGGCTGATTCCTCTAAAGCAGGGGTTCCCAACCGGGGGTACATGTACCTGTACCCCCAGGGATACATTTTGCCTATCTGAAGGGGTACATTTAAGGTTAGCAATAGAAGAGAAAAATATATTTACATACCCCTTCTTTCCAAATATTTATACATATATCAGTGAATGATATATTCAAAAATCCTTATATGCTTATTGTCAAATACATCTATGAATAATTGTGACAAAATATTTTGTCATGAGAAATTTTAGGGGTACGTGTTCATCTGTCGAAATCCTGAAGGGGTACATGGTCATTTGTTGAAATGCTGAAGGGGTACATGCTCATCTGTCAGAATGGTAAAGGGGTACGTCGTAAAAGGAAGGTTGGGAACCCCTGCTCTAAAGCTTATAGAAATGCTTCTAGAGCTTTTAATTGTGCTTGCAAATGTTATTGCTTGATGTCCCTTAGTTGACGCTGCTCATGCAACAGTTGGGCCAATAAACTAGCAACTACTTTTTGCAATAGTTTCTCCACTATTGTCTTGTTTTAAACATGAGGCTTAATAATACACCCAGACATAACGGCAGTGTTTGGCTGCCAACCAGTGACACTCTCTGTGGCTTTGGATAATGTGCAGTAAGGCATTACACAAGACAATGTTAGTTAGATTTTTACATCACCAATCCCATATATTGTGTTTCATAATGTTTGTTACAAACCATGGAGTCGAAAGTGTATCCGATGATTTGGTACCCAAGTGAAAAATGTAGTTTTTGTTTTTGGAATCAATTCAGAATTTCAGTATACTCCCAACCTACAGAAATTGTCTCCCAAATCTGGCAAATCACAAAATTGCCCCCATAACACATCACCCCTGTTGAAGACCACTGCTCTAAAGACTCATATTATAGCCTGGTTTCCGATAAAACTTTGAGTCAAAAAATTGGCGTTGGCGCCCAGGACCTGATAACGTTATTCAAATATGCATAAACTTACTCTCATTATGATGTCATCAACAATCCAAAATTGAAACCAAAAGACTTTCCATATCTTTAGAGTGTTTGAACAGCTCTCTAGCTCAATCAGCTAACAAATTACAGTGTTCAGCCAAAATGACCAAGGTTACCTTTTGCTGGACTTAATTTTTTATCAAATGTGGGTTTTTGAGCCATAATTTTAGGTCCAGAAATGTTAGAAACCTAATCAAGGGCTCTAAAGACTCGAATTATAGCCTAGTTCCCAATAAAACATTGAGTCAAAAATTGGCTCATTGAGTTGGCACCCAGGGCGCAATGATCGTGGCCAAAATTGGAAAATCACCCCCATTATGATGTCAACAAACAAAAAATCCAAAACTCAAACTTTTCAATTTTTAAAAATACAGGGTGTCCAAGATGTCGCACACCATGCAGATTTTTATGAAAATACATATAAATAACAATTTTATTGATCACAGTCATAACAGATGCTCAAAGTGTTCACCCTCTACATTAAAAACATAAAAAACAAACATTATTATATGGTGAAAAAAAACAAAATTATTATATGGTGCGTGACTTCTGGGACACCATGCATATATACTACAAGACTTCCCGCATCTTTAGAGGCTTTGGACAGCTTTCTAGTTTAATTGGCCGGCGAGTTGTGGTTTTGAAATGTTCAGCAAGAAAAGTAATAGTGCACAGCGACTAAAAGGGATAAAGTGTAACTACATTGAAATCTTATGCAAAAACTTTGTGGGACGTTTATTCAAAAGAAGCAATGAAGATATTTTGAGACTAAGATCTCTTCAATAAGAGCTTTCAGTTGATGTATTATACATGCCAATAGCATGTGTGCTCATTGAGTTATTTCCATTCAAAATTTATGCCACACATGAATGATTTTGGTGACTACCCATTTTCTTTACCCCCACATTGGGGTAAGCACATGGATTTTTGGAAATTTTTTTTCCACAAGTGAAGATAAGATACTTGGGACAACTTCTTTTCAAGCGTTTACAACATCTAATTGATTACAGTGAGAATGATTTAGTTTTAAAGTTAGTTGATGATTTTCTTGCAAGCCATTACGCTTCGTTGACCACAAAAAGTAGTAATTTTGTATGGTTCATGATTTCGCAAAACCTTAACCAATTAAAAAAAATAAATTGTTGGAGTCAGCATGTGAAAAGTTCTATCTGCTTATTAAATTTGAGGAAAATCTGAGATGGTGGGTTGACTTTTCTATTTTTTTTTGGTTCATTTGATGTGGAATGACCCAAGATCGATATGCTAATCCAAGCGTATTGTTCTTGTCTCATGGCCAATTCAACCAACTGGGTTCAGCTAATAGCAAAATAGCTCCAGCAGTGCTTTTGCCACTGATGGCAAAATAAACACTGTCTAAACTCAATAATGGCTAAAAGGCAATTGACTTTAAGGTTACTGTAATTTAGTGTACTTTATAGTTCACGATTAGGCACATTATAGCATGATGTTTTTTCAAGATGCTTGGTCAAATTTTGATTCTTTCATTTAATCAGATTGCTGAGTATACACAGACCTTTTCAGCATAAGATAAATTTCCTGTTAGTTTAAGTCTTATAGTTTATGCCAGCTTCTGGAGTTATATTTCAACCTACAAAACCAGTGATTACTAGATCAACCAATTTTTTAACCAAAAAACTTAGCATTTTGACTTTGTAATTTACAAATTTTGAAATATATATAGATTTCCTGCATTTGCAACTGCAAAGTAATTCAGCCTTAGGTGTTGAGGTTAACTCAGCATATTCATGCAATGTACTTTCAACTTTTAAAATTTGGTTGTGTAACTTCAAATGGGCATGATATATTGATAAGTACATCAACAACCAGGGTTGTGGAATTGGAGCTAAAACATCAGACTCCGAGCTTTCCAAAATTTCCAACTCCTTCACATAAAGTGAATGAAGTTTGGCTGTTAACAATTTTGCAGCAATTAGCAATCAATGTAAATTGTGGTGCACAGCAAGAAATATCTGTTTCAACAAAAGTTTCAAAAGAAATTGTACCACTTCAACAGGACTTCACAACTTAAAGTGTGTGATCCAATTAGACTTACGAAGTCGGACAAAAAATTTGACTCCAACTCCTAGTGTTGTTGTGATCTTGGCTGCCAGGGTACAATATATTCGTACTTTGAAATTGACCTAAAACCAGTTTTCAATTGTTTTACCAACGGAATAGCTTTCCACTGATTGCACTAGAGAGTTGTTCAAACATTCAAAAGATTCAGCAAGTCTTGTAGTTTGCAATGAAAAAAATTTCTTGGTTTTGGGTTTTTTGTGAATGACGTCATAAACAATGTAGGTTTTTGGCCATTATGGCTCATGTTACCTGGCCTAGGGCCGAACCGCTACATAGAAGTATTTCACTGAAGTTTTTATTGGACACTAGGCTAGAATCCGAGTCTTTTGAACCTTTGATCAGCTTTCTGGCGTTTCAGGTTCAAAAGTTATGATCTAAAATAAACAAATAATTAATTATCTAAGTAGTTCAACTTAAGTACAGCCTGTGCACAAGTGACAGAAATCAGCACGCATCGATGTTATTTAATGGATTCCATTAAATATCAAATAATGGATTCCATTCTATTAAATAACATCTGTGCGTGCTGATTTCTGTCACTTGTGCATAGACTGTACTTAAGTTGAAGATATGGGTAGACAAGAATCGCCATAGTTAATAGTAAGGAAGGGACACGTTGATACTGATGCTCAAGAAACAGGTAGAGCTTCCAAATATTATCTGATTAGTGGATTAATTGCTAATTTTGTTTATTTTAGATCATAACTTTTGAACCTGAAATCCCAGCAGATCATCCAAAGTATCAAAAGACTTGGATTTTAGCCTAGTTACCAATAAAAACTTGACCAAAATATTACCATCTAACAGTTGAGCCCCAGGGCCAGATGAAGTGGGCCAAAGTGGCCTAAAAGTCATCCACTTATGACATCACTCACAAAAAATCCAGAACCCCAAACCAAAAAATGTTTCTTTCACTGCAAACTAGAAGACATCCCCAATCTTTTGAGCATTTGAACAGCTCTCTAGCGATTTTGGCATCAGAGTTATGCCAACACAAAGACACCTGCAAACAGCTGCTTTTTTAGCAAACCACTTGAATTAACCTGGCGAAGGAGGTGTTAAATATACGTGTGAATTGAAAATGTGTCATTTAAAATTCTAAGTTACAATGAACATATTGAAAGTATGAAATAATGTACACAATACAGCGTAGCAAAATAGTACACATTTTTAGTATGTCACCAGTGTCATACATATCAACAATACTTGTGCTTTAAACCTGGGTTTCTTTTTTCGCTGAAACATTTTGGTCAATTCTTTCTGAGACATTTTGATCACTGAAACATTTCAGTCATTTGTCTCACAGTTGTATTAAAACTCACCATAACAGTGCTTTTCAGCCTATATTTTCATTTTTTTTCAGTAATCTCAAAAATGTTTTGGTCTATGACTGAAAAAAAAGATTTAAACCAGTGGTTAACAACATTTTTTGTGCTATGGACTGGTTTAAGCCTGGCGTTGTTTTGCAGAATGTCTTTCAGGTGATTTTATGTGAAACGTGATTACTCAAGCTTTATAAAAATGTTTCCAAAATTAAAAGATTTTGTATTTTCAAAATAAAAAACAAACTAAATTTTTTAAATTCTTGTTTTTTGAGTGTTTCCAGCCATACAAGTTTTCTAATTATTGAAAAAACATTTAAAATTTTTGTACTAGCTTAATGTTATAAACAGTCTTCAGTGTGTAAAGGCTAGACAAAGTGTAGTATTCTCCAGACAAACATCAAGTTTATTAAAAACTGGTAATTTTTGGAGCAACTTGGCATTGTTTCTGCACAGCCTGGTAACAAATTCTTCACAGCCTGGCACTGGGTCACTGCTTGGTGATTGCCCACACCTAGGGATGCATACAATGGAATATTGAATCCTTCAGTATTCAAGTGCAAAAATCAGAGTTTTTTTCGAATATTTAGATTTAAAATAAGTTTGGATTAAATAAATGTGAAAAATTACAAAACCGGCAAAACAAATGGTTTCAGTAAGTTTTGCAGTCACAATAAACTTTGCAGTAGCGTTCTTTGCGCTCCTGTCTAAAAAAAAGAAATAACACTCAACAAGCTCAGGGCACTATGTAGTGATGTAACGAGCTAATTAACACCTTCACTGCTGGTAGTTTTTGGTGAAATCTAGGTTTCTAGCATTTCTTCAGCTCAATTAGCTGGCGAGTTATTGAGTTGCGAAGTCTTGTCCAATATGGCCAAATTACACCTGAAAAAGGAATATCCACCCGGTGCCGAAGGTGTTAATATATTCATTTGTTATATACTGCAGCAGTATATGTGTCTTTATTTGACAGTATTCCATTCTCCAAGGTGTGATAAAAAATGTTCATTAATATTTGTTTGTTGCAGTGTATGTGTATTTATTTGACAATAACAACACATCCTCCATGATGCAACGCAGCACATTTTTTCAGTTTTTAGGCCTTTGCTAGTTGTCTTTAAATTCATAAATTACAACTATATGATGAACTAATAATCTCATTTACTTATTCGATAAACGAGTGTGCATACTACTTTGGTATAAAGTTTTGATTGTGATAGTCTTTATAGTTTATTCCATTTTCACCATTTTTTAAATAACAATTACAGTATCTTTTTGTGATGTAAAAATGTGATGTTCTGTAGTGCTTATATCTGTTTCTTTGGTTGACTTACAAGGTTTGAAGAAAATCTTGGTGTTTTGCAGAATGTTGTAATATATATGTAACAGTATCACAGATGCTAGTGATAAACAGAGTTGTTCAATGGTGTTTGTACACCTGTTCATTCATCAGCTGGTGATAATAGTTGTTTGACAGAATGAATGTATCAATTGAAGCGCTACTGGCTGATGCAAAGTTTTTAGTTGGTCGTTTGAAGGTATGTTATTATGCTCGCTACAGAATGATTCAGGGCCATTCCAGTGAGTTTGGTAGACAATAATAATTTTTTTAATGTTTTTTGAAGTCCGTAGTGGTGAAATATTGTAGAACAGTGATTCCCAACCTTTTTTAATGCATTCCTCCCTTTGCTCATTTTGGAACTTCTCATTCCTCACCTATTACACAAACTGTTTTTCAATCCTCCCCTATTACACGAGTCTGCAAGAATATTTGATCTATCGATATATTCTTTCTCTTGCCTGCCGTTTACCTGTCATGGTGTAGCTTTGTTCGAGTTTGTACACTTGTATGGATTACAAATGAAAAAATGGTCTCTACTGACAACAATAACTTGATCAAAAAGTGGGACAAGAACTATTTTTTGTCAAATAATGGCGCTAAATTTATCAACAAAAACATGTGATAGTCCACTAAATAACTTACAAATATAAAGTGATATCAATAATTGAAAGAGGCAGTGTCAACAGAAGTGCAACACTTACTGTACAATGAACAGGTAACTTAACTGTAAAGTGGAAATTCCTCCCCTGAACTCATGAAATTCCTCCCTGAGGAGGAATTCCTCCCCAGTTGGGAACCACAGTTCTAGAATGAATGCAAACAATGACTGATTATATGAATTACAGTCAGACCTTGTTTATCCAGACTACTTTGCTTCATCAAATGATAACAGTTGAGCAAGGTATCCAGATAATCGGAATCAAAAGTATAAAGAGCAGACTTCTTTCCAGAGCAAATGCCAACAATGTAAACCAGGTTTTTTTAGGAAAGTGTTTGATACCCAGTATGGACCTGTAGGGACCCAATTTCTCTGATTCTAGGGATCCAGTGATCGTTTTCTCTTTAAACAGCTCTGTAGCACAATTGACTTGCAAAATATGGAGTTGCAAAGTGGCACGAAAATGTGGGATTTACAAGTAAATCCACCTGGCAGCGAAGGTGTTAAGTATAATCACAATCGCATGAAATTGTGTACTTTTATTGAGGTCAATCACAAATTGTATATTTATGAACCTCAATTACAAATTGTATTTTTCTTAAGCTCAATCACAAATTGTAATTGATCCCAATGTGAATGTCAAAGCAGCAGTAGATGTCCTGTAACCAAAAGTAACTGATTAGCACTGGGTCTTTCAGGTATGTAAGAAGATTGAGCAGAGAGGTAGGCAGATCTTATTCACAAATTTGGGAGAGCCAAGACTCTTATGACATGTACACAACTGCTAAAAGTTAGTTTGTTGTTAAAAACCAGAACAACGATTTTTGTTCCAAGCTGAAATGATCATGTTTGCATTTGAGATGAAACACCTAAGCGCAGAGTTGGAAAGCCACTGAAATCATGATACCTAATAGCCTAGAAAACTATTCAAAATATGAACTTGTTGTGAGGTGTATGTATGAGCCAATACATTTAAGGTAGACTTCTACATGTATAAAAATTTAAATGGTTCAAACATTTCCCCATCTAAAAATAACACACCATGGCTTGACTAGTTGCTGCATTACAGTCCATGCAGATTCCTAGGTTGTTCACACAGACTTATGAACTTACAGCATTAGAATCAACATCAAGAGTGATTATTTTTAACAATACTTGTTTGGGGTTATATGAAATGGGCACACCACATAAATGCTGTACATGCATCCTTGTATTGGTTTCAAATTTAAAAATATTACAAGCTTCAATGAAGCGTAAACCATGCTAAATTTTTTGTAACAGCATATTGCATGAATCAAATGGAACATAGTTTTCTCACTGTTACCTATTTTTGCAAAATAAGTCTACATATCAGTGCCTAATTTTTTAATTAGCAATCTTTTGCTATACATTGCAGAATACTTTCATTCCAAATGCATGGCCCAAAGTCTTTTAAGGATGTGGAACGTTAGCGAAAAGGCATTTCCTATGAAAAAAATGATTTTGCTATCACATGTTTGACATCCATAGTTTATTCTTTGATTTAATAGCTTTATTTATATTCATCAAGCTTGCCTTTCCCTTACTAGTCAATGTCATGCTTGTAACTGTGGTTTACAACTTGTGTAAATATTATGCAGTGATATATGAATGAATGATAATCATCTTGAGAAGCTGCGTTGTGCAGGTGTAGCTTGCAACAATCTGTTTTTATATAGAGATTTCTGTGACAAAGCAGGTCAACTTATTCAGCTAAGAATATTGGTTTGTTGTGTTTACCTTTGAAACAGGACCATGACAGTGCTGCTGACGCTTTGGCTGAACAAACCTCATCCCTTCACAAAGATATTGAAGCTAGAAATACATATCAAGAAAACCTCAAGGAGTTGAACAAAGTTGCTGGACACCGACCAAGGTCTACACTTGTGCTAGGTAATTCCCTGTGTTGATGTGAATGTTTTTAAAAATTACATTAATTTTCATTCAGTTAAATTCATCCCCTTCTTTATTCACCTCTTATATTTCACTTCAGTTCTACTCACTGTTGAGTGATTTGGAATGTTTTTAAAAATATTGGTATTGTTTGGTTGGTGTCATGTGAAGAATTTTGTTACAGCCAGATCATCAGAATAAGATGTTGAAAGTGTTGCTGACGTCACTGGAAGAGAAATTATCTCCATCTCTTTCAGCTTTTTGCACCTGCTGTGGCTGTTGTGTGTATGGTTATTAAGAATGCTTTCATTCCAAATGAAAAGTAAATATTTTTTTCCTATTTATCTCACAACAGAAAAGTGAATGATCTCAAAATTGGTTTTGTCGAGACTATATAACTGAAATTGACCTAATGTTATCAAATGGTATGTTAACAAAAAATAAGGTTGGAATGAACTTAGCATATGATTCGTCAATTTCTTGATTCTGTTTGTTGAATGCACTTTGTGTTTTTCCATGTTAAACCAGGCATTTGTTATCTTCAGCTGAAAGCAATGGTAGTTACTAATGGGTGACTACTCTTGATTAATTCATTATTGTAGTTCCTTCTGCACTCAGGTATTCAACAAGAAAATTGCGCCATTCGATCTCTGCAAACAGAAAATGACGAACTGCGACAGTGTTTAACAGACCATCAGAATGCTCTCGAACTAATAATGGCAAAGTACAGACATCAGATGGTTCAATTCATGAACAACAAGAAGTATGTTTTGTGAACCTCGTTTTACTGTAGTCGATGTCATGTGCTCAATAGCGTACCTATTATGCGCGTCACGTACGATGATAGAAAATGTTTTCGCCCCTAAACACACGCTGGAAGTTCAAAAATCAAAATCAACAATTTTGCTAGCAAACCAAAATTAATGCCCATACAATCTGCAGCTAAAATTTATGCCACAGCAATTGCAATCAAATCTAAAACATGAGGTGATGGTTCAAGAGAGGCTTAGTTTTTTAATTGCTAGTTGTATGTTTGCTTGATGAGGTACACTCAGTCATTGGAAAAGGTAGAAGCCGCTAAAACGAAACGATAAAGAAAAGTATTCCAAACGTTGCCTTCTTAACGTGCCGATACCGTTGTGTTTTACCGCACTTTTACCTTAACACGGGCTTTATCCACCTTTACATATAACTGCATTCGATGTTCAGATTTTACATTCTAAGCCTTTGAAGACAACCTTCATTACTTGGTCTCTATCTGCAACAGGTGAATTTATCAAGATGAAGAAGTTGTTGTTTGCCTGATAAACATGCAATCGGCCTAATCAGTAAAAACATCCATTCCTCTTGCCACAGTCGGAAGTAACATGTAGATTGTGGATTAAAAGAAATCCTCGGAAAGCTGCAAACTGTGTAACGTGAGGCTTTACTTCCTGATTCACGCCCACTTACTTGAAAATTGAAGAAATAGACTCGGCCCATGAAAAACTCATTCTTTTCAACGTTGTATGATATTATTTTATTTAAGTATTGTATAGCAACAGCATTGCATTGTTGCACTTTTTGTGATTAGGCTGAAAGTTTTTCTCTTTTTACACCAATAACCAACATGGTAATAAACAGGAATACTGGGTAAGGTGCAAGGAGGTTTTTTATATTGGACGAAACTCGCTATCACTGCAGTATCCTGTTGCGTAACCTTCGGCTGAACTGCTCACAAACTGCGTGCTTGAGGTTTGAAATCGAATCTGCATTAACGTGAGCTTCTCCAGCTGATATGTGTTACTAGTCCGAGATAAGACGAGGCACCTTGCCTAAATTTTTCAAACATCGTTTGCAAGTACAGTATTATTTATGGGCCAAACACATGTGAACAGTGTGAGCGACTCGGACTATTTTCCGTTTCTGATCGCTTCTTGGCAGTAACTGGCTTTTGGCAGTACCTACGCAAGGTTATTATTGAAAACATTAGTCGCTACCACATGAAAACCACGGTGTTTTGTTACTAAACTTTTGAGAAATGTTACTTAAAGAAACATAACGATTTATACCCGATTGCCACTGCACATAACGTTAACTACAGTTACTCAGCTTGTTTTGAAAGTGATTCAGTCGCACCACTTCTTCGCCCTCGGAAGATGTACGAAGAGACGAATTAGCAATTTATTTGCATAATCGAATTTTAAAAATAATTCTTGTTGCTGCGATGAATTTTATGATGAAGACAGGTTTTAACAAAGCTGGAATGCTGTATTGTAGAATGAGTAATTTTTCGATTGCAAATACTGCTTGCAGGTGCCTGGTACATCACTGCATGTTCTTTCGCTTGTGTCCAACTTGTTGTTTGAATGCCTGATTTTGACATCCGAATTTTGAGAAGTATTGCACTTTTTTCCGAAAACTTGGGCAAATGACGTTCTTTTGTACACTATAATGAAATACTTTGACTCCAAAATACGTTTACCAACGGGTCTTTGCGACTCAGCAGATCATATTTAGTGGTAAAAAACATAGGTCTTGTCACATCCACAAAGGGTCAACTTTATGCGAAATCTAACTCTTTGAACCTGCTTTTCTTGCTGTGATATGATGGTGAAATGTGTGTTACGCAATTCGAACTGATGAAAAAAGGGCCTGTTGGTGGCATTCACGGCAAGGACTTGGTGATTGTTCAAATTGCCTGAAGTTGTGCTAAAGGCGAATGTAAAAGAAGTCTCGACGGCTAATATTGCTTACATTTCTATTTTTCTAATAAACATGTACGTTGCACTGTAGGATTAGATCCAATCACTTATAATATGCACCTATCTTCTGCATAGCAGAAAATTGCAGGTTGTTGAAATCCCAGGCGGGTTCTGGCCATTAGTGATCTTCAGCCAAATTCAAAGTTTTCATGTTGATGTGATGCATATTTTTTGCCGATATTTCAGCTTGCTGCAAGTCTTTCCTTCGAATTCGACATTCACAGATGACGAGAAGCAAGATCTTGTTAAGACGCAAAAATTGATGGATAAGGTGTGTTTTATTGCTGATTGCAATTAAATTATGAGAAGCGTTTTTACTGCTTAAAAATTACGGTATTTGCAATAAAGCAGCGCTAGAGTAGTATAGCAAATAGATGCAGTGAGTTTCGGGTGTACTGTATAGGGCAATAAATGTGAACTCTTTGCGAATTTTTTGTTGTTAGCTATTATTGGTTCATTGTGATGCCAGTGTTTTGCTTTTGCCACTTTTTCCATAACTAAGCAGGTAGTTTGGTGGCCGCGTTGGTTTCAAACAGTAAAGCGCAGAACATGTTCATGCTATCGCCGTTACGTATGAATTGCTTCCGTTACGTATGACCGTTGTCGACACGTGTAAGCTTTCCTTGAATTTTTTGTTTTGGTTCCCTGTCAACACATCTTTTTCGTACGTTTGAACCCAATATTTTTCAAATTCATCGAACTTCTGAGCGCATGCAGACTGGTTTGCTCGCTAACTGTTGATTTTCCGCACAACAAAGTTTTTCTGAACGAAAGCGTCACTTTGTTACATAAACAATCTAAACAAGTTATATAAACAATCTCCACATCATCATTACCCCATGCTTTCCGAAGTAGACCTCGCATATTGTCAACTTACAGGACACCGGCAAACACAGTGAAAAAAGTTAGGAATGCTGTTTTCGCAAAAAGGTGTAGCACGTGATTGCTTTCGAAACTGGCGTCATGGGCGCCAATTATTAGTGAGGAGAAAATCGGATGAAACACAGATGCAGCTTATTTTCACATGTGTTTGCGTTAAGATGCGTGTTGGTGCGCAGATCTACGAGATGGCGGCCGTGATGCAGAAAGCAGTTCAGCTGGATGAAGAAGCGTACGAAACCCACCGCGAATACGTGTCCAGTCTAGAATCAGAAAACAGCGGCCTGCGCGACCTTCTCATGATCACAAACGGCCCGTTGGGCGCCCAGTTCACCTCTAAAACTCGATCAAATTCGGAAACAACTATCAGCCCCAACTGCAGCACGATGACCGTTGAAGTGGCTGAAAGCGCTGACTCGGACTCATCTCAAGCGCTGGCAATGTCCGAAAGGTGACGATTGCTCTGTGGTTGAGCGCCGTGTGAGGTTCTTTCGCGGTCAGTGTTTCTCGGCTGTGTCATCAGTTGCTGAAGTGAAGTTCTTGGCAATCACTGCACCAATGAGTGGCCAAAGTCAGGTGATGTTGGCGTTATCACCTGACATAATCGGACGCTGATATTATTTTTTGAAGAACTTTCCGTGCCCTAACGCGGGCTAGCGTGCCAACTGTATGTTTTGCTATCGCCCTCAATACCTATTCAACCGCAAGGCACCGTAACAGCCCTACTGTTTGCATTCTGACGTTACCATTGGTCATAGGCGTAGCCAGGGGAGGGCACATGCCCCCCAAATTTTTAGAATATATAGTCATTTGTGCTTTGAGAGG
>JGI24022J15233_10003817_pt1 | contig 15203 bp, 7 predicted proteins | sample Ectturendosymbi2_FD_15233 | JGI IMG/M metagenome (IMG submission 15233)
CAAGTACTTTCTTCAATGCAGTACATTTACTCGTGAAAGGTCTTAGGTTCAAACACGGGACGCCAAACTTGCTTCTTGCTCCGGGCGCCATCTACCCTCGGTACGCCCCTGCATCTTTGCAATCTGGTTTGTTCCAATTACTGCAGTGCGATGAGCATCTCGGTGGAAATTTTTTTTGTAATTTGGCCGACATACTGTTCACGGCATATCACACACGTCTGTACATAAATGCAAGTTTGAATCAAGTTTTATATTCAGCGGGAAAGAGTAATTTTTGTCATTAATTGTGAAACACATGGCACATGGATTTGTTGTGTTTTCGAAGGTAACTGCAATATGCACAGTGCTTGCATGGCCCTGACACACATTTGATTTGCTTTTTCGTCTTGCTTGAAGCACGATGCTTGTGGTTTGTTAGGTTTTGCCCAAGTTTGGTAGGTCTTTTGTGGGTAATCATTGCCTTCGTAGTTATGATTCTTTTGTCTCTCTGTTAGATTTAGCAGGCGGGGGAAACACAGTATGTAGACCAAATTCGTAAGGCATTTTTCATGTCGCATTTTGGGAGGATTACTCTTTCTTCCCGATTTGATGCCATTACTATCATATCCTTTATCATGTCCAGCGGGAATTTTGAACGGATCGTTTTTTCTTTGAGTCAGTGTTAAGCTGCTGAGGTAATCGTCTTTCCTTTGGTTGGACGCCTTAATCTTATTGCTTCTCCAAATAAGATTGACTTAAATGTAGCGTTTGGGTGGTGTGGTTTCCCGTTAATGAATTGTCTTCCTCTCGCTATGGGTTTTACGAAGTCTTCAGTGACAAACCCAAGCTCAAAGTTATGCAGTGATTAAATCAAAAGTAAATAAAACGAATCTTACTCTGCAGAACGTGTTTCAAAGCATAGTTTAGCCAATACGATATTGTGTTGTTATTTCCAAATCAATTTCTCCCCATCACGACTCTCAGTTGAGTAAGGGCGGTTTGATCTTTTTGTAAAACTTTTGAAATTCTGGTGAAGTCTAACTAGGACCCCGTGGTTTGTTTGTACGATCAACTACCCCAAAACTGCAGTGGTGCATTTATTTCCTTCAGATTATAAACCTTTCCGACCAAGTATGGTCTTCAATTAAGGTTTAAACGCTAGTTTTTTTTTCTGATAATTGAGGTGCACCCAGCTGGCAGTTTCTTGCAGATTTTCGTGTTATTATTTTTATCAAATAATTTTTTGATAGAATTTTTTACTAATGCTAACTACCAGCGCCAAATATGGACTGGCAGATTTTTCGCAAATTACCACTTTAAACCCGTACTATTGTGTACAAAACCATGGATTGTATTTTCTTGCCTGTATTTTCAAGGGTTGTTTGTGTGGTTTATTTTTACAGGTGTTGGTGATTACCGGTTTTCAGTGGTCATGATGTACATCAATGCTATTGTGAATGGTTTGCAAGGAGTTATCGTATTCGTTCTCTACTGCGTCATGAATCCCGGACTACGGAGTAAAGTTTCCTCCAGCTCAACAAGTAGCAGATCTAGCAAAAAGTCTGGAACACAATTCACTGCTTTCACCGAGAAAGATGCGCGGAAATCAAGCACCAATTCATACCAGAACTAGAGGCTTCACTGCCATTAGCTTAAGTGAAAATCTTTCAATTCGTGGCAACAGGTCTTGAGTTGCTTTTGTAAGCATTTTTACAAAATGCTTGACGTCCATGTCAGAATCAAGCTTTTAAGTAACAATAAGCACACAGTGCTTTTGAATAGAAGTTTTTCCAATGAACTGTTTAGGATACAACTAGTAGCAATTTTTTAATAATTTTCTTTGACTCTGCTGATGTTCTATTTACAAAAAAACAAGTAATGAATACGTTTAGTGTTATATAGAATGATCATACCAAAAAGTACGGCAAACAAATTTTTCAAAACATTAGGCCTACTTTTGTTTGGCTTGGATAAAACATGATTCTAGCATTAAAAAAACAACATTACATTACTGAATTTGCAAACTGCTCTAAAGCTAGCTCAAATCATCCATGTACACAGCGCTATTCTGTTGTGTTTTTTCTGCCAGCATTTGAACAGAAATATTATTGCTACCTTTACATGATTGGAATGTTACCTGTGATTCATAGCGCACGGAGAGACCTTTGGGCCCACGCCGCTACAGCACTCAGATTTTGCCAAATTGAACAGTTGGTTTTCCACTTTTTCAAAATGATGAAAGTGACCCTATAGGGCTAGGCTATATTTGATTGCTAGATCAACCAAAATCGGTTTTTAACTACGCACTTACACAATAAATCAATGCATCACTCGAAATGAAAAAAATACAACTTTGTTCGAACAGTTTTGCCAAAACAAAAGCACCACTAACACCATAGCCATAAAAAGCGGGCCTGTTTGCACCTCCTTTCTGACACCAAATGTTTGTTAGTGAAGCGTCTGAGCTGTGTCCTTATCTTTCACTGTTTTAACCATTAATTGTGCTTTTTTGTACAGCAATTTAACATGCTCGATACGTTTTTCATTTCTTGAACCGGTGTGTTTTTTCCTACTGACGGGCACAATTCTTAAAAAAAACAAGAATACCGCCGCGTGCAAAACAGCACTGTACGTGTTTGCATTCTTCGAAACAGGGGTGAGGAACCCATTTACTATCACGGACCGAATGAATTGTGGAAAATCGCTGGCGGGCCGGAAAAAATATTTCATTCTGTGTTGAGATTCTAACTTTACCTTCCTCAGGAAAAAAGTATAGAAAACTATGAGGAGCGCGAGAGCCTTCTCTTGACAAACTGTCTAACAATCTGCCTATCGTGGAGTTTCATTTTGAAGCGACGTTGCGTTGTACCTGAAGCAATACATTTTTTTAGGCGGGCCATTTAAAATGTTCACTAGAGCTGCAGGTTCTCCATCCCTGTTTTAAAACAGAAAATGTTGTATCGATGGGGAGAAACCTGCCTAATATGATTTCATGAACTGAGGCTTTTTCAATACACAACCCGTTGAAAAATAGCCTAGAATTTAATTAAAGTTTTTCTTAGTTGTTAATGAAGGACTCGCTTCTTTGCAATAGCAAACTTACGACATGGGCTTGCCACGGTAACGATCAATTTTCACTCGGAAACCTTCTTCACAAAATGCGGTTCAGTTCAATTATAAACGCTTTTGTTCTCCTTTCGGAGTGTCACGAGTGGTCCACGGTTCCAATCTTCGCTTCCTTACGCCATGGGCCACGCGTCTGCTTTCGCAATGGATGCTGCACTAGTGGTGGGTCAATGGCAGCACCGCGCGTGAAACCATTTCCTTGCACCCACCCATTAGCACTTACTGTAGCACCAGAATGGACAAGCAGCAAGCTGGATTGTCAAGTCTTCGGTATGACCCGACTGGGGATCGAACCCAGCCTGCCAGCTTTGGTGGCGCGCGTCGAAAAACGGTGCGACTCAGCCTGTTTTCTCGTATACGTTGGTGGTGGTTTCTTCACACGATTGTATTGTGACCAGTATTGTGACACATGGTCACATCACAATAGTTGCATTCTTCACATAATCCGCGCATCGCAATAGGTGCTGGATTGTGCACAGTATGAAAATCACAAAAGTCTAGATGGCACTGGGTGGAAAAGTAAGACCTTCGCTGTTTATGTTTATGTTGTTAAAAAAGTAATAAGAAATATTTGGTGTGCGTTAACCAGCAAAACAATGATGTTATGACGTGTATTTTTGTAATGCACCCTTTTGCAATAAAAGACTTGAAGCAGCTAGCTTTTATGTACTTTTGAACAGAGTTGATATATTGAGTAGCTTACGTTAAACCATTGACTACTTACACTCATCGGAATATTGTTAGTAAACTATAACAGTGCACTTATTCTTCAACTGGGTAGAAAAGAAGGCACCAATCTTAGATATCTGCACTGCATAGGTTGTTATCATTTGTTTCAAGTTCAAAACGTTTTGTGTTTGATAAAGTTCTGTCGTGTCTGCTTGGTATCAAAGTGTTACACTTTTGTCAGAAGCCAAGTCAAAAAATCAGTTATTTTTTAAGATTTGATTTTGATTTTGGTAAAAAATTTGGATATCAGCTAAGCTTACGTCACATTCCGTTTTTCATGAATTGCTGCAACGCCACGAGCTGTCACTGATTTACTGATTCGGTGCATTAAAGTTTGCCATTTTCGCGTTTTCCAACACCCAGACAAACCTGGTGCAAAAAACAAGAACACAACGGTATATGGTACATTAATTGCACAAACAAATGTTTAACCGATAAGCTGCAAACTGACAAGAAGAAACTTATTTAGACCTGGCTGGGCATGACCTCGAAGAAAGCTGTCAAAAACATTGAAAACAGACCAACCGACCAGGTGGACTTGAAAAATTCTGGGTAAGGCGAAGTGAAATCCATGGATCAAAAACCAAAAAGAGGTATGTTTAAAAGTCTAAACAGCACTGACGCAAAATTTCTGATCAAACACATCACAGCTTCCCGACAAGGTGAACTTTAATTGGGCAAACAAAGGTTTGATTGGATTTGTTGACGCAAAGATGCGACCTGCCTAGGCATGGCTCTCGACAAAAACAATTATTATCGAGGCAGTTGCAGAAATGTGGCAGAAACTTACAAATATATTTTCCCACTACTTGAAAAACTTTGAAAAACAACATTTCAGAAAATTTCAAAAGCACGTAGGAATGTGTAGGGGGAAATCCCATTTCCACCGCTTGAACTTCCTGCATATCACAATTTCCTCATGGAAATGACTATCGAAAGCCTCTCCCATGACTAATACTGCAGCTTTCAAAAGACCACCTTCAGTTCAAGTGATGTGCGATCTATGTTTATCTCCAATTCTGTAAAGGTATAATATTTATGTACTATCTTTACGCTGCACAGTTGTAGGATTCGCGTTGGATTGACGCGTGAGTGATTGGCCGCTCTTGATTTACCATCGTGAACTCACTTGAGAACTCGACGCTCGAGAGCTTGTACACTGCAAGGAATTCGAGCGTCCGCTCTTGGCCTATGGCAGGGGTTAGGGGTTGTCAACTTTTTTCCGTTCATGGCATATTCAAATAGGAAAGATATTGGTGGTGTTCCAAAGCTTATAATCTCGTACATTAAACACTTCTAGAACTTTAGCTTAGCATTAGCTACTGTGCTATAAAAACTGCACTGCTATGCCATAGCAATTCTCGTAAATACAGCTTCAACTAGCATTGCTAAGGAGTCATGTCACGAAAGTAACATTCAGGACAAATTTTTCTTGCTATTTGTCTATCTTATTTGATGATATTGACATCATGTACAAGTCTCATAATGCTTTCATTCTGGTATTTGCCAAGCTCTGTGGCCCACTAGAAAATGCGTCATGGCCTACCACTAGACCGTGGCCCATCGGTTGAAAACCGCTGGCCTGTGGTCTTGCGAAAGCTATGGAATAGCTGAAAACATAAAGGTGAAAGCTGATTCCACAATAGAAACGTGATTGTCGTAGGTATAATTGGAATTTACTGCGACGTGATTTTATTTAGTGTAGTCGGAAAAATAGCAGTCAGTAAAGAAAGCTATAGAGAACTGCTAGGAGACAGATCAAGAAAACTACGTCGCAGAAAGCCCATCTTTTGAATAGGCTAATCCATTGCTTCTCAACCCTTTTCGACCCATGGACCATATTAAAAAAAATATATACGATGGACCACTTTGCTATGTTGACATACCTTCTTCATAGTTTGAAGCCAGTTCTTGAAGTCCACTGCTAGGCCGCACTAGATCTCGGAGCAGGTGTTGAGCAGCCATTCGATTATCTTGTCATCCAGGACCACCAGAGTCACCTTTTCAGACTCCGACTCCGCTCCTGTTCCAAAATTTTTAAATCCGGATCCAGGTCCGGGTCTGGAAATTTTTCGAATTCGAAAATCCGACTCCTGTTCAGACTCCGGCTACGATCGATCCAACCGAAATTTACTGTTACTGCCAAACTTGAAAAGTGACTCCGGATCCGGGTCCGGTTGTTCACAAATTTTTGACTCCGGATCCGGGTCCGAAAGAAAAACGTAGAATCTTGCGGGAGTTGACTCCGGCACTCCGAATCCATGGCAAACTCCGATGCAGTCCATCGGGCCGTCGTACGGAGTCTCGTAGTGTTCTGCAACCGCTCCGCATTTAATCAGTGATCCGCCAAAAGAGGGTTTGCACTTGTATTGTTGTGGTCAGATGAACTGGTGAGTTGTTGTGCGGGGGTACAAATGGTCGTCTCGATGTGAGATGTCATTCATTCCCACCTGGTGGACAGGTGAGCGTTAAGTGGAGCAGATGTCCAGGCTCCATGGCACGACGTGATAGAGACAGTGTGGCTCCTTCGCGATGAAGCACGTTGGATGCCCGCGAGGATAGGAAGATTGCCCGCTGGTGTAGGGCGCAGGCATCCAGTCACAATTCGCAAGGCGTCGTTGACTACAGGATTAATGAGGCGGTTGTGAGCACTACGGCAACACGCAAGCAGGTGTGCAGTGCTCTGCTGTTGAATGTACCAGGGCTAAGGTGGCTGTTCGCAACGTTGTTACCTCAGCACCCCAGCCCGAGCCAGCAAGCCGGCTCAAGAGTGTGACGCGTGATGTCAGCTTTTTGCGAAGTGAATCGAGGTGTCGACGGTATGTGAGCGTCCTGTCCAAAACTGCTCCGAGGTAGTTGTGCTCGGAGCAAAAGGGCCGGATAATGTCATTGGATCGACTTTCGGCTCAAGGTTAGCTTCCTTGTTGTTGAGATGGAAGACTGCCGACATCGTTTTTGCGGTGGTGAGCTTTAACTTCCAGGTCTGGAGGTATTTACTTTTTTGTCTCTATGTCTTTGCTGAGCTCACCTTCCACTGCTTGCCAGTCACCATTAACAGGCATAATTGCTAGATCGTAAGCATATGCATACTTTACATAGTTTCTGGAACGGTGGTTGGTGAGTCACAGGTAGATGTTTGAAAGGAGAGGTGCCAAAATGCATCCCTATGGGACGTCATTCTTTAGGCCTGACACCACATGGAGAACTAGTCGAAACTGTATTGCACGTATGTGGTCTTTCATAATTTATTGCACAGCTAATGTCACAATTTTCAGGAACGTTTTATCAGGGGTTTATGGAACTCTCTGTGGACAGTTAGAAATTCTAGGTGGACCACCGGTGATCCACTTGGACCACGTTGAGAATCACTGGGTTAATGTTTTCCACGGTGATACTTTTAGAATCAAAACATGCAGTAAATGCTGCCCAAGACTCCACACAACCCATCCAATCTATTTCCCGCTCAAATACCTTACTGTCAGGTTTCCAACTCACCTCTGCTAGTTGGATTTGCTGAATTGGACATGGTTCGAAAAACGCGTGCTAAAGCAGCTTCGTGAGACACTACAGAGAGAGAGAGAGAGAGAGAGAGAGAGAGTTTATTGGCGCAAACATACAATTTCATGCAAGTTAAAGTTAAGGCGCTGGGACACCGAAAAAAACCTGTGAAGCAGGTTGTCTCTTCGGGCGCCCATCGACAGTTTCATAAATTTCTATCGTGGTTTAAAGTTGATGGCCGAATTATTGCGAATATAATAATTTATTAGTCTGCTGGATGATCAACACAGATGCGCGGGAGTGCTGGGTCGCAACCGGTATCTATCGTGGTTTGCTCAGTTCGGCAAGGAGCTGTCGGTCGTGCCTGCGTGATTTGTCGGATTCCCAATCCAACACCAATCGTAAAGAGGGTAAATTACCGTCTACCACGCATCACAACTTACAACTTCCTGTTGACGTTCATCAAAGCAATACCGCTCAGTGCTCAAGTCCTGCTATGCTTTGTAGTTTCAACGATCAACCATACGTAAAGGTATAGACAGCAGGAAAGGCATTTTGCGAGATTTCTCTTCAGTTACCTCATTGTAATCAGATTTCCATCGGAAATAGCTAAAAATATTTTGAGCGAGAGGCAGATGTGCTGATGCAGTTGTTCAGTGCGGCAGAGACCTCTGCTACTAACAAACATTGATGATGATGATAATCATATGATGATAACAGTGATTTCTTTCTCTCGAATCGCGTTGAATTCTAATTGTTAAGTTTATGCTTAGAGAATGCCGTTTTATTTAATCGTGTTGAGGTTAGCATATTCGTTGTAGTAAAAGATAAACGCTATCAGAAAATTAGTTTTGCGACAGCCAAAGATAAAATAGCTTCGACTTGCAAGACTTATTTCTCTATCACAGCTAGGCTGTTCTATTACGATTAGAAGTGAAATTAGAGTTTAAATTAAAAATCCCATATGGATAATTCAAGTTGATATTTTTATAGGTGTTTATTATTAATCAGATTTACCTCGTCATAAGCAAAATTGAGAAGAAAATTATGACATATTGCAGAAAAAAGATTATTTGCTCAAAATGTTTTACAATGTGCCGTGCAAAAAAGCCACAAACCAAAACAGTCTAAAGAGCATACGGCACCATATGAAGGCACTAGCAACATGGTTCATATTTATTGCAATACCAGTAATAAGATCCACTGCAGTATGTCCCAATATAATCAATTTTTATCCGTTGCTCAAGAATTGTTTTGCAGCTGTAAGATTGTTGAAAATGGTGCAGCTTGGTGCTTAGAAAACATCGTGTACTGGTGACACAAGTAGAGCTGGTGACACACAGCAAATATTATTGTAATTTATTGATGGATGGAGATGTTTTCAAATGGCTGGGGTGAATGCGTGACCGAAGGTTATGGCCTCGTCGGTCTTAAAACGCAAAACCAAAGATAGATAAAAATATGTTGGTTGTTGGAAAGACTCGCAGTTGATTTGGTCTAAATCCCCGTTTTAAAGAGGTTTTTCTTGACCTGCACGAAGAAGCAAACATGATTGCAAGACAAGCTTATTTAACGACGGTTTTTGCGCAAAAAAAGAACAGTTTAATCTTGCTTTGTTCACGCATGCTATTGATGCTATTGTCTTTGCAACTTCATTCGAACGGCAACTGCCAAGCAAAAGTTTATTTTGTATTCATTGCAGGGAATGGTTTTCAATGTAATATGAAAAGGCATCAGATATTGGTGTTGCTTTCTGCAGCTTCGTTTGTTGCTTGTATAGGTGGGTTCTGTGGAGATTTGTTTAATTATTATTCATTTTCGCGAAAATCAAGCTGCCAATTTTGCCCGACGCAATTTGGAAGCATGCCAACTTATTACATGTTAGCAAAAGCTTGCCTAAACTTCCTTAGGTTTTTTCTTAGTCACTAAAATTGATAGTATTTAAGCATAGCAGTACAAGCCCCAAACAACTTGGGGAGAGGCAAAGTCGATTTTTCTCAAATACACAGACAAATTTGCCTAAATTTTTGAAATTATTTACATCTTATCCATAATGAAAATTGTTGTATCAAAACGACTGCCAATTTTTTGCAACAATGACTTTATACAAAAAATGACATCATGCAAACATACAAACAGTGCTACCTATCCGAGCTACATCTTTGAAAATTTGCCACCACCTCACCAGACACATCCAAACAATAATCCTAAAGCAAAAATAGAAGCAAACAACCACCGTGAGTTTCTGACGTAGGCCGCTTTCTAGAGACAATAACGTTAATGCAAGGAATGTACCCTATGTCACAGATTCCAACACATTTGTTAACATATGCATACTGGTTAATGTCCTTCAATATTGAACAAACTTCTAACGAAATAACACTTTTCTGAAAACAACTTGGCACTGCCTAAAACATTCAAATAGAAAAACAAACTTAACAAACAACTGTATTATATGAAACTGTAACCTTTTTCAAAGTGCATTATTCGCCACATACTGCAAGAAATTCCAGTCACAAAAAATTAGTTCGCAAGTAGTCACGATATATGCTTTTAAATAAGCCCAGTGACCTAACTATGTAAGAGTTAGGGATACAGATTTTGTACTTCTTTCATTTGTAACCACTTGTTAGGAAGCATTATGTACCTTTTCCATTTGAAGCAGATGTACCATTTCCATTCACAGTCAGTTGTTAGGAAGCTTTTATAACTCTAACTCATTCCGTTTGTAACAACAGTAATGGCAATTTACAGCAAGCAACATAACCAAATTTAGTAAAAACCAGCACTTAGCCGAATTGAAAAGATTATATCTGAAAATTGTCAAATCATAAACCAACATTGAAACATCAGAACCTTACCAAAATTGGCCTACAGTGTTGTCAATTATATAATGATAAAAATTTTACCCCTACGCCTGCAAAGTAAAAGAATGAGTAAGGAAAACATATATGTCAAAATTGACACTCTGCAAAACGATTTCTAAAACTTTATCTGTGCATACAAACGTCGGTGGCATTGGTAAAAACGTGTTATTTTTTACAACAATAAATGATTTCTACCATGATGTGTTAAAATCAAGATGTTATTGAATTATTGCATGATTTTAACTTGTTTAAAACCAAACTTTAACCTAAATCTTAGACTAACCATCTGCTAAGCTTTCTGCCTAAATTTTTTTCAAATTCTGGGTTCTGCCAAAAAAACTTTTGCCCGTCAAAAAATGATGACACAGCCAAATTCGGAGGGAAAATAACATGACTGGCAACGCTGTGCTGGAGAGTGCCTAGGGGACCGGTTCCTGATCAGCTTTTTATATATTCTAAAAAACCGGATTACGTAATTCCTTGAATTGGCCTGAAAAAATTAAGGAATCGATTGTTGGCCTAAAAACTCTATACTTCACAGCAAACTTTATTGGTTGATGTAAAGTACTTGATTTCCTGGCCAAAAACGTAAAATGTTTTCCCAAATCTTTGCAACCTGGCGGGAGAGCGCCCTCATGCTCCCTTTCTTGCACGGCTATGTCTGTAAATGTTGTTTAATGTTAAAGTGAACTGTGATAAAGTGAAACAGCGCTGTGCTGAATAGATTCAGAATCTGCATGCGTTAGAAGAACTAATAGTAAAAGTTCGTGTTCCTCCGCAATTTGCTGCTTTACGCTTGTTTTTCGCTCATATCCATACTACTTTGCTTGGAAATTTCTCGCAGCACAAATTACATGCAGTGTAAAAGTAAAATATTCCATTTGCCTGAACAACGCGATTGGTTAACGATATTCAATCATAGGCACCGAGTACGGGAGTGTGGCACTCTCCNTAATTTTTCATTTATTGATTAGGCAGTTCTGTGTTAACAAGCACAAACGTAATANCCTGAAATGTAGTGAAACGTTTTCGGATAGATACAGAATGGAAGACTTAAAAATCGCAACGCAGCTGGACTCAGTTCCAAGTTATACTGCAGGGAGAAGCACCATCCCCGCTCTATGTTACTTATGGTTCCACGGCAAATCCAGCAATTTTTCGCAAGCAATGAGTTGGACGGTCTACTCTAAACGCTAATTTGAAACTGTTACGGAAAACCGAACTTTAGTTAATATATTTCCAAGTTCAACGTGTTTCCTGCGCAAGTATTTCGCACTGCCCTGTACTACCTGTGAAGCAGAGCGTACCTTTAGTGCACTTGGTCGCATTGAAAATTATCCCCGATTGAGCATGACTGTACGTAGGTTGAATTCTTGTTGTTTACTAAATATTCATTCCACTGTGACAGACGAACTGAATGTTGAACGATGGATGGATGTTTAGATTGATAGAGCTGCAGTTCGCATAAATTCTTTCAACTGTAAAAACTGCAGACAGTTGTAAAATATGCAGTTTAATCTAATTTTAAATGAGATTCATGCACTACATAACAAAAGATCTGCTCAAACGGTAAATTTTTCAGCAATTAGAAAATGACAGTCGTTATTGTGTAAATAATCTGCTCCCCGCAACTCCACTTGCGTAATTTTACTTATCGACTAAACAATTAGTTAGCTGTCTTCTCAATGCTAAAGCATGAGCCAATGAAGTTAGTAGACCGGTTTCGCTACTTCGGTAGATCATACCCAACACTTGAAACCGTACTTGTGGTCTATATTATCTATCCTTGCGCGCGTTGTATTGCCAGTGACTTGCAACTAATACAGTCTAAACTACTAAGTTATTCGCGAGCCCCAATGGGAAGGAAAACGGAGGTGGATGTCTGCAGGCAGTTAGAGATGCCTTAACAGGGAATACAAAGGAAGGTACACTTTCACAAGACTATATACAATGTCTTTTCTGCCATGAATAAAAGTTATCAACGACCTCATAACGATAATCAAAAGTTTGTATAATGCGGTATTTTAAAACAGTTGAAAATGGTGTTCAGGTTTATACGCAACATCAATTGCCATTCGTTCGCAAGATGACTGTGAATCATCACTTCCGTAAAACGTGTCGCGCTATATAAGCTTATTATTGCTTATTACACAACAGCTGCAAGAGACCTTCCAGGATGTAGAACGAACTGCACTGTGCAAAAAGACAACAACGGAACATGTAAAATAAAACCAGTTTCAGAGAGTGGTAAGTTAAATGTATAGTGTGTCTGGTTTTCGTCTAGTTTCTTTGAAGAAAATTCTGGTTTGTGTTGCGCACTGACTGAGTTGTTACTGACTGTTGTGTGTAACCTGAATTTAACGAGAATAAGGCGTGCGGAAAATCTTGCGATTGATTGTGACGTTCTTCAAGCAAACGTTAAATTTACTGCATACGTGGACCACACTCGGTTTGTCTATAGTAGAGTGTTTTTAGCTTAGATTTTGAAATGCTCTATTAGGTGCAATTGGTTTACTTTGAAGTTTGTTAGGTCAGAAAACCGCGTGAAAATAAAAGCAACTTGATGCAAAACGTTTTGAAAATCGTGTGGTTAAATTGATTGATTTGAGCTCCTTTCCGCAGTTGGTTGTATTTTGTATAAAAAGATTATATTTAAGATCCCGCTCGAAATAAAATATGTTAAACTTTAACTAATTCTAGATTTCAAGTAACTAATTTGTAAAATAGGAAGTCGTACCGAATAAAGCAGGAGGCCCTGGAAAACAAGGATGTAAGAACGACCTTTGCAGACAGTAATTGTCCTTTCAGAAAGAACCCGGAATGTGTGGCAGACGCAGAGGTGGAATGGCAGTCGTTCAAACCAGCTGTAGCTTCATCTGTTGCTCAAGTATGAGGCCAGAAACGACGTGGTGTGACCAATAATGGCAAAATAACCCTTTGTTGGAACCAGGACGTGAAATATGCTATTCGAGCAGAGAAATGGTTTGATTTATTTTTTCATATGACTCAGCTAAAAAACAGAAACAACACAAAAAGCGATCATGCAAAAAATTGACCAGTTGTCAGTGGAAATTAGAATACTTAACATGCAAGGTCTGGCTGAAGACAAAAGCCAGATCTTTTTGCATTCACTGTACGCCGAGGATTGAAAATTCGTACCCCCTGTTATGAAAAAGTCCAAAATGCAATCTTGGAACAATTTGGGCATAAATTGTTTACAGTTACTGGCAAGCAAACAAAGTGTTCTAGCCAACCATCCGGCGTCTCAGCGGCAAAAATCTAACATCGTTAGATCCATCAAAGACCAAAATAATGTTTTTCTCAGCAATGAGGGGACATTTTGGCAGATGGNTAGTTTACTTCAAAGATCTTCTGAAACCAGTCACCTTCCCCGTCGGACATACAGGAGGTGCATTTGTGGGAGGAAAATACTATCACTGCAACTAAAGTCTTCCCAGTTGTCAAAACACTGAAGGCTAGAAAGGCTGCAGGTTGTGATGAAATGCGACCTGAAATGATCAAAGCCTTGAATAGAGACGGAGTTGATTGACTGAATCGCGCAAGTCAAGTGGCCTGGTGTACTGGAAGGTCACCGAAAGATTTGGTGTTCTGGAAGGTCACCAAAAAGATTGGCAAGAATGAGTGATCATCCCTATACACAAGTAGAGAGGCGCGATGGAATGCAACAGCTACCGGAACATCTCTTTCTTTAAACTCCCTGGAAAAGTAAGTGTACGCCAAGTTCCTTGAAGAACGATGCTGCGAAATAATCGAACCAAAGCTGGAAGATGCCCAGTGCGTTTTTCGTTGCGGCCGTAGAATTACAGACAACATTTTCACTCTCCAGCAGTTTTCGAGAAATATTGGGAGTGTGCAAAAGATGTCTACCCATGTTTTCTCGACATCGAAAAATCATACGACCGGGTCCCTCTGGAAAAGCTTTGCGGAAGTATGGTCCTGTTCTTGCCCGTCGAATTATTGTATTCTTTCTCAGAAATTGCGTATGTGTCGACGGAGTTAAATCACAGCCCTTCGCCGTGGGTCTTGGGCTCCGGCATGAATGCGTGCTGTCACCACTCCTCTTCATATGAATTTGATAGACAGTCGCAGCCGATTCGACGAGCAGTGTTGTACGAGGCGGGGGGGCGGTGGGGGCTGCCGCCCCCCCCAGCTTGAAAAATTCAGGGCAGACTCTGTTTTCAGGGCAAGCTCAAGTTCCTCAAAAATCTTGAATGATAAAAAAGATTTCAAAACATTGAAAAATTTCAGGGCAAATTTAGTTTTTCAGGGCAAGCGCAGGCTGTTCAAAATTCTAAATGATAAGAAATATATATTCAATGCAGTGAATTCAGGGCACACTCTGTTTTTCCGGGCAAGCACAAGTTGCTCAAAAATCCTAACTGTAAAAAGTATATTAAATGCAGTGAAAAATTTCATGACAAACTCTATTTTTAGGGCAAGCTCAAGTTCCTCAAAAATCCTGAAAGATGAAAAATATTTCAATGCAGTGAAAATTTTCAGGGCAAACTCTGCTTTTCAGGGCAAGCACAAGTTGCTCAAAAGTCCTGAAAGATAAAAAAATAATTCAACACAGTGAAAAGTTTCAGGGCAACTCTGTTTTTCAGGGCAAGCAAGTTGTTCAAAAATCTGAATGATAAAAAATCAGTGACGGGTCTTCAGGGGAAGAAAGGAAGTGAGTTCCTCCCCTACCAAATCATGAAATGTGCAAAACGAATTAGGGATCCAAAATAATAAATTGAATAAAAATTTGTCCTTTCATGTTGAAAAGGTGCAAATATTGTATGATTTTAATCATTTTCATAGTCAATACATCTGAATTTGCGTATTTCTTCTTCAAGTCAGGGGAAAGTGACGAAGGGAGGCAGCGACTGCTTGTGCCTCCCCTCACCGGGTGGCTTTCGCATTAAGCAGTTTTACTTTGTCACAAACTGTGGTGGTGAGCGCTTGCCGTGCAATTACCTTTATGTCAGCTCTGTAACCTTC
>JGI24022J15233_10003818_pt1 | contig 15203 bp, 6 predicted proteins | sample Ectturendosymbi2_FD_15233 | JGI IMG/M metagenome (IMG submission 15233)
AGTATAATTCACTGTCGAAAATGTAAAGTTTCTACCTTATGTGGTTTTTGCGATATAAAAATTTTTAATGTGTGCAGGACTTTATGGACACCCTGTATAACCATGAAATTTTGAACAAGTTCATTATTTTTTATCACAAAATATTGGGGGGGACAAACAATATTTTGTCCCCCCTGACGAAACTGATCACAAAAGTTGGGGGGGACACATCCCCGCCCCCCATAAACTCGGTCCCTGCCCATAGCAACTGTAATGTGTAGAGTACCTTCTTTGAAAGGGGCCCAACAGCAACTGTAATGTATAAGTAGGCTATACTTTGCTTTCAAAGGGGTCCCCAACAGTAGTTGTAATGTGTAAATACCTTGCTTTTAAAGGGGCCCAAAGTAACTGTAATGTATGTATAAGCACTTTTCTTTAAAAGGGCCCGCAACTTCACTGATTTCTAGTGCTTCATATTTCAATTGGGGGTCGAAGCTTTCTTTGGGGGGCTAAGTGGTGACGGGACTGAAATTTGGGCCCCGTGACAGCGTTGTCCCCCATTGGTGGGTATGGAGTGCGGCTGATACGGCTCCGATCATGAGCACGCTTGTGTTGCGTCTGAAAGCTGGTGTCTGTCATTGTGTGCATTTTGAAAGTCAGCTACAAAAAGTTTCATGACACCGCTTTTTTTGCACGCGAAATTGTTGATGATTGTCTCCAGGTCCGTATCTCCAAGAATCTCATGCTCTTAAGAGACAGCATGCTTAGTTTTCTTGCCCCAAAACGATAAATGCCAAAGTTGTCAGTTTCCTTAACCTATATAAAACGCAGTAATCAAAAAGCTCTACAATTTTGACGGGTGGTGAACACCCTACAAACCTGAAAAAACAGTAAAGGAGTGTTGATATTCAAGCACGACTCCCCAATAGCGCGAGGCCCCGGGCATTTCCCGAGTTTGCCGAATGGTTAATCCGCCCTGTAAAGTAGGTATCCCACCATCACTGCTCTAATTGGGCCCCGCAAAAACACATTATTTGTGTTTTTTGTTTGATCCCTTAGCCAAGAACGAGTAAAGGATTGGAGCTAAGTGGTGCAGCTTACCGAAGACAATTTACGAAATATGCCAGATAGTGGGTGGTCCACAGTGCCAAATACACCACTCAGTTGATAGTGAATAGAAGCCAAATCATTTTGAAAGTAGCGAAAAGGTGGCGCATCTTATATATATAGAACAGGTCAATGTGATGTGACAATAAGCAATACAATGCCATGCATAACAATACAACCCAGCAATATCTGGAAATTGCTGCATTTGGCCTCATTGCTTGAGTGGTCTCATAGGTTCGCAAAAGACTGTACAGTAGTCAAATGTAAAGCATTCACTTAAAAACCTTCGCTGAACTGCTTATGGCAGCCTTAGCAAATTACTGACATCTTTGATTGAAGAAATTCTCGATATATATAATAAAGACTAAATTTAACACAACAGCCGGTGCGGCCCCACAAGCGCGGGGCTACTATTGTTAATCCGCTTCTGGATGTGCGCATCGTCACTGATCAAGCGAAGTTGTACATCGGCAGACACACGATTTCACACGCATTTGTTAGAACTCGGCTTTTAATTTGTGACTGCCGTCAAGGTTTGGCTCATACCCGCGCTGATCACGCACTAGCCTGTGGAACATAAAACATGAGCTTTGAACACAGCTTTACACACATCGATCTTTACACACATCAATCTTTGCACAATGCATTAACAACAATATTGCACGAACGGAATACAATCAATCTGTGCGCTATTCACCACAAACCGGGATGTGCAAACGTGACGTGGTGATGAAACGAAGCAGAACGAATGCGTGAGAAAAAAACAAACACCTTTAAATGTTCACCAAGCCATGTTGGTTCACGAGCGATACAAAGTATTTATAGCGTTGTCACCAATTGTACAAGCTTAATCTTACTATGGTAACGAAGCCAATGTCGCAGCATACATGCAACCAGAGTCTCGCGTTCGTTGCGAGCCTTAACATTAAAGTAGCAGCCCCGACGTTCGATAGACACAAAAATCTCAAAAAGTAACAATTTCGATTCAAAGTTTTTTTTCGTGTTTGAAATGATTTGAAGGGGGCTGCATCCCTCCCTGCACCTCGCCTCCTACGCTCATGCCAAGAGCGAAAAACAAGACGAAATTTTCGACTGCTCCAAGTACTTTGAAAAGCTAAACAAATACTGTTTCAACCATCCGCATAATTCCCCAGCCACAGTTCAAACACTGAGACTCCGCGGTTGATGGCGAAAACCAAACCTCGAGTCTTGAGCGCAAACTTTACAGTAGGCGAGGTTGCCATGACAACAGGTCAGAGTTGAAAGACGCAAATTGTCTGGACATGTCACGTCAGTGCAGTATTTCTTGCCGCTCAAAGACGNTCGACCGCTGCTCTTGAACTTGCTTCTTCCATCGCGACTGTACCAGGTTGACACGCTGGAACACCGATCTGGTGCTACGGGGATGATCCTGGAAGACAAGTGGAAATAAGGACGCTCTCCAGCATATGCTGCTGATGGAAAGATTGGTACATCAAAAGCGGCGCAAATTTACAGAACTAGTGTAAGCATCGAGTTCTGCAAACTTTGAAAGGAACTCAAAGCTTCACGTGGAAGAAATCGTTAGAAGCAATATTCGTGCTGTAATTAGCGAACTATGCAAATACTCTTCTAATTAGACAAAAAAAGGAACTCATCAGTAAGGTTTAAACAGGTCAATAGTGTTCGCCAGTAGCCTTTGACGCGTGTCGCGAGTTTAACCTGCAGTTACGTTTTCTGTAAAAACTGGAGCACTCATATCAGGACAACGCAACTCTTATTAAGAGGTATCAATACTTTTGCCGCATTTTAACACATCATTTTAAGGTTGACATGGCAACACAACACAAATTCGAATTTACACTTTTTCACTAACAGTTGTTTAAAACAAAAACAACAAACTACGTCAGCGATCATTCGACACTGGAAGGTTTGTAAATGCACTTACCGGATTTACTCGAGACTGATCACTTCTTCCGCTTGATGTCATTTCGATCTGGTCTTCTTCAAGTGGCTGATGCTGAGAACTTTGTTCACTCATTTTGTTTATGATTGGATCCGCAACTAACATAAACACCATGTAGATGACCAGGATTCCAAGCACAATGAGAAAGATATACACGACAACCTGCAAAAAACAAACTTTTCTAAGCATATTTCGCTAAGTTTGTCACCGCAAAATAAGTTGATCACATATGAGAGTGCATTTGGAAAACTATTGTGGCTGAAAGAAACGATTTGGATACGTTTCGTTTAACTTCTAAACTTTAAAATCTACAGTATTTACCTAAGAACCTTGTTATCCGTGCGATACTGCTTGCATCAATCAAACTGCCTGTTTGCGGGTTGCACGGTGTAACAGTTCAACGGTATAAACAATGTCAGGTGTAAAAAACAATCGCTCAGTCACATCTAAAAACATGTTTTCAAACGTCACCGCTGGATTTACTGTGAAAAGGCTGAAACACCGAGAGCAAAAAATTATTTTAACATTCCTCAAAATAGTAAAACCGTACAGTAACTGATCAAATAACCGAGGTGGTTACAAACTTTATCCCTTGTTGATATGCTCGAAAATGGAAAATATCCTTCCGACACCCATGCCGATATACTAGCTTCAGTGCAACTGTGCTGAAGCTATTCATTTTCTCGATTCTGTGCTGGTGGTTTAAAAAAAACGAAACGTATTCATTCCCTGTAGGTAACTGAAAAATGATGCTTAAATTACCAAACAGACAAAAGCGCACTATAGTGGGTCAAGCCAAAGAGATTTCAGCATTTAATGAGTATATAATCGATGTACATAAATGTGACCAATTACAAAAATAAATTGAGAACGTACAATCTAAGGTAAGACTGTTGAAAACTGTCTCATGCAGACCCAATTTTCTCAAGCTTTAAACTGTAATTACATGAGCAGAAAAGCGAAAAAATTAGGTATTGCAGTTTTGAAAGCAATTTGGGTTTTTGCATTCGATAAAAATAGGAACAGCTAATTTATTTCAGAAATAAAATGAAACGTACTGTTACAAACCTGCATTGTTTTCGTGCTTCTTACTTCATATTTGCAATCACACAGATAGCAATATGAGTCAATGTCCTTTTCCTTGATTATATTATCTTGCAGATTTGGTACTACGACTTGTAAACAATTGCAATCTTCATGAAGCACATTGGCTTTGTATATCTAGCAAAGAGGTAATAAAAAACATTTCAAAATTACTACGGAAAAGTCTGAATGTACTCAAAAAAAAGTTTGGAATGGAATTTTGGATTTTGACCATGTGTTTTTAATCCTAAAATTAACATTAGAAACATTCTGACAGCGATTTAAAGTTTTATTGTTTAAACAATGGAATGGCATTGTTTTTTAATCTACTGTTGCAAACTCTGTTGGCACAGTGTTGCAGTCTGTCTGAATTTTGTATCTCAGCTGAGCTGTGATCTTAGCACCATCAAAATGTTATTTTTCCAAGCAGCTGGGAAAAGTCTTTTAGAGCAACAAATCTGCTAGCTCATTGACTTCAACCAGGGACATTGCCCCCTGACCTTTTAAAAGGGACAACAGGGACACGTTGCCCCCTGACCTTTTTGAAAGGAGAACAGGGATGGATGTGCCTTTTCATAACAATATCATAGTCTCATGGTTTCTCAAGATTGACTTCAAACAAATTTGTTGCAGCTATTCGCACACCCAAAAAATTCAGAATGGTTTTCTATAATTTCTGTTATCATTTGTGAGGTCAACATCATTGCTGAACAGATACACGCCTGTAACCATTTTTATTAGTTTCCATTGCCTTCAACCCTTCTACTGCCCCTTTGCTCGGGCATCCCTACTTCATCCCTTTGAGAATATATTAAATCATTTATTATTCCGTTTGAACAACTGACCAGACTTGGACGATTAGACAATTCTAGTTAATTCGATGAATTAGAGCAAAATGACAGAAATTCCAATCTAATTTGCTAAAAGTTTCAATGCTCTAATTTCAGTACTAATTTCTGGTTTAGCCAAAATTGCTAATTTGTCCGATCACACTTTTTAAAGATGAAGCGAAAATGAACCCTTGTGCAAGGAAAGTGCATGACAAAATGGTCACAAGTGCCATGCCACCATCCCATCACTTCAGCAGCGCAGGCAGTATAAACTCGATCAAATTCTTTTCTCATTCAGCCACAGTACAAACTATGTGGTATTATCAATAACTATTATTACGTCATACTGCCTATATCCACTCATATGCAGAAGCCTCTGCAGTCATCGCCAATCCTGGCATACGAATCTTTGCTATTCTCATGCTTATCAGAATGAATCCGGATTTGGGCATGAATTGAACTTTTATTAAAATTGCTTCATGATTTGAGTAAATGTAGTTTGAATTCGAATTTTATTTCGATTTCTGGTTTTCGCAAATCTGCTAATATCAATTCTAATCTAATTTGTGACAACTGAGTTAGTCCTAATTCTAATCTAATTTAGAACTAACTTCTGCTTGTTTCAGTCTGCAACTGACATTTCTGATTAAGTACCAATAATTTTTTGACAAACCAAAATCTATTTTAAAACTTACAAGTTGTTTTGCCAATGTAATGCAGTATTTTAACAACTTGATGGTTGTAGAGTGAAAATCGAGTATGCCAAGCTTTACAATAAGCAAGTGTTCGTTATTTGACTAATGGGAGGAACCAACCACGTGAGATGGTGTACTTAGGCACTAATTTCATTTACCGTATTTTTTGGACCTAAGGCACACTTAAAATCCTTTAATTTTCTCAAAAATCGAAAGTGCGCCTCATAATGCGGTGCACCTTAATGTATGAATCTGGTTGTGCTTTCTCACCTAGGACCACTTTTTTGTGGTAAACAGTGTTATATATTTAATTGCTAGTTACAATTTTTTTTGTAAAATAACCATCGTGTTATGTAATAAACCAAAAACAATGAGTAGTGCCTGTGGTTTTATGACTACCTAGCACTAGGCATGTGCATTATGGACATTTAGAGCAATGGTTCTTAACCTTCTTTCTACCACGCGCTCTTTAAGTAATTGTCCTTTGTGTCAAGCCCCTGACAATAAACAAATCATATAAGCAAATGTATTTATTGATCACATTTTCCATGTTGCACACAGTGCATAAGGGCTCATGCCCCCCTTGAAATTTATTCACACCCTGAGGAGGTGCACCCCTTCTGGTTAAGAACCACTGATTTAAAGGTTCTGGAATATTCCAGAATCTTTATTTCGAATCCTGAATCCTTTTCTGGAATAACTTATTAGGAGCAAAATGAGCTGATCGCACAGAGGTTTAAAACGCCGATCAGCAATCACACGACCCATTAATTAGCTTGTTACATCACTTGTTTCTTTCTCTTACTCAGGAGCACAAAGAGTGTCACTGAAAAAATTAATGAAACCACTTGTTCTGCCGACTTTGCAATTTTTCATGTGTATTTAATCCAAATTTATTTTGAATCTAAATATTTGAAAAAACTCTGGTTTTTGGATTTGAATTTTAGGGGATTTGAGTATTTGCTATTCCATTATCCCTAGCTAGCACATGCCTCAAAGTTGAAGCACATATCATATTACTCCTCAAGGCTACTGTGCACAAAGCTATATGTATTACTTCCTGAGGCTCCTGACTACACTGAATCAGACATGCACACAGCTTTTCATTTGTTTTGTTCATGTCTAGCAGATTAGGCATGTGTGACAGATTGAACTGTCTCGTTTGCAACCTGCCATTTTGTGCCTTTTGTATGAACAAAGAACAGCTACAGGGTTCCCACACATTTTGAAAAATCATTTTCCATACTTTTTCAAAACTTTTCCAATACTAAATTAAAAAAGTTCAATACCATTTCACTTTTTGAAATTCTTAATCATGAAACTCATTTGTGCACATTGCATAACACTGCATAAATAGTGAACTGCTTTGCCTTCAGTAAAATTCTGCTCAGATACTTCTGATTTCTTTTCCATTTGGAATCTCCATACTTTTTCAATACCTAATGTACATTTTGGCCAAATTCAGCACTTTTTTAAGGTCTTGAAAACCAATTTTGAAAATCAATACATTTTCAATACTTTCAATACCCTGTGGGCATGGGCGCAATTTGGTGGAGGACACGGGGGACGTGTCCCCACACTTTTCCAGGTGGGGGGATATAATATGCCATGTCTCTCTACTTTTCTCTCTTTAGGTTTTGTATTTGGAGAGGTTTCAAGAATAAAAGTGATGTTTGTCACGTTTTGTGTGAAGAGGTTTTCATATTAGATACTAGGTTACATGTAGCCAAGTTCATGTTGAAACAGAGTTTGGTGTGGTATCACTGCTTCTGTTAGTTTACACATTTTAGCTTCAATAAAATAATTTTTACCATTTTTCAAGTTTCTAGTGACCGTGAAAGATGGTTAACTGCTTTTGTCTGACATTTTACCCTGTGTGGTACACTGTTAGAAAGGTTATTTTTTTGTAACAGTGAGAGTATTACAGCTGCACATGTGAGAGACCACAGTATCTGCCAGTATTTGTTTCATGCAGAAATTTAACAGGCTTTGGTTTAATGTTGGTTGTCACGTATTCAAAAACAGACAGCGTATAATTTAATGATGCTAGTGTATATGTTGGAAAGTTATATTTTCAGGCAAATCTCTGCGAAGCTTTTGCCGAAGACAAAAAAGCAACACTATTGTGGAGACTTAGTTGTAGGATGGGCAGTTTTGCAAGACTGTCTTCAACTACTAGTGAACAGGATTTCACTCAAAACATTGGAGAAGTTGCCTGCAGTATGTACCTAGCTGCATATTAACCTATAGCTCAAAATGCAGGGACTTGACTTGGAAATAAGGATAAAATATACCTACATTTATCCTCACGTCCTGTAATGTCATGACAATGGTGCCCAACAAATAAAAAAGACATTTTTTCTGTGACTCTTGCACTTTGTGCTTTTGCTGAATGCATTGGTTCATAAGACATCTGATTTACTTGAGTTTAACCAAACCCACAATGCAGCAAGGTTTTCATCCAAGTTCGAAACATTTACTTTACAAGTACATCACACCTAGTTTTGTTGGACATTCTTTTCATTAAAGGTGAAACTTGGTACTTTTTTGCCAATTCACCATTGTGCATTTTGATTTAATCTTAAATATATTTTTGTGTCGTTATGCAAGTACAGTAGAACTCTTAGAATGAAACTTTTGACATGGTTCAGAGTTGTAAGTCAGGCTGGGATTTTCAGATAGGGCCAGGCTCAGGCTTAGGCTTAGGTTTGTCAAAATATTTCGGGTCTGCATGCAAAACTTTTTTATAGCATTAGGAGTAAGGATTTTTTTCTTTCGTGACATAGATTTGTTGTGCTCACCACGGAAACTTCTGTGAGTGAAGTGATTGTGATTTTATTCAGCTAATTCTGTTTGCAAACACAGCTGCGTTCTTTTCTTTCTTCTCGGATTAATCTCACACTCTTTATGAGAAGGCAACAGCGGTGACGAAATTAGCACGTGATGGCTTTGCCTCAAAGAGATCAATCACTCATATGATTTTAAGAAGCCTACGTGCTGGTTTTTTTCAAGAAAAAAATTTTTTTTTTAAGAAGCTTGTTTTAAGAAGCCTACAAGCCGGCTTTTCATGCCTATAGCGTCATCGTGGATAGTTTTGTGATAGTTTCTTTTTCTTCTTGAGAAATTATATACCGCAGTATTATCATTGACTAACATGCTATGTTTGTGCCAGATTATGCCAATGTTTTGGTGAAGGTGGTTGTTATTTTGGGTGTGATAAACCATGTACCTGCAGCTATGCCTGAAAACAACGTTTTTTGTTACTCCGCAGTTGCGCATATCTTAAATCCATTGGTAAATTTGGCTTTCAGGCCTAAATCAGGCTTCAAAAATAAATGTCGGGCTCGAGCCGTGTTCGGACTTGTGATTTCAGGCTCCGGCCGGGTTCATACTCCTTTTACAACTCCGTGTGGGTATGTATGAAAGGGTCAACAAGGGGAGATTGAGAGGATACATCCTCTACCTACCAGCAGTAAATAAAGATTGAAATCATTTTGTGAAGCAGTCTATGCTAATTTTAGTCCTAATGTTTTTGGTGCTGGTAAGAGGATATCAATGGAGATTTTGGTAAGGGTGGGGCTGCATGCATGATGCCCAGCAGCATTAGAAAGATTTGGAGCTTTTTCAAAAAACGGAAACGTGCAAGAAAAATATTTATCGTCTTTGTAACATTAAGCGATTTGAACAAGACATCAAATCGCGCTGTAATCCACACTTCTCATAAAATGCATGAAAGTTGAAGTGTTCTGCTGTAAGAGTGATATGCACGTGCAACCAATGTGATCAGTATTTTGTGCACTCCAACTGACAGCTCTGATAACACCCAAATGATGTTTTTTACTATATTCCTGTGCTTGTTTATATCCAAATACAATATTAATGGAAGCAGGCTGAACTACAGCATCATCTTCAGCAACAAGTTTAAGAATATTAATATGTAAATCATCTGCTAGGACAAAGCGTGATTAGTGTTGCTCTCAAAACGCCTCTACAAATAAGACTGAGAATCTGTATATATAAAACGTCACTTCTGCATCGACCCGATGACGATTTTGGTTTCACACCAAGCTATCCTCCCACATTTTACAAAATTGCGCCCATGCTTGTGGGAACCCTGCAGGTAGCATTCAAAAATTGAATGTGTGCCTTATAGCCCATAAAATATGGAAGTGACTTAATTCACAGTGCAGTTAATCTTTCAAATACCTAAGGTGACAGTACACTTGGAGTCACAATGGAAACAAAGAACCATAGTCATGTAACTCTGAATTAAAAACTGTGAAAAACAATGCAGTGATCTGCAGAGTAGATTGCAATTTCTCTGTGCATTATTTTCGTGTGATAAGCATTAATTGCATACTTCACAGACAAGTGTTGGATGAACATATTACTGAGTGAAACCATGGTTATTGGCCTGGCTCCAGCAGATGTGGAATCTCTGCTTGTAAGCTTCAGGAACTCTAAAACAGTGCTTTCCCATGGAACTTACCAGTCACCTAAAAATAACAGATTTGCTCGCTTGAAACATGTACTTATTTTCTGACTAATTTCTTAAATTTGGCATGTCATGTTCAAAGAATAAGTTTAACACACCAGGACAAGCACTCAAAATAAATGTTTTACCTTTGCTGTTACATTCTTAAATGATGAACAGGTGCATTTGCATCTTAAGTCTTCATACATAGTAGATGAAACACCTTCTAAACAACCATTCAAGACAATAGTAATTGTCAGAATAAACAAGCAACATGTTGCAGTCATGTCAGATATGAAGCTAATGTGCACTACAGTAGTGTTTTGACTCTACCTTTGAATGTATGCCAAGAAGTGAATTGAATGTAATTAAATTACCCAACAACTACATAAGAGGGCAAATTATTTTTATGCACAAACCTAGTGAAACACTGCAAAACAAAGCCATGTTTTTATTTACAAGATAATCCAATACTGATAGAGCTTTATAAGGTTTTGGTCACAGTAACTTTCTTTGTAGTGGTAGGCTTTATAAGTCTGATGGCAATTTATTCTTAGAATCTACTTCTTTATTCACTATGGCAGCAAGAATGTTTTAAAATATATGAAAAAAGTATGTTGTTGAACACAAAATGCTTTGACTGCTCAAAGAAAATGCAAACAAAGCAGAAGTCTGAATCTTAAATTAACATAATGCACAAATTGAGATTTCTGAGTCAGCAAAATACTTATATAGTGTAAATGGATGGTAGCTGCATTCAGAGATAAGAAAAGTCAATTTATTGTGCAGCAAAAAGGCTATGACAGACTTTGGTTCAATGCTCAATTGCATTAAATTCTTTGGTCAAATTGTCGTTCAACACCAATTTGGAAAATAGCTGAAAAAGCATGCCAGCTTACAATGTACTGAAAACAAACATATGCATGAAAGTTGTTGTTGGCGAGTGTTTGTGAAGTTACACACAATCAAAATGTTACCTCATATAAGGTACCTTTACCACGTCAGCTGCCATGCAATGCACAGCTACAACATGGCGGCAGCAATGCTGCATGAGAACTGCGGAGTCATTGCATTGATTTCAGAACACCAAACAACCCTAAGCTTAACCCGTTACAAGTCTGCAGATGCAATGACTCAGCAGTTCACTTGCAGCATTGCCACCATCATGTTGTGGTTGTGCATTGAATGGTTGCTCAGGTGGTGAATAGGGATGCATAATGGAATAGAGTCCTATGGATTCGAATCCTTCAGTATTCAAATCCAAAAATCAAAGTTTTTTGGAATATTCAGATTTGAAATTAATTTGGATTAAATAAATGTTAAAAATTGCAAATTTGGCAAAACTAATAATTGCAATAAATTTTGCAGTGGCACTCTTTGCGCTCCTAGGTAATAGAAAGAAACACTCAACAAGCTCATGGCACTGCGTAGTGACGTAACAACCTGATTAACGAGTTGTGTGGTCACTGATCGGCATCCTAATCCTTTGTGGGTTCAGCTCATTTTGGTCCTAACAAGTTATTCTGGAATAAGATTCGATATTCTGAATTTGAAATAGATTCCAGAACCTCTAAATGTTGCATAATGCAAATCCCTAGTGTTGAAGTTACCTTATATAACAGGGGTGGCCAACCTGTCAGAGGCCAAGAGCCACATTTCTTATTCTGTTACCGCAATGAGCCCCATCACACACTTGGCCACACATGAACATCACCCCATCACTTCCTCACTCACACACATACCTTTGCTCAGCTAGATTTATTGTAAATATCACACATCAACATCACAATGAAGGAATTTTACATGCCATTTATTGTCATACATGTTTTTCAGTGGGAGTTCTAGTAATTATGTAAGAGCCGCATGAAACTGGGCAAAGAGTTGCCGGGTTGGCCACCCCTGTTACATAAGGTGACATTTTGATTGTGTAACTGCATAAACTCACCAGCAATGGCTTTTATGCATATATTCATGGTCAGTGCATCACAACAAGTCTGCCCACATGTTTTCCAAATTGTTGTTCAACTAATATTTGACCAATTTTTTGTTTGGTTCCTATTACATGCCAGTGTACGCCCGTCTATTTCAGAACTAGTACACAGTCTGTTATTCAACAATTGTTCTTAGCTTATAACAGTGTCTGCCATATTTTCAAGATTGTAAATATTCATCAGCTCAGATCAACCATTTCATTAGACATTTGGTACCTTGAGTTGAAACAATCTGCATGCTTTTGTGCAAGATGCATCATTCCCTTAGGTTCTTATGTGCTAACACCAAATGTGTGATGCTTTCTACTTTTTTAAATGTTTTTGTAATCTTGTATACTACTACCAAGCTATGTGACATGGACCTTGACTCAGAAACAAACAAACAAACATATATATATACAATGTTATATAAATAAAAGACAACTGTATCAACACTCTTTACCTTAACTGTAGTGAAAAATGTTTCTAAACAATTCTATACACCTAGTATCATACCGTGCAAAGCACACAACTTTATACTTGTTATAGCAATTGGCAATGTGATGCCAAGGCGAGGAGGAACTGAACAAACGCTTGAACATCATGTAATGTAAATGGTAACAGTGCAGGCTATACACTTCTTTATTCCACTGATAAGGCTGTCAAACAAGACCAAAAATATCATCACTTTGTTGTGCAAGATCATCACAGTCACCAATTTTTGTCTCAACCTTGTTTGTTTTGAGGAAACTCCCAAAAATGATGACTGTACAGTCTGGCATGCTGCACAGAGAAGTGACAGCTTGCTGTTCTTTTTTAACTTCATTTTCAGGAAAAAAATTGTTTCGGATAGTTCAGGTAGTCATTGCATATTTATCTCTCAAAATAAGTCATATGAACGTCTTACTTGTTCTCCAGGTGTGTCACTCCTGAAAATGCTGGTTTCACAAATAATATCTCATTAAATATTGTCATGGAATTCACACTGGACAATATGTAATCCAGTAAACCTAATGTTTCTTAGGGATATGCTTAAGTTTTGTGAGTATTTTAGTCAGTCTTTTTTCAGTAGGGTTAGGCTTAGTTGAATCGGCGCATGCCATGTTCAACCAGGTAGCCTTTTATGCAGTCTACAGTACCTCTGGCTTAAAAATATTTTATGTTGATTTACTAAGAAGTCCTAGATCACTTCCAATAGCACAATGGCTCGATTATTTTTATATTTGTATCTTCATTTATGTCCATAATGTATTCTGAACAATTACAAAGCTAGGTAAAAATAATTTACTGGTCCAGATTGTTGTTTAGCTATGTATATTGAAAGAAATAAGATTAAAACAAAACATGCTTAAATTAAGTGTTCTTTTCATGTAAGTTACAACCTTTTTTACTAGATAATGCCTCAGAGGTTTCAGACAATGTGGAACATAACACCATGCTGTAGTCTCATCTCATCACAGACTGTGGGATTGACAAGATAGTTGACCAATGCGCAAAGTAACACTGCACAACAGAGGGCACAAAGAGACGTGCAGAAAGAACAAGGATTCATCAGGCAATAGCTATACATTAATACAGGGGAAGTGGCAGGCAGCAACATTGGTCAGTACACTAGAAGCAAGTAAAAAAAGAACAGATAGTATCAGATCAAACTTGCACGCAGGCCATTATGCTAGCAGCGTTACCTCTGGCCACAGCCAGGGACAGGTGCTGGTGGAGCCACTAGCACTCCCTGTGGTCACCAGACATATCAACAAGTTTCTTTGCAAGGCCACTTAAAAAAGGGGCGGTGGACTTGTCATACACACCAGTGGTCTCAATTACAACTGGTTGAAAGTGGTAATTGTTTTGGAGGTCATGGTATTTTTGGCATTTTGCAGCCTCTACCTTTGTTGCTGAAAAGCCTGTCTGTCTGGCACTGTCATGATTGCAGTGGCCCCAAGCAAGTGTCCACAATTGTTGCATCCCATACTAGGCTTAGGCCTCTGTACCAGGGGCCCAAAGTCAAACCATCAGGCCTCCTTCTGTCCCCTGTCAAGCCAACAGGTTCCAAGGTGGAGGGGAGATTAATGCAGGTCAATGACCTTCCAAGAATGGAGTTGATGGCTGAATGTCTGGGGAAACGGCCTGTGTTTTTGATACAGGAGTGGCCATAGAGTCCCAGCTCACAACAATTTTCGCCGTAGCGGCATTTTGTGCTTTCGAAGATTTTGGCACCGGTTTGGAGGGTGATTGTAATACAGAGTTCATCAGGGCTGAGCAGATTTCCAACATTGGAAATTGGGAAAGCTTCTGACCAGGTAGCAGTGTGGCTCTCTTTGTGCATCAAGTAGCTGACAGTGGTTCCAAGGGTTTTAGTGTTCAGCAGAGTATTGAGTGAATCTCTGCAGGTGAGATCACCCCAGGCTGCTTGTATTCTCTTTTGTAGTGGTGATGAATCATGTACCCACTTCACACTGCCCTTGTTATCGGATTAATTATCTGCACTTGTTATCGGATTAATTATCGCCAAATAAAATCAACTCAACGTGTGAGTGATTTGTCGCCCTTGGCTTACCTTCGTGAACGCACTTGCGAACTCGACACTGCAAGATTTGTTTCGTGGGTTTGGCCAATGGTATTGCGAAAGCTGGGGAATAGGTGAAAATGAAAAGGTGAAGCCTGATTCCACTACACAAAGGTGCTTTTTGTAGGTGTTATTGGAATCGCCGATATATGATTTTATTTAGTGTAGTCTGAAAAATAACAGCCAGCAGAGAAAATTGTGGTGAACTGCTGGGCAATGAGGCCATGAAAACCGCATCGCATCATAATTGTAGTCTTCAACTGACCTTAATAGATTTTGAACAGTGTCTACAGGGCAGGAAATGGGAGTTAGTTCTTATATTGCAAAGCCACTTTGTTGATTTCAGTCACAATCATTGACCAGTCTGTTCTCTGTAGTAAAATAAAAACGAGTGTCAAATATGAGGATTCACAGCATTTTGTAAGTAGAAATCTACAAACAGTGGGTAGCTACTGCAATTAACCAAATTGCAACTGTAACCTATTCCACAAACTTTTATGCTACTCCATGTGTTCCATTATGAACTGAGGAAATCATAGCCACATAACTGGGAT
>JGI24022J15233_10003823_pt1 | contig 15198 bp, 7 predicted proteins | sample Ectturendosymbi2_FD_15233 | JGI IMG/M metagenome (IMG submission 15233)
TGTCGTCTACCACTGTCCAATCCATCGACCCCCCCATAGACTGCAAGGCCTGACGGGTCTGGACGATGAGACAACCCAATGGCTGCTCAACACCTGCCCTGATATATAGGCGGGCTAGCAGTGGATAAAAGAACTCGCTCAAACGAAAGAAGAAGACCGCTGGTTGTGGCGTGCGCTTTTCACAGTAAAGTAAACGTTGGCAATGGGTTTTATATCTGGATAAGAACTACGTATGCTTTCTTTAGAAAATATTTCATTGTGGTAAAAACGACATATTTCGACAAGGTTTTGTTTTTTTGCGGTTTCCTATAAACCAGATTGGTGAGCCCTGCTTACTCCATCAACACCGATTTTGGAAATCCTTTTCATTTACGCTCTGCACCAAATTACAAAAGAAAATTTGAGAGTTTTTCAAATGACTTTGACTTATGACGTCAGCACCACACCAGGTGCTATTCATGACATGGTCTGTTGTTTTTGTTGAAGAAACAGCCTTGATATAAGAAGCTTGAAATTCATTAAGCAAGGCTTGCAAACCAGTAAGTTTTAACTCAGTATATTATTCATCTGTTGCACACAGTTAACAACAAAGAAACCAACCATTCGTACCGCACATAGAAAAAGAAGAAAGGCGGTTTGACACCAGTGCATTGCGCAGGAGTACCCTTTTGGACTTTGGGGTGAAGCTGACGTTGATCTGAAGAAAGAATGCAATAGTTATTAAAAATAGTTTTGAAAACAATTTTTTCTTCATCGATACGAGCAACCAAATAACAGGACACTCTACATTAAGTCAATTGAATAGGTGCCGGAAAAACTTCAGAAATGCAGTTAAATAGAGTTTAAGAAATAGTTTTATGTCAGTTGAGGTGAAATCGTTCTCATACCTGATAGGAACAAGTTGAAAGAATATACGATTTTATGAATATAACATATAAAGCAACTGTGATATCTGATGTTTACTTAAGCGCCACAGTTTTAATTATTCTTGTATTAGATCTATTATTGACAAAGAATAAAGGAAGAAAATGGTTACGTTTTATAAGAGTGTTGGGGTGTAGACCACAGCATTATAGGCACTTTCTTAAAACAATTGATTGCTAACCCGTAACACTTGTTACAACTCTACATCCAGAGTAGGACATGCTAATCGCATGGTAAGAATTAGATTCCAACCCTGGCCAAGGCGAAAACAATGAGAAACGATGAGAAACACAAAATAGAAACACTTGTTCTTTCTGTTGGTGCACATCTCCATACAACGATTCACGCAATCAATTGTTCACGAAATGAAATGGGCTGAAAAGTTCGATAAATACAACTGATTTTCTTCAAACACGTACTTTGAAAAAACTCACAAGATTGCAGTGAAAATTTGCTAGACGTGGCACCAGTGACAAGCACTGAATTGATGCAACGTTTAAGTTAACGTTACGTCGTAGTATAGCAGAGCGTCATCATATCATTCCTGACCACCATTAGTACTGTACATTAATTCAGTTACATAAGTATTATCGCATCAGTGCCGATGCAACTAACACCAAACGTAGACAAAATAGTGGAATAACAGCATTATCACCCCATAATGAATTATTTTAAAAATGAAACAAGTACATGTTAACGGCAGTATCTCAAAAGGTACGCATAGGCCATGGTAATTCAAGGAAAAAACTATGTCTCCTGGCTTAAATCGTTAACACAAAACAGAATTGGAGTACAGAAGCAAAAATCAAAAGCATCTCCCGGAAGATAAGGCATCGTAAAGGGATGTTACAGCATAACGTGATACAGCAAGCATTTTTTGTATGTTGGACAAAAGACTAGGAATGACTTAATTCTTAAGTTTTTCGGACTATTGTTCCAGAATCTGGGGTTTTCAACCTTTTCCAGCATGTGGCCCAATTAATAAATAAAAAAGGGTCCGTGGCCCACCGAGTGCACAACTTCTTTAATGCGATAATTGTTGCACATGCACAGAGAGAGTAGAAATAAAACACCTAAAACCAACATGACACAACGTGCTCTACGATCAATTGGTAGGCTGAACTTGTTTGTTGTTAAAAAGCATACACATTCGAGGCTCGATATATACACAATGCACGGATCAAGTTATCTTCCACATTAAGTCTGCTTCTTGATTTCGTTTTCATGGCCGCAAATGCCGCAGGATTGCCTTAAAATACCTTCAGCACCTGCATTTTGTGCACAACGTGGCGGAGGTTGTCACAGATCCGGAGCGATGAAATCGACTCCGGCAGGAATCTACGTTTTTTTCCGGATCCGGAGTCGAAATTTTGTGAAAAACCGAACCAGGATCTGTAGTCACTTTATTTCGGAAGTAGTTGGAGTCTGCGTGGTGTTTATAAATGTCATTGCTTAAAGTGCAAACATTGCTGAATCTCGGTTGAATTGATGGCTACCAGATTTTGAACAGGAGTCGTATTTTCAAACGTGCAAAAAATATCAGGCCCGAATATGAAATAAAAATTTTTAGAATAGGAGAGGTGTCGGAGTCTAACAATGTGACTCCGGCCACCTCTGCAACGTGTTATAGGCTACNTGGAAATTTCCATAGTGCAATAATTTCTAACACATAATNACGAAAGTGAGCGTATTATGACGTTTATAGCTTAAGAGCTACCACAGGCTTTCGATATATAGCAGAGGTTTTCAACCTGGGGTCGAAACACCCAGAGAACCCGTGAATTACTTTGAGGGGCCGCAAGTAGATATTTTATGTACACAGATGTATCACATCTGCTTTATTTGAGTATTAGATGGCGGTCGTGTATAATGCGTTGCTTTAATAGGTCGCACAAAAACGGTTGAAAACTAACTGATTCAACTTGTAAAACGCACTCAATTTCAATAACACCAGGCCGTGGCCCATCAAATATTGTACCGTGGCCCACAGGTTGAGAAACCCTGGCGTAGACCTTCGTGTTAGAGATTTTTTGATGAAGCTGTTCTGAGATTGTTATTAGTAGCTATTCTGGAAGGACAATTACGCCTTTCTTTGATATGAGAATAACAGCAGGAGATGAAACCTGGAAAGCAATTGTGAATTGCTTTGAAAAAATTTTTCCTAGTCCGTATTCATATATTTCATTAATTTGAAGTATTTTGCATGAGTGATATACCTCTAGCATGGGGTTGCGAGCAGTTTTAGAGATTTTACAAATACAGGGTATCGAACGGTTATGAAGTACCTTCAGATGAGTTAAATACGTCGAAGGATTTTATCTCAGGTGAAGATTGCACAGTGGAGATGAGGAAAGTAGACTCTTCGTAATATCTTGATATCAAAAATTGGCCTAAGCTTGAAGAGGGCGTGGCATCCTTGAGCTACTTTCTTTTCAACTGAAGAAATCTGTTCTTTGCATGTTAGATTCAGGGGTGTAATGGAGTGAGAACGCATGGGAAGGGAGTTCCAACAACTTTTTCACGTTTTGCTTTAAAATGAATTTGAAGCTGTTTTGAAATGGCTATTTTTTGGGTGCGTCCCACACCTTTTTTGTCAGCACTACACCCCGCGTTTGATTGGAATCAGTACAGTTAACTTGCTGTAATGGAACATTGTTGCAATTTGTGTTTAGAGTTACAGTATAGCTGGGCTATGATTGTTGAATAATTGTTTTTGTTTTATATAGATTTAATGTAAGTTTATTCTTTTGCAACCAACTAAATACTCTATTTAAATCGATATTCGTTAGTTTCTCCAAATTGGTAGGATCGTTATCAAAAATAAGTAATACTGTGTCATCAGCAAAAATGTTACAGAATAAAATGAAAGACAGGCGGAGAACGTTAAGTCCATTAAAGCCCCAAATTTTGATTTTGTGGCATTTTCAATTTTTTGGTGTTGTTTTACAGCGAAAAGAGCATAAATACCAATAATTCCAATTTTCTTTGTTTATTTATCTTAATATGGTCGAAGACACACATGCACCCTAATAGGGTGCAGTAGGCACGAACGTCTACATGTCTATATGTTGCAACTATAGACTGATTGCTAGCGTATGTTTCATAGTCAAGTGTGAAATTGAACTTTAAACAAGTTCCTCTTGCTCAAAGGCGATTTCGACACCATAGGCGTAACCAAGGGGGCCTACGGGGCCATGGCCTCCCACAATTTTTAGAACATATGGTCATTTTGTGTTTGAGAAGCGTTATTCCAAACAAAATAGGTGTTATTAGCCTAAAATCAAACATTTTGACCCCGGAAAGGTTTTGGGCTGGCTACGCTACTGAACCAGGGGGACCATGGGGCCACGCCCCCAAACATTTTTAGCGTATCTAGTCACTTTGTGCTTTGAGAAGAGGTATCCAAAGCAAAGCACTGTTGCTAGCCTAAAATCAAACATTTTGTCCCGCTAAAATTGTGGGCTGTCTATGCCATTTTCCGATACACACCATAGGTCATAAAACTTTGCTTGTGAAGACAAAGCCATGACTTTGTTGTTGACACCTTCGGCACCTGCACAAGTTCTCTCCTAAACGACAACAGATCATAGGATGGTGAATCCCCTCCTGCTTCATGTCGGCAGAGGAGCCACGCAGGTTGCAACACCAGGACCGTAATCAAGAGGGAGCGCAGGGTTCTTCGCCTTCCCTGAAAATTTCACCCCCCTGGAAAAATATGTTGGACATTGTTCAAAACTATTGAACATAATTTAAACAGTTTGGGCTCCTCTCAGAAAACACTACGCCCCCTGTTGTCCCATGCTGGTTACGGGCCTGTGCATCGCTATGTTAGAAATCCTACTGAACAGAGGCAACCAGCCCTTCTTGCTTCGTAGAGATTCTGTAGTAACTCATATTTTGATCACAACAATCTACACCCCCTTGATTTGTTGTATTTGTTTAGTTGAAAGAGCACTTTACCATTATCGTTCCTGTTATAGAACGACACAGCAGTTGTTGGAGGAGTTCAAGATGTGTTTGATGCTACTCGACCGCATTTCATTTGTTACCGACTGCAGCTAGTTTCCATCTTTGTCTGCACGTTGATTATAAATTCCCATGGCTTCTTTCCAGCTCCTTGGAGCTTATGACTGACATTTTCTAACCGATACCCTTAGTAACTGTCATCAGAAAGTATTTAATAGGGGCTTCACGTTTGTGCAGGGAGACTTTAAAACAGATTTAAAAACTGGAATAACTTTGGCAAGTTTCAATTTATAAGGAAAGATTCCGTTTTCGACGCAGTGATTAAGTATACCTTTCAGGTAAGTACACAGGGCCGTCACCAGCGGGGGGGCCAGTGGTGCCCAGCCCCCCATTTGAAATCGGTTTCCCCCCATTTCACGTTTGGCCCACCGGTTGCTGCATACATCCTATCCTTTATTTTTTAAATGTGCCCCCCCCTTCTGGCTTTTGGCCCCTCCTTCTGGTTTTTGGCTCCTACTGCTGCTAAATCCTGGAGACGGGCCTGCAAGTACATATGATATTTTACTCAACTTCACTAATCCGAAAGGAATATCTTAAGGTTCAGTAGTCTTTTTGTCATCGAGTAAATTGATAAGCTTCAGTATTTCTTCTGAACAAGTTGCAGTTACAAACACGGGGGAATAGATTTGTGGACAAGGAGGAAAACAAACATCAGTTACAGTGGGAGGTATGGCACAGGCAAGCAATGGACCAACTGATGTAAAAAAAAATATTTAAAACTTGGGCAACTGATTGGCTAGGTGGGAGGGAGGAGCACAAGGGACAGTTTTTTGAACATATAGTATGGAATTTTTAACAAACTTTTTACCAATTACTTCATTGATTGTTTTGGAAATTCATCTTGGAGTGTTGGAGTTCTCAAACAGTTGGATTTTGTAAAAATTTTGTTTAGCTTTCTTTTACAATTGACTATTAGCTTTCTTTTACAATTAACTGAGTCAAAATGTAACTAACCTTTTTGTATTTATATTTTTGAAACTCACAGCAAGCAAAAATCGGCAGGAGGTCACATGCTGAATGTAACAGCAGTGATTTTGCAATACGTTTTTTCGAAATCTGTGAAGCTTTATGCATCAGATACTTTGTCTGAACACGATTATTGCCTGGCGAATTGCTGTAATTATTGCAGTGTTCCTTTTTATTCATACCCGATCTTAAATTGCGCATTTATTTTTTAATTGAATTGTTGTTACTGTATTTCAATCTTGCTACGCTCAGGTTTAAGTGCATTTAAAGCAGACCTGCACAATATACCGTCAGCGACAGTTTTAGATTGTGAAACTTAAAAAATCGAAAAGTATGGATAAAATATGATTTGCAAAAACATTTGAGTATCAAAAAATCAATATCGCTAATAGCATTGCCATTGTCAAATCTTTTCTTCCAAAAAACTGCCATAATTTGGACAAGCACTTGCATACTGCTTGTGTTAAGGTTTCGTTCAACGTTTCAAGACTAATAATGTTCTAACCAAATCGTTGCGTTCATTCTTTCTGCAAAAACCTCCGCCTTTACTGATTGCCAGCGCTTGGCAATGTCTCAAATACGGGTTAGTTTAGGTGAGAAATTTAACAACATCGCTTTTGCGCACTGGTCAGCCTCTCAACAATTCGCCCTAACCCATGACGCTATATTTCCTAGTAGCTAGTAATTATATGAAATGGAGCGAAGGGAAACTGCACTACGGCAGAGCGCTTTACTCTAAGATCTAGGTTCTATGAGTGTGCAGGATAAGTGTGGGCAGATGTAAGCTCAAGTTTCGAATCAATTACATATTATTCTTAGAAACCATGTATACAAGACAACAGAACACACGACTGCAGTCAGGATAAATTTGGATAAATAAACTAACACCAGTTCTTAATATGTTCACAAATATTTCGCTACAAGCACAAGCAATATGCTGACAGTAATATAATCAGGGGTGAAGTGGGGTGGGAACGGCGTTCCCACATCTCTTTTTTAGCATTGCAACCCTGAATATAATCCAGTTCTACCTCACACTGAAATGCACAGTAGGTTAATGTTCCCATTTCTGTGACAGCTTCCTAGCTTCTAAGTGAAGCTTTCACTACCACCACCGCGGTCTGAATGAATTTCACGCAGAATCCGAGTAACCACTGGTGTGTGTCGTCATCAATAACTCCCATTGACAAGCCGTCACAAAGAACAACCCACCTTATCATGCATTGGGGAAATATTGAATAAAGGACATAAGGCTTCGCAATTATCGTTTTAAGTCATTGCTGGCTGAAAGTTATCTGCTGTACATGTCAATCAAACAAACTTGAATGTGATGTTAAGCACAAAACGGGAGGGCCAAACTGGGAGACCCAAAAATCTGAGGGGACCATGGTCCACCCAGGCCCCCCCTTAGAATTGCCCCTGTAGACAGATAACACAACTTCAAAGAATTTACATTCGCAATTGACCTACTATATGCAATGTATGGAAATTCGAACTGAAAAGTAGGTGGTTGCTCTTTCATTCATCGTGCAGTGTTGATGGTGGCTTTATGGGGGAACTGAATCACCTTTTTTTGATTAGGCAGTTTTTAAATTTAATTCGCACACTTTAATTTAAAGGTCTGCGTGTTGTTATTACGAAACAAAAATTTTCCTAACTTTTTGATGAACACATTTGCGCATCTTGTAATTAGGCTTGCTGGTTTGAGGCAGTGAGAGCAACTTTCTCAAAACACGCTCACTGCAATTTCCCAAAATTGCACACCTTCAATATAACTTGATTTGCAAATAAAAACCTTGCACCTTTTTGTGGGCACTGCAGTAGAGCCTTTCGTAAATTTTTATTTAGGATGTCAAATGGCCATTGAAAAAAAACTTCCTTTAGAGACAATCTATTTGTTTGATATCCCTTGATTTCATGTTTACAAAGATTATTTTCAATTTGCTTTGCAGATGCTTCCAGTTAGAATGTTGAAAGACAGGTGTAATAGCACTTTGTTGATCCAAGCAAAATCAACTGGTGGCTTCCAGGTGGTTCCAAACGCATTATTCAAGATAGACGTAAACTTCTTTTGCACGCAAGGTACGGAACTGATTTGACCTCACGTGAAGTGAAACGCCAGTTATCACAAAAGACGCTGGGTTGGTCGAACTTTTTTCAGGGATATAAACTTACCGCACAAACATCATTCATTACCAAACCAACACCATTCATGATTATCAAACAAAAGGCATTCATACAAATCTACGACAAAACACCTAGCCTGACCTACAACACCTTGAATCTGGTTGTAATTGATTATTGAAAACACCGTTTATTTTTGTTAAACTGAGGCGAAACACACTTCTACGATGAAAATTGAACTCTTTAACCTCCGTAAAAAGTTGTTTCAAATATTCGCAACGCATCACTGCTCACGTGACACGTTTTTTAAAGATGATTCATGATAAGTTCAGTAATCTAAGCCTGTAACTAATGCCATGCAATCGGAATGATTACTAATCACGTTACATAGGAAATTGAAACAGACTTGATTTCTAAGTTGAAGCAAAATTTTTGACTCTTCCTTTCATAACAGATTAGTCTCCTATAAGTACTGAAAGAATTTTGTTTGTATGAGATCTTAGCGTAATCGGGGAAAGCACCTGGGTACTTTGGTAACTTGTATAACAGACAGAATCGCTAGACTGATGTAAGCCTGCACCAAACCGAACGGTTTTCACAGAGAAGATTTTCCTGCTTGAAGCTTTTCTGCGACATTCTTGTAGGGAACAGTGGCGTCACTATGAAACAATTTTATAAATCCTTTAAAATGAAATTTTGAAAGTACGGTGGTAGGCTTTGTAACAGTTTGATAATGCTTTTGTGGGGTTGCAAACGTGAAAATCGTTGTTGCAGAAAACCCTATAATCATTTCATTTCACTTCAAATGCTTCCGATTGGTATTTTTCATTTGGAAATACGCTACACCATGGTTATTAAAATTAGATAGAATGTTTGATTTTTTGTAAAAATTATTTCAGATTTCAGATGATGAAATGAACAAAATTTATTGAAACTTTGCATCCATACCACGATACTTTACGTCAAGATTCTTTTTTTGCGATATCCACGACAAATCAACGAGACTTCTAAAAACTCTGGGTAAGGTTTTCACATCAACAACAGTCATATTCGGCAATACTCAAGTCTATGTTTTTCTAACTAAAAACCGAGGCTTGATACAGCTTGCTTCCAATAAAGCCTGATCAATCATTAGTCTTCGCAAAGAGTTTAAAACAAGTTTTGCAATATTTTGATCGTGTTTTTCAGACCCAGATTAAAGAAAAACTGAACCTTTTGAAACAATTTACTAAAGCAAAACACTTACCTGAAAATAACGTGTTTGCTTCAACTGTTATCGTACTTCTCTTCAGGAATGGAAAACGTTGTGTTGAATCTGTTGAGGTCAAAACGCGTTGCTCTTTTTCCTTTCAACCATTCAAGATCCAGAAACACCTTTGTCTAAATTTAAAGTACGGTTCATTGGTCTTTTATAAAGACCCAGGAAAAGTTTCCATGTTTTCTTTTTTCTGCGCCAACTCTTTTTTCTACAGCAACGCTTCGAAAGTCAGTGTAACGACTTTTGCATTCTTACTACCGAACTGTTGTCGGGCTGAAGTTTCACAGTAGAAGAAATGTTTTAAGCTCAATACTGTGCATGGACTACTAACATCGCCGAAAATGAGAAAACATAAACAAATAATTACACAGGCTTGCCGTGCACAACATGACGCAAACGTTCCGACACAACACAAAAAGCAACACGAACACATTGAAGAAATACACCTTTTTTCCTTCACATTAACTTACATCGATCAAAGCAAAACCAAGTATAAAAAAGTGTTTTTTAAATTTAAATCAACAAAAGCACAATCATTTTCCTCAACACCTCTGACTTGTTGAGCAAAATCATTTTGCTTTGCAACTGTCATATGCGCATTTATCCCACCTTGGGAAGTTATGCTTATATAATTGCCACTCATTGCGATTTCAAGGGACTATACAAACTTGACTGGGCGGAACTGGTGCTTTTTCGATGTTTTGCGGCGTAGCTTCATGTGAATCTTAAACTCGGTAGCATGGCAACATGTCTCGGTAGCATGGCAACATGACTGCTGTAACTTTGGTCCCGTCCATGTTACGTAACTGGCGTCAGAGCAAATTGTTGTGTAACAAGTGGGCGTTACTGGGAATTTCCGCGAAACTCACGTGACTATTTCGCCTGAATTCTTCACATTCTTCAGAACTCTGGGAAAAGTAAACAGCAAGCCACTGAAACCTACGGAGAATGAGGAAAGTCGCAATCAGTTATTTCTTGTGTAAAGATGAGCATCAGGGTCGAAGTTACGCTTGTTTGCCATTGGTTTTTGATGTGCCGAGAGCGAACATGAGAGTGGAAACCGTCACAACTGAGAGTTTCGGCATTAACCTTTGAGCCAAACGCCTGGACTTGTTTCACAGTTGAAAACTGTTGCAAAGACTACCAAGATCCACGTCTACCTCCACATGATCANATNTGGACCTCACTGAAAACATATCCAACACCGCTGCTTTCAATGAACTATGCGTAGAGGATATTCCACTCTGAGAGAAACCGCCGTCGCTTCAACACAGAAGCTGAATCCAGGCTTATGTGGGTCGCATACGTTATACAGCACAATCTGAACAGAAGCTGAGGGCCATGTGAAATGTGCTCTGGTGCCGAACTTTGGACAATCCTGATCCGGACAATCCTGAAATCCTGAAACTCAGTCGTGGCGCTACAAGACAATTATAGTTATAAAGCGCCAACAACAAATCACCGTCTCAAACAATCGTTCACTCTGTTCGTTGTATCGGTTTTGTACGTTGCTTTCCTTATTTTGATACTTCCACCTTGTTTTTTTAGTGCAAGAAAGCACGCTTAAACTGCTTTCAATACAATTTTGGCTGTAACAATTTATTCAACTTAAATAATACTCCATAGCGTTCTAACACTCTGAATCTGAATGCTTCGCTAAAAATGGAGTCCAGGTTAATGAGGCCTCAACGATCGGACGTAGATCCTCACAATCCCGATGCTGGAAAATTTTTCAAGTTCTGGTTCAAGTCGTTTGAACTATTTCTGAAGGTTCTTGCGACGGATTGCGAATTCAAAGATGTCACAGCAGCTAAAAATCAGAAGATCTGGTGAGGGTGCGTTTATTAATAGCATAACGTCGAGAGCCATACCACAGCGCTTGGTAGAGCATTCAGAATTAGATCTACGAACACCCATTGATCTTACAGAATCTCTGGACATGGCGCAAAAGCAGTCTGTCTTATATGCATCATGCAAAGTGCCAGATACCATTTCAGCAATTGGCAACTGCAACGATGATAATAATTCTGCAAAGGTGAACTCTCCTACTGCTGCAGTAGTTGTACAAAAAAAGCACATTCGAATGACAAATGCTTATGTTTATTCTGTGGGATAATGTGGAATCACACCCGTTCGAACTGCCCTGCTCGGGACACGCCCTTCAAAGATACCTGCCTGCTGCTCTTGGGCGCACTTAGGTAGGGTCATGGGGAACATTTCCTCTACGTTTTTCAGACGGTGGAGAAATTATATGCCTTGTTCCTCCATTTTTATCTTTAGGTTTTGTATTTGGAGAGGTTTCAAAAATAAAATTGACNTTTGTCACGTTTTGTGTGAAGAGCTTTTCACGTTAGATGGCACACATAACCAAGTTGATGTTGACACNGAGTTTGGAGTGGTATCATTGATTCTGATATTTTTTAAAATTTTAGCTTCGATAAAATGATTTTTAACATTTTGCAAGTTTCTAGGGACCGCGAAAGATTGTTAACTGCTTTTGTCCGACATTTTACTCTTCGTGGTATATTGTAAGAAAGGTCACTGTCTTGAAATAATAAGAGTCTGCACGTGTGGGACACCACAGTAACTGTAGTCCTCCACACAATTTTCCTTTTCTTCGGTCAGATTTTGAAATATTGGCTTTTTTGAAAGCGCTCGGCTTTTCTGAAGATAAAAAGAAGCCAGACAAATTATGGCTTTTTCTGTTTTTTTTTTCGTGGGAAAGGCCTGACTCTGACAAAGCATGGCCTGAGTTGCATATTTATTACAAACCTCTTCTGACGAGAGTCTATGACTACACAAGGTGCAAAGAATATTGCAAAGACTTTACTGTTGCCTTAAAAATCCTCGATGCATTTTTAAGAAACAAATTTACGTCAGTGTAATCACGGGGAAAGAAAATGCTTCAGAAATCTGAAGATTGGATTTCTAGTATTATGTCGATGCTTCTGACGAGTTTTAATCAGAGCCGCCTGAATAAAGTCTTCAGCAGTGGGGTTTTATGTTCGTGCAAGGGGGGAATGACATACTAAAAACTGACAAAAACTCTGCTGATGTATAGTGTTTCATATTTCAGTTGGGGGGTTGGGGCTTCGTTTAGTGACTAAGCCCACCAAAGCCACCCCGTAGCGACGGGACTGGTTTTAATAATATCTACATTTTGTTTGGTTATGTATGTGACTGCCATCTGTCTTTTTTCTGGCTTGTTTTGACGAAGACAGGGTTGGCAACCCTGCCACAGCACAGACATGGTTTGTTTCGTGCAAAAATGTAACTGGCTTTTCTGTAACGTAGGTTTTCACGTATTCAGAAACAGAGAGCCTAAAATTTAAAGACGCAAGTTTATAATGTTAGAAAGTTACGTTTTCAGGCAAATCTCTGCGAGGTTCTTGCGGGAGACAAATGCAGCACTATGGTGCAATAGCACAGCCAATAATTTTGTTCGGGAGGGGCCAGTTAATGACGTCGTCTGAGTCCGACTTTTCGGTACGTTTATTTTTTAACGGTTGAAAATTGATATCAGACACCAGTAAAAAGTTGTTTCATGGGGGGGTGGCCTCTTTGGCTTCATTCTGGTTGCGGTATTGCTATTGAGATACTTAAGTTCAGGATGGACAGTTTTGCTGTTCGTGAAGTCTAGCAGAAATATTTACGTGTGCGAACAAGCTATTCGTTTGATCAACAGAAGTGTCACTTAATAGCTTATCAGTATTGAATTGTCCGCTAATCTTAAATGTCAACTTATTTATTGCCAAGGTCGTGTCATTTACTTATAACAGGAGATGCTGTTGCACACTGCACGTTTGTCAATGTCTGGAATGATGCTGACGTTGCTGAAGCGTAGTACCATATGCACAGGCCTAACTAGAGGTTTGAGTCAGGGAGGTAAACTAAACTGAAAGGGGCCAACTGGCCAGTGTTTGAGGACCCTTTTGGCCAACTGGCCAGTGTTGGAGGAGCCTTTTGGCCAACTGGCCAGTGTTGGAGGACCCTTTTGGCCAACTGGCCAGTGTTGGAGGACCCTTTTAAGATGGGGGGGTCAAGCTCACTTCAATAAAACCATGCAAACTTTTTCTTTAAACGATTTACTTTAACAATGGACGCAATACTAATTGTGTTGCTTAGAACTTCTTCAAGCAAAAATTCGACATGTAAAAGGGGAGAGCAGGCCCAGGCCTATGCGGCCCCCCAGTTCCGCTATTTCCGCAACTGGCCACTGCATGGGGCCCATTAGCTAATACACAGTAAAAAAACTTGAGAAATGGTGGTAAATTCGGATGTGAGTGGCATCATAGTAAAATCCTAAATCACCAGAAAGTACTCCGAAAAACACAAAAACACAACCTACTGAAACCCAAAGGAATACTAAAAACCAAATATAATCTAAGTGGGAGCCTGGCTTTTACATTTAGCTTGTCAGTGGGCGGTTCGCCCTTTCTACCTTCTCGTCAAGCTACGCCACTGAGCGTGCCCAGTAACAAATTTAAGTGTATTATGTAATTTGTAAATAATCTGTAAGGATAAAGCAAAGCGATATTAGCGCTGCTTTCAAAACGCCACTGAAAACAAGATTGGAAGTTCTATAAAACTTCACTTTTGCATCGAACCGACGATATATTGGCTTCGAGCCAAGCTGTCCCTCCCAATTTACAACATCATTGCGCCGATTCTGCTGCTTAGCTGTTGCTAAAGTCAAACCTCTGCGACTTTTTAACTTTTTGAGCTCTGACTGCCACCCTATTGCTACACCAACTCGAAGGCATAATGCCGAAGACACTAAGTTCATTGAAAAGGAAGTCCAATAATTACTTGAAGCAGGCATCATTGAAGAAGCTAGTACTCTTTAGCGAGCTCAAGTTTTATTGGCACGCGATGGTTGGCAAAGACCTAGAATTGCAATTGATTTTATTCCCAAACAATAAATCAGTTTTCTCAGCTTGATGCACACCCTTTTCTACGGATTGAAGATCTAGTGGCGGAAGTCACAAAAAGTAAATATTTTAGTACTTTTGATTTAAAATCTGCGTATTATCAAGTGCCTATTCCCCTGAAGATAAGAAGTACGCGGGGTTTGAGGCACTGGAATAACTTCATCAATTCACGCGCGTGCCATTGGGAGTAACGAATGTAGTTTCGCTTTTTGAAAGGATAATTGACACCGTTATTCAAAAGCACAGACTTCGTCGCACATACGCTTTCCTGGATAATATTACCATTGGTGACGCTACTGTGGAAGAGAACGACAAAAACCTCCCTGCATTCCTTAAAGCCTCGCGAGAAGAAAATCTTACATTTAACGAAAAAAGACTGTAAAAAGAACAACTGAAATTGATCTGTTTGGGTACAGACTCTCGCTTGGGTCTATCAGGACAGACACGATCCGCCTTAAACCATTGATCAAACTCAAACCTCCATCAAATCCGCGCCAGCTTAAAGGGACGATGGGAATATTTGCATATTACACGCGATGGTTGCCTAAGTTTTCAGACGGCAGCTACGCTTAGTCTAAAGGTACCTCTTTTCCTTTGGTAAAGAAATTGATGCATTCGAAGATTTGAAACAGGGTTTACTCCGGGCTTGTTTAGTAAACCTCGACAACAACCAAGAAATACGAATGGAATGCGATGCGTCTGAAATTGCAATTGCTGCAACTCTGAGTCAAAACGGTTGGCCGGTTGCTTTTATGTCGCGAACGCTTTCTCCCACCGAGAAAAAATATCCTACAATGGAACGGGAAGCTGCTGCGATCAGAGAAGCTGTGCGCAAGTGGGCGCATTTCCTGCATGGCCGGACGTTTTGCCTTTCACAGACCAACGCTCCGTTGCGCTGATGTTAAATCCGCTGAAAGGTACAAAAATAAAGAATGATAAAATCTTGTAATGGAGAGCAAAGTTTGGTAC
>JGI24022J15233_10003824_pt1 | contig 15196 bp, 7 predicted proteins | sample Ectturendosymbi2_FD_15233 | JGI IMG/M metagenome (IMG submission 15233)
AAAAACTTGTTTAGAGTAATTTATTATGTTTTCTAAATCAATTGTTGAATCTCTTGCTACCGTTATGACAGCAAATTTTGAAAAATAGTGAAGTGCTACAGTAAAATCAAAATCACTACCATTCTGGATTTTTATGCGTTGCAGTCGATAAGATTTGTGGCGGGTTGACAAAAGGATTAAATTCTTGTTGTTTGGCATTATCACATTTTTGCTTGTCAGATTTTCAAATGCGTGCAGTATTTTGCTTTACGTTTCAATCAACTAGCCCCTATAGAAGCTATTATGTGGGTTGTTTTCATTAGTGATGAGCGCTAGCGGTGAGGTCACGTGACACCAAAAAGCTCCGGTCAAAAATTCAACATATTGCCCGTACGTTGAACAAAAAATGATGTTCTTTATTGTCTCAATCGAATAATATTGATGAAGAGATGGAATTCTTGTTAAAATTCATTTATATTCTAAATTCGTGTGTACTTTGTTTTTTTATTATAATTAGGGCAACCAAAAGTCAATCACGTCAAAATTTTTCTGCCTTTTTGAAAGTTTACGAAACGTCCACAAATCAAATTTCACGCTCATACCATGAGCGACTCCCAAACTATTAGGTCAAAAAAGTCACAATTTATCATTATGTCAAAATTTATCGATTGGTCAAACATATCTTAAAGCACAGTTTTTCTCTTCGTCGGTGTTTTATTTAATGTGAACATTAACATGAAATGTTTTGTTTACCGCATTGATACTTTAAATTGATAAATTAATTCTTACCATTCAATCTGTTTATAATTTCTTCTTTTAGTCCGTAATTTCTGGCTGCTTCACGAAGTTCCATGATAGACCCTTTTTTAAAATTAAAGATTATCACCAGCATTCCACAGCTATAATACAACAACATGACAAAAGTTAGACGATATTGACAGCGTTGCATGTTCAGAAACACAATGTTTTTAAAAATTTCTCAGGAAACCACAATTTTTTTGTAATGGAAGCAGGAATGCGAGCACTCTTTTACCAATGTAGCTGCTTGAACTAAATTATTCCTAATGGATTTTTTACACATCCAGACGGCCTTGTCACAATCAGTTAAACGACATGGGCAGTAAAGCAGTGGAAATTTTCGAAGCTGATGCGTTAAAGTTTTTCCGTAACGTGTTGAAATTTGAAAAAAGCAGGAAGCGCTTTTCAGGATGATGACAACAATAAACGTAAGAAGCATAGCTTCAAACGCAACACAACCTTTGCTTTTTCTTTTTGATTGCGTCTTGTGCATACAATACGCTATTGTTTGCTTCGATTCCTAACAATCCATGCTTGAGTGACCAGCACACAAATGCATTTTTCGTGCAGAATTGACTTTTTTGGAACGAAAACGGTACTCCAATAAGCGACATGATTCTCATTTTACGATTTTGAGTTTATGAAGGCTTTGAAATACCACCCATAAAACAAGCCAAGGTACAAGAATTCATATAATCGTCTGGAGATTCGAATTGAATTATAACCAGCTATAGATAGACACCGGGTTATGAAGCAGGCAATATCAACATTTCGTCTAATCCTTGTTCAATCAATAAAAGTGATAACGAACTACACCGCCTGTTCTTTCGTGGTTTGATCGTAGCTTCATTATTGCTGATCGCTTCATTACACTAAGTGAACGGCGCTGGTGTTGGCGAACAATGAACGACAATTTCGTATCTATTCCGAATACTTGATGCGCATCTGACAATGAATTGCCCCGCGTCGCGTTACACAGGTGTCGCAGCGGATAAACGAAGAGCGCTGTCTGGCAACCCTCTAACGACCGCGCGAGCCAATAAATTGGCTCTAGTTTTTTGGTTATAACTCGCCAATCGCTATAGCTAGAGAGTTGTTCAAACCCTCTACGGATGCGGCAAGACTTCTTGGTTCTATTATAAAAAACATTTTGGATTTGGGTGAGGGGTTCGCCTGGCAGAGGCTCGCAAATTGGGGTGATTCGTTTTTTTTGACCAACTTTGACAGGCTCTGGACGCCAATTCAATGGGCCAAAATTTTGGCTCAAACGTTTTTTGAAAACTAGATGATCTCCCGCGTCGATAGAGGCCTTGCTTGACCTTCTAGCATGTCTGGAACCAAAGTTATGGCCCAAAAACCTCATTTTACCCCCTGAATCAGCATTTTCTGGTTTTCTCTGAAAAAGAGACCTCATTGAAGTTACAAAGATTTCGCCTTAGTTTTGAGTTAAACTTTACCATGCATAAAAGCGTACGAAAAAATGATTTAAAATGTGATGATTTTAAACTCCGGTCTGCTACAGGCTATGACGTACCCACAGTTGATGCTTCTGAACAACCTTGGGTAGCGTTTCCTATAGTTGAGAAAGAACTGTATATTTAATTGGGAATCTGACTAATTTGTTTGTTTCGCAGGGATTGAAAATAATAACGCTGTTTTTGAATACTTATTTTATGTATTTTGTCATTGTGCGCAGCCTTGTGACTACCAATACCACATGTAAGAGAGAATAACACTGTTGCTGGATGAATAGTTGTTAATTTATTTATTTTCATTTGTTTCGTTCAACGGCCAATGAAAGCAGACCGAAGCCTAAAAATGTCCTTAACGTGCACCTTAAAAACAACAAAACTAATTAATTAATCCCCTAGGGAATTTATTAATTGATTATCGATTTTTTGGCCACAACTTGCCAAGCACAGAAGCTGGAAGGCCAATCAAGTTTTCTAAAGACGTGAACTTTCGCCTAATTTTTTTTAAGAAACAAAGAATTGATTTTTGAGTTTGAGACCTAGGGTCCGAGGACTTCATCCAATAAAACCTAAACCTATCACAATTATGACGACACCCACAAAACGTTCGAAATCAAAACTACCCAATTTTTTAAAATTTAACCAAGGAGACTTTCCGCATCGTTATAGGTTTGAACAGCTCTTTAGCACAATCTGCTGGCGAGTTATGGCCGAACAAGCTGGCACCAGTTGATGCAAGAAAGTGGCGCATGAGCAAATTAAATGTTTTTAAAATCATGTGTTAATAACGTACTTCCAAACAAAAAATTAAACAAAATGGAAGATCACTTGTGATCATCACATGTTTATTAATACATTCATATGGTTGGACTGCGTAGTGTGGCGCCGTTTGAAGGGACAAAGTTAAGGCGGTTATGACATTCCGATTTATGTAATCTTTTGTCACCGAAACGTTTTAACGCCCCATCTGGGTCGCGTACGTCCAAGGTTGAGAGAAAACGCGGTAAAATGAATAAGGAATTACTGACATGGCAGATTGACAGTTTTTAGCAGAATAGAACTTATCTTTCTCCATTAAAGAAGAGTTATACCTGTTTTGTTTTTTTCACAGTTATTGGTAAATGTTTATTGCAAACTGCCTGAACGAAAAATGTGTGGGAAGCATTTGAAAGTGCGCAGATGCACAAATCTTTTGCGCATTGAAATCTCATTCTGGCGCTCTTGCAGCATGTCAAATTTAACAGTAAAATATCATTAACATTCTGTCTAGAGGCAGAACGGTTCTGAGCATTTCGCATAGCTCTTTTGCGAATTATTTGAAGTAAAACTGTGCTTTGTTCGTATTTTGACACGATATATACACATTGTAACAATTCACAGTTTGTAATTACGTTACAATTTTGCTAATTCATCCTTAAAATATATATGCTTACTAAAACAACAATTTGATCAGTGCGAAACTTTGTGCGATTTCTGGGGACACTGGTTGGAAACTGCTTGGTGTCGTAAATGTGGAAGTGGAACAATTTTGACTGTCTGTGATTTCATGCGAAATACATATTATTGCGGTTTATGAGGTAACAGTGACCGCTGCGTGATAGAAAATACCTAGGAATGTAAGATTATTCAAATAATTGTTTCGCATGGCGCTTTTCGCTACACAGGGAAAGCATTCAATGCTAGAGGGTTAAGAAGCAATAGAGATCACATGCCATGATCACTCTATTTCTGCTTAGGGCCCGCTGGGATTATATTCTTTTCAAGCTAGCCCGAGATTTTTTTTTTGTGGCGACTGCCGCACATACTCCTGCGCATTCCGCCTGGGATGTGCGTCAGTCTCCGCCGTTCTGCCCTAAGCACTGGCGGTAGTCATGTGATGGTACATGTTCCATTACAATTGCAAATGAATAATGTTATATGACAACTAAAGAATGTTTGTTTGAAATTGAAACTATGCTGCGATTTATGCATTTAGGAATGTTTCCACTCCCAGTGAAATTGAATTGACAAGTAGACCTGAGTTCAAGTTTTTCAGGCACTTCCATGTGGACATTTGTCTTTAATCTGAACATTAAAATGAAAGTTTTATTTAACGCATTGATGTTTCATGTTGATAATGTAATTCTTACCTTTCAATCTTTTTATAATTTCTTCATCTAGCTCGTAACGTTTGGCTGCTTTAGTAAATTCCATGATAGACCTTATATAATTGAATTATCAAAAGCTTTGCAAAGCTTCAAATGGAACAGAACAGGAAAAGAAAATACGATCTTGAAGGTACAGGATATTCAGAAACATTTTTTAAATTGCGTCTTGTGCATTTAATATGATACTGTTTGCTTCAATTTGATCCAATAACAAGTTATGCTGGATTGATCAGCCAATCAACGCTTCTTCCTGTAGAAATGTGGAACATAAGGGCTGCTCTGATGACTCACATGATTCTCATTTCACTATTTCGAATTTAAGAAGGCTTTGAAACTCCACCCGTAAAACAAGCCGAAGTGCAAGAATGCATGTCTTCTGGAAATGCACATTGAATTATATTCAGCAGTAGATATTTATTAGGTTATGTAATAGACAATAACAAAATATCACCTCTCCACGCCCATTAAATAAAAGTGATAGCAAATACCACCGCCTGTTTATCTTAGGTTTGATGATTGTTGCTTGTTGATTGATTCTGATACTCTGGAGTCCAAATTCAAAAATTTTGAACTCTGACTCAAGGTAAGTATTCTAAGCACTGTAAAAGGAAAGATCTTCAGGAAAAGTTGCTGAAATCGATAACAGCTTTCCAAATTTAGATTTTGGAAACCAGCCATCATAAACTGCGACCAGTTTGAGGAATATTGAAATTTAGATGTGAATTGAAATGTGCAATCTTTAGCTTTAAAACTGCCATTACAACATGAACTGTATGAAATGATATGAGCAACGCAGCATAGAAATATATAGCAATACAGCATAGCAGTAAAGTTTTTGAAACTTTATTTTGATTCAACAAACGATGCGAATTTAAAACATAGGTGCTATACTTTACTTGGTACTTCTGGTGTTCAGCAGAAAAATGCTATTCAACTAGCGACTGTAACTGAGTTTGATCCATTGCCAAAAGTCATAAAAAATTAAAATTTTAAGTGGTCTTACTTGGAACCATAACATTCCAAATCAACAGTCAGCACACAACGTAATCAAGTTAAGTATTTAACACTCTATGTCTGTATAGCACATGTTAATTAAAAAAGTTACATTTATTTACTAAAGTATTTATACTTCCACCGCTCCTGCTCGCTTAAATACTTCACGTCCATCAAAACGTTTTAACTGCTGACTGAGGAGGAAGCAACGATATAGTGCAGAAGTGCAAACTGCGTATTATTTTATGCTAACAAGTAGGAGGAAATATCATTCCACCCCCTCACAAGCCACTGCTGTTGACGTGGATGTACGTTTGAAAACCGACTACGCATAACCACGCGTTTCAGCTGACCATGCGAAGTAGTCAACATCTAATCAGATGGTCACTATGTTAATTCCCTCATTACGTTCATGAGTATAGATGAACCTCAACTAAAAGATATTAGGTTAAAGAACACAAAAACATAAAACCGTAACAATACTCATCCGTTGGTGATTCCATAATTGTATTTTTCATTCTTAGACAACAGAACGTCTTTATTTCGACAAAATTGGTTCGCAGTGAGTTTGTATTACCAAGTGGGCTATACAAAAATAAGAACGTATGGAAATGGTGCAATACCTTTATTTTTGTTGAATATTTGAAATTTCTTTCAAAAACGGGTTGAACAAAGTTTGCCTATGCTTAGGTCTTATTCACGAAAGGATATATCCTATAGGTTCCAAAAACAATCAGCTATTTAGCGTTTTGGTAATCACTTATGCTTAAATCAACTCTAGTTGCGTTGATTAATATTGATGAAATGCCAGAAAAAAACAATAGCGACATTTTATTGACTAGCGTCTTCAAAACGGAACAAAAACTGTTGTTCTTGATCTGATATCATACGTCTAAGCTTTATTATCATTCTAAAATTTATAACAATGGCAGAAACTTGTTGGCAAAGCACTTTGTTCACTTTACAAAATGACTGACACAAAACATGGACACTAACAATTGCTTCGAATGCAAAGATTTGTTTTTTTTCTGTAGAAACCCACGAACCTAAAGTCTTCAAGTAACTTCACTCCACAGGTGAAGCAAGCAAGGAATCAATCACAAATTTTTGATAGGAAATCGATTTCACTTGACACATACGCATCGTCAGTCCTTTTGTCTTATTCAAATAGAAATTACCTGGTCTAACTGCACCGTTCCTGCTATTCTATCATGTGTTAAACTTGCTGACATCGATACTCGAAAAATAAATTAACATACAAAAAGAAACAATACATAACACAGACACTAAACTAAATGCAGACAATCATTCTTGCACACAAGTCAGACAAGAAAATAACCTTTCCATATCATAAATGTAACGATGGCCATTCGCTTATTTACCATATGCTAACATAACAGTATAAAAAGAGTAAAGCTTTATCTACAGTAAAATGAAAAAATAACGCTGAACCTAACGCAAAATCCGCCCCTTTCTTAACTAATTCGCAAGAGGGTTGTCTCGTGCATTGAAAATCCAAAAAATCAAAAGATAGTGGCTAAACCACAGTAAAATGAGGTTAAAAACGTAGAAAACTTGGTATGTTTTTAACGTTGAAACGCAAAATAAAAGTTTGGTTGAAGGTGATGACCACATTGTCGTAAGCGTTAATTTAAAATGTTTGCCTGTCATGTGATGAGCATCATGTGACGAGCATTTGCGTGGGGAAAAGAACTGAAAAGATTAAAAACATGAACACGATCATATAATCGCTTGCTATCATTATGATGTATGTCAGTGGGTGCGTGAATACGCAATAACCATTTATATGCATGTAGGTTCACTACTCCCACCTTTTATATTATAACATCACATTGTGTCATTCAAGTGATGCAAAACATTTGCACCGATAAGCAGTAAAACCGTTTACTTTCAAACAGAAACAGTTTTAATTGGAATTTTTTGTTTTTTTCGAACAATACGTCGTTTGAAATATTAAACTGTAGAATGCAAATGTCTTTCCATTCAATGCAGTATGCTGGCGAATTTTGTAAAGATGCTGTACTCATCTGCAACGAGATTTATTTCTTTTCTGAGCAATGCAGTGAAATATTCTGCAACCATTGATCGGGTGACAAAAGACAGTCTTGACACAAAACAAGTGTGCACTTCTCTTTTTATTAATATTTTTCAACTTCTGAAGGAAAATATTTATACAGCATTTATTTACACACTGTGGAAAGGTTACGCGCGGAGCGGCCATTGGACCTGCTACCGATGCAGCATTCTCTGTAAAAGTAACCACGTTCTTCCTCGGCGAGAGCAGAGATGGCGCCGCTGACCACACGTGACGCTACAAAAGAAGTAAAACTCCGAGTAGAATGAACCTGAACTAGTTTGGGAATGAATGTTGCAACTATTTCTTTAACAAGCAACAAATTATTATTTTGTTCCGCTTTCTAGAAACTACCCAAACGGATACCACTTAAGCTTTCGAAAACTTTTAGGTGTTATGTTTAATTAACACAAAGTAGTGCTTTAATAAAAGCCATGTGCTCATTCAGCAGACTTTATTTTGCAGGTTTGCCCTTTCATGGAAACATTTTTGAAAGCATATGTACGTTCAAACAGTAATGTTTCTAAACTCTCACAAACGGTACAAAAACTTCATACTGTAAATCTTGCAACTCGCAAAAAACAAAGCCTCTAGTGCTTGCTTACATAGATTCAGTCAAAATTTGCGTATTAACCAAAGAATTCAGTTTTGATTGAAATGCAAATCGGGTATATCTAGAACTCCGGGAATGGGAACTCCTGAAAGTGTACAACAGAAAGGTTACTGGAGTTTGGCATTAAATGAGCCCCTCTGGCCTGTAGGATTTCAACGGGCATGCAAAGTATTGGAAAACGCCCAACCAGTGCTCATCACACACTTAGGTCCGCAACAGGGGAAACCGGGGGAACCAAATTGGGGTGGGGGAAAAGTTACCCCTATTGTGATTTTGGTCAGGCCTTTTGACAGGGACGTTGCTGCTTAGACCTTTGGCGAAAATCGAAAAAAAATTAATTATGGCAAATATACGATGACTGTGTGTAAAGGAACCCACTGTATGTCAGGATTCTGCCACAAGTCATCAATTGCTTTTTTGGATACGCTTCCGTTTATAAAGCCATACTTGAGCCAGCTGCTGAAACAGCGTACAGAACATTGCTTGGTTTAAGATTTCAAACTGCGATTCTGGCTAAAGATGAATACCTGTACAATTGAGGAAATGTGCACACAGGAGAACTAGGGGTGAAATACCTGCAATATAATATATTGTCATATGACAAATTGTTACAGATTTCCTCCAATATAGTCAACTCCAAAGCGCAAAAAGTTCACGGAAATGACACCAAAACACAAATGAAAAAATATGCACAGGACAGGCATGAAATTCCGATTCAGATACAAAGTAAAAAAATGATTACAGCGCTTGTGCATTCCACAATACCACTTACCATGTAACGATAGACAAGAATGGTTACACGGACATGTCATGGTCTACAAGAAGTTAACACTTGATCGTTACTGCAATACGTCGTGAAGAAATTTCAGACAGGAATGAAGGTAAAACACAGACAGCTCAGGAGTTCTAGATATCCCTGTCGCAAACTTTCACACATTTAGGATATTCTTATGGGTAATAATCGAGCAATTTTGCCTGATTGGGCGAACAGCAAACCACATTGGAACCCAAATGTCTTGGTATTTGCTTCAGACGTAATTCAATAACTTTTTCTAAAACAATTATAAAATTGTTCTGTAAGTACGACGTGTTTTCATCCAGTAAAACAAACAAGATTTTCCAGACTGAAAATTGATCCGTTTGCCCCCATCTTCCCTTATTTTTATGGGCCAATTTTAATAATTATATCTTAATACATCACCAAATATTGTTTGCAAGCTACTTCTGAATCCCATTGTTAGTTAGTTTTAGTACTTAACTTAAGTTTACTGGTACACTAAACCCAATTGTTTATATTTCTCGCGATGCTTTACGCCAGTATAAAACTGCCATATATAATTTATCAAAATATTTCGTTGCAGTTGAAGCAGGAAAAGCCGACAAGTTTAATTCATTTCCTCAGTAAAGGATTTTCTGAAGCCAGAGCTGTTGCGTGGAAAGTTGCACAAATGAGAGGTTACTATTATTTAAAGTAACCGGAAGTGTTCCTGTTGGCCTGCTTATGAGACATGTTTCGTTACTGAAACGATCAGCCTCGTCATCAAAGGATTCCATTGGCGGCCGCTCAAAGTGACCAACGCATCAACGTATGTCCTCCTTTAGCTAAAACAAAGCATTGAAATATCCTCCGTGGATGCTAAAACTTGTTTAATTAATATTTTTGAACCTTTCGTATATTTTGAGTAAGTTCTGTTCTTGAGCGAGCTGTTTCCAAGAAATTAAGACAGTTTTCTGATTAGGGTAATTTGTTGAAGTACTTTTGCTGACGTGCACTGGTATTATTCCAAGGTGAATAGCGCTGTGGACACCAATCAACAAGCGTTGACCACAGTTTTGATACAGAGAGTAACTTCCGTTGAAAGATGTTCTCTTTTGGGTGAAAATTATGGTAGATGTAGCGAAGGTTACATTTACAGCAGTGTTTCCCAACCTTTTTAGGCTTGCAGCACCCTAAAGAAAATAAATATGATTTGCGGCACCCAGTGGCAAACTCATATCAATTAGCTTTAAGGTTTGATGGCACTTGGAAAATGTTTTTTTTTATGTTACATTGAAAAACGCATGAGCTCGCGCCACCCCTGAGTATTGTAAATGGCACCCTAAGGTGCCGCGGCACCCCGGTAGGGAAACGCTGATTTACAGTATACATGCTGGTTGAGTTTAGCTTTACTTCACTGAGTTTGTATTTTTTCAGGCTTCTTGTGTAGAAGATCTGAGAGCTTCAACAGATTAAATAATGGCATGTGCCTCCACCTCGTCTTGCTGTTGAGTATAGGTGTAGGTTGTACTATTCTGCTGAATGGAGCCCAAGTTTCATTGTCCTGTTAGCAACTACGCTGTCCATGTTTGCTTCATGCACGGTGTGTGTGAAAGGCCAAAAAGCTGGAGATTTCTCTGGATGTGGCATTTCGGTGCGTCTCACCTGTGCTGTCACTGACGAGAGGCACTTTACTCGGTGCCTGTGTTAGCTTTGCTACTTTGACATTAAGTTCTAGTTCGGAGGGATAAGGTCCACGCCGTGTTTTAACTTTGTCTCCCAGGTCGTAATCTCTATGGCCGACCAGCTTTGGCAATGTTTCCTTGCCTAGGCTAATGTATGAAGCCTAAGGTCAGAAAGTTAACAATTTTTGTGAAACCATTCGTTAGAGATGTAAATACTTAAGTTTCGTGTTGACTCCAGCCACGAATTAAAACGTTGTGATCAAAATCGAGTCTTTTCGCAAAATATGTGACTTTAATCATGTCATTGCATTAAATGTTGCACAACGTGGCTCGAATGGTCTTGCTGCACATAGTGACTCGGATCGAGTCATTGAATCGAGTCACGCAATCGCTGGTTGGAAGTAGATAAAATACAGGAAAATATAATTGTTTTTATAATAATCCGTATCCGGGCTGCAACTTTTGTTTTTACAGCATTTGTCTTCCAAGTGTGTTTTATTACCGTCTTGTTCGGAAAGAGAAGGTGCACGCCGTGTTTTAACTTTGTCTCCCAGGTCGTAATTCCATGGCCGACCAGCTTTGGCAATGGTTCCTTGCCTAGGCTAATGTATGAAGCCTAAGGTCAGAAAGTTAACAATTTTTTAATGAAACCATTTCCTTGCCTAGCAAAGATTATCTTTGGACTGGACTTGGATTGGACTGGATCCGGACTATAGCAAATTTTGTTGAATTTGGATTGGATCCGGACTGCAAATCACTTCGAAATTTAGGAACCGGACCGGATTTAGACTGAGCTTATGGAAAAGGAATGAGGCATTTTTTGTTAAAAGGCAGAATTTTAAAAATATTTTGGACTTCATCTGGACTTGGACTTCACATTTGAAACATATCTTGGACTGTGGTTGGACTTGGACTGAGTTTTTAAAAATCAGGACTGGATCCGAATCGCAAAATATGACAGTCCGCTCGTCTCTGTTGCCTAGGCTAATGTATGAAGCCTGAGGTAGGAAAGTTAACAATTTTTATGAAATCGTTCATTAGAGATGTAAATACTCAAGTTTCGTGTTGACTCCAGCCATATATTAAAACACTATGGCCAGTGACGTACGCACAAAATTTTCGAGGGGGAGCAAGTTTTCGCCACAGTCGTGTGACGTCATAACCATGTGATGTCATGAATCAACTTTAGGGGATGTGCCGAAGGTACGACAACTCTAGGGGTGTCCGGGGGCACCCCCCCGGGGAAATTTTTGAAATTGCACCCAAAAATACGCAATTTTTTGCATTCTGGAAGCAAATTTTAGACAATACTGTTTTTAAATTTTTAAATTTTTAAGATCTGAGGGGGTGGCCATGGCACAGTGGCCNCCCCCCTCAGTACGCTAGTGGNTGTGACCAAGATCGAGTCTTTTTGCAAAATATATNACTTAANTCATGTCTTTGCNTTAAATGTTGCACAACGTGGCTCGAATCGTGTTACTACACATAGTGACTCGGATCACGCAATCACTGGTTGGAAGTAGATAAAATACAGGAAAAAATAATTGTTTTTATAATAATCCGTATCCACGCTGCAACTTTTGTTTTTACAGCATTTGTTTTCCAAATGTGCTTTGCTACCATCGTCTAATCAAAGAATACCTTAATAAATAATGGAATAGTGCATAATCTACAAATAAAAATTGTTTCAGATCAATACGTTTCCCGAATTCCGTTGCATAAAATCAGCTGCTACATGACTTTGCGTGCTGAGTACTGGATGTTGTATTTTATTCTTTATTTTGTGTGTAATGTCTTCACTCCCACACCCAAAACGCTAGATTTTTAACATGCATCGCAGTAAAGAGAAAAAGAAAAACGCAAATACACGAAAGAAGACGAAGATGTATACATTGTGTTAGTGTACAGTATACGCTTGATGGCGCTGTAGCATTTACTGTACTTTGATGAAATACAACCTTATTAAGACACACGCATGAATGACGCCATCATGATTATTATAATGAAGAACTGCAATGACTTCCATGTACATTGATGTGCTGTATAGAATGCATGAGGGAGTTGGAGGCTGCGAAGGACCAAAGGTCATCTAAGCTGCAGACCTCCCATAAACGAAGCTGCTTTCAGTGTAAAGGGAACAGTTTTGTACGCTTTGCTATCTGTAGCGAGCAGGGTTTCGTACATTGCCTCACTACAGATGTTTGACGTATCCCACTCCCACCACACCTGTTCCTGACCAATCATGACGCATCCCGCTCCCACCACGCCTGTTCCTGACCAATCATGCAAGGCAACTGCAAGTTCAGAATGGCTCGTTGGAGTTTGAATATTGATAGCTTCAGTGATTTAGATAATGTAACTCTGTTATTTACGTATCGTTACTTTTTGTTTCTTGTTCTTTTCTGTGCACATCCCATGTTTTCCGCATGAAACTACAGTGGGTAGTTTTTTGTTTTGTTTTTCTTTTTTACGTCATTAATTACTAGGTTTCTATTTTTTAATTTTTCATTTTCATCCCATGTTTAAACATTTTGACCGCACAAAATCTTCAATTAAATTAGATCCAAGCTTTTATGTACACAGGCTTGCTCCTCTCAGCTGTACATTTACTTCACCATCTCTTATATTTGCTTGTTTGTCTTTCTAGCTGTGCTTGTTTTTATTCCCAACTGTTCTTCGTCAACACTTGTCAAAAAGTGATAAACGCGGTTGTCTGACTAGATGAGTGTTTCTCAACCTTTTCTTGCTTGCGGACAGGTACAAGTTGAGAAAAATGTTTTGTGGACCGATGACATAAAACGTGATTATGATTAGCAATAAACAAAACCGAAATTAAGAGTAGACAAGACGGCGACACACAATCACAGCGAACATCAAAAAATCAGGGAAGTAAATGAAGGGGAGATCTCTATATACTGTACTTTCGAGGTGCATGAGAGAAGATGGGAAATTTTTCTTCCACTGTTCAAAAGTTGTTAACTTTTCGTTATCGTTCGAGCAAGAAGTGGGTCAAACCAATAATGAATAGTGAACCACATTGGTTTTCATGCCGATTCTCCCTCTATTCTTTGCTAGCAAGTTACGTCTTTTAGCAAAAGCATTTATCTACCACAAGAATGATCTCAGAATCAACAAACCCTGCTTGCTGCAACACCACTACTACAGCTTTTTTGTGATAATACAACAGGGGTAAGCCTAATTCGGTAATGAAATTACGAGCAATAAGATGCACATAAGCGTTATTCAATTTTATTTAAAACACCAGTGGGAAATTTCCTCTTACTTCATTGACAATATGCGAGATAATCGGGACTGTAACTTGGTTTCGGAGAGACGAAGTGCTGAGATCCATTTCTCTGTTTTGTTTTGATAAGATATATCGCTGAAAAACTCTTCTCGCATAAGTATGTAGTTGAAAAAATCATCAACAGCTTGACTGCTTTTTCACTGAGAGATGGATACTCACTTTCAAGTCAAATCCAAAACTGTGCCAGTGATTGTATTTTTTACTCAGACAACAGAGTAGTGTCGCAACAGAGTTTAATCAGACATTCTTTTTCACAGGAATTATGATTGCATGAATGGATATCTGCTTCGAAGGGATTGCTGATCCACAGGTTTCCTTTCCGAGGATCCTCATGCGGAAGGAAGTAACGATAAAGGTTTTCAGCTAATTCCTTTACGTTAATATCTGTGATGCAAAATAACTCCTTCCTATTCCAATCAGCACTTGTCAAAAATTCGCGCAAATTTGGAAACATCTCTAAGACCCATTTTTGCTCACGACTATACCAGAGAGCCAGTTTCCATTTGAATGTATTCGTTTTCCTTCTCAGCATGAAAATGTTAGTATTAAACCTCTGAAAAAGAAATATTCAGCTCATTCAAACGGCAAAATATATCTGCTAAGTAAGCAAGCTTACTCATCCACATCTTAACAAACAAAAGTTCCGTTAAATGAAGAGTCTGTCTCTTGCAAAAACTGTTTGCATCTTCCTTGAGTTCAAAAAGGCTCGATAGAACACGCATTCTCCACAGCCACCTTATTTCTGCATGAAAGAAGAGATATTGATTGTGGGAGCCCATGCTTTCACATAGCGCTGTAAACAATCTGGATTTCAAAGCTAAACTGCCAATTTCATTTACAATCTACACACCATCATTCAATACTTTGTGTAATTCAAGCGACATCTTTGCAGACACGTGCTCTCGGTGAGTTATGCTCTGAATAGCCAACATCTCTTTATGAGCAACTTTTTCATTTTTGCAATCACTTTTTCTCACTTTAGAAGTCGTCCCGAAGCCGGAGTGCCCGAGTTAAGAGGGCAGGAGTTTGTTTTTTCAAAGCCGGAGACAAAATAAGCAGCTAGATTCACTTTGATTTTTACCTATAGGAGGTGTCTGCGTGATTCTTAAAATCTATTTTTCTTAAAAGGCCTCAGAAGTGCTAAGCGATGCGTAGACATGCCACAACCAGAGCTGTAGAGTTGGAAGTCCCGTCATCCGACTCTGACTCCGACTCCTGGCAATTTCGATTCTCCGACTCCGACTCCGGACCGACTCCGACCTTCGGCTGTATTAGTTACTTAAAGTGATAATTCTTTTCAGATGAATTCATAAACCCTACTTGCACTTTCCAGGAATACGGAAACTTGTT